>Ga0268262_10000218_pt1 | contig 75820 bp, 58 predicted proteins | sample TergutNc150P3_FD_190354 | JGI IMG/M metagenome (GOLD analysis project Ga0268262, IMG submission 190354) | Nasutitermes corniger P3 segment gut microbial community from laboratory colony in Florida, USA - Nc150 P3 (SPAdes) (version 2) | ecosystem: Host-associated > Arthropoda: Insects >...
CTTTTTCAAGTCCTTTTTAACTAATAAAATCCATAATGGTTTATAACTTATTCCCACCTATATTGCCTCTATTGTTTATTATATAGATTTAATAGTTAAAAGTAAAGATTTATTACATTTTTCAGTAATTTTCTCTTGACAAAATTACAATATAGTGTAACTTTATTACTGTATAGTGTATTTATATATATCAGGAGGCCATAAATAACAGTCAATGTGAACCCCCAGCGTTGCCGGAAAAACTACCAAAGAATTAGGAAGAGGAGAAAGAATTGAATAACCTCAACAGTATTTTAATCGAGGGAACAATGGTACGCGATCCGCAGTACCGTATCACTCCCAAAGGGACAGCAGTTTGCACATTCAGCATTGCTTCCAATCGCTATTTTAATAGTGATGACGGCATTGATAAGGAAGTGTCCTTCTTCGAGATAGAAAGTTGGGCGAGATTGGCTGAGTCCTGCAACAGCTTTGGTAAGAAAGGCCGTGGTGTCCGTGTTGTTGGTCGATTAAAACAAGATCGCTGGCAAGGTCAAGACGGCAAACCTCATGCGCGGATAATGATCGTGGCTGAACACGTTGAATTCCGCCCGGAGTCTAGCAAAACCACAGAAGCGGATGAGAAGAATGAGGATCAAGTTGAGACAAAGCAGGATGTTCTGCCGGACGATGAAATGACCAACGATACCCATGAAACCGAGGTTACGGCAGAAGAGATGGAGCGAATTAATGAGTAATCAAATAAAGAGTAATGGGCTGGTAGCACAGCCCTATTTCTTCAAAATTTATGGAGGCTATTAATGACATTCAATCAAACCGTTTTCGAGCGGCTTTTATTCCCTCTTCACAAACGGGTCTACGGGCAGATTCAAGAGGCCATAGACGCTATCGAAAAAAAACACCCCGGCAAACTAGAGGAAATCATTGACAATTTTAAAAAGGCGGCAAAGACGGATACCCAAACTGAAACATGGGTTCCGGGCAACGCTGGTAATACTACTTACCCATCGCTTGATATATCTATACTTTTTCTGCCTAAAATAAACCTCAAAATATCTACGCTTTATAAATCCACAGCTTATAAAATCTCGTTTAGTTTTACAGAAAAACCGCCTACAGAATATACAGGCAGCCATCTAATAGTTGGGTATCATTCAGGAAAAACGCTCCATTCCTTCATAATTCCGATTGAATACCTGCTTGGTTTTGATGAAAAAAATGTCCTCCGGGAAGGGTCTTATCAGGTTTATTCCCATACGATTTTATCTTCTGATAATCAGGAAATGATAAAAAAGGATTTGGAAGTAATCAGGGACAATTATCAATATAGCAATATGCCTTCAGTCCAGCAATTTCACAAGGACAACGCCATGCTCTATGTAGGGATTACCAGACGTACATGGCTAGAACGATACCGCCAGCATTGCAACGATATGTGCAGAGGTTCAAACCTGTTATTTCACCGCGCGCTCCGGGGGGAAGTCTGCCACATTGGTATTTTTGAGCATATTGTGGAACGCGCCGGACTGACTGAAAAACAGGCTCTGGAAATAGAGGAAATGGAAGTCGAGAAGCGGTCACTTCACTCATTACATCCCAACGGTCTAAATATGATACCTGGGGGATACGCTGGCTTAAAATACGTCCATAATTTCGCTTCAAGGACTGGGTATAAACTGGATAAGGAACTCTCCGCTGATAATATGGAAGCTGTTCTTGTCGATGTTCAAAAATTTAATTTAAAAAAACATTTCAAAACAACAGATATAAAGCGGATTAAAGATGAGATAACCCGCCTTTGGAGAGAAGACATCAATTACAGAATAAAGGCAACGACAGGAGCGATGAACCGCTTTTCTTACCGCCAGATACAGGCGGCCCGGATATGGGACGCTTCCGGCTGGTCAAAGGAAAAAATCCTTGAAAGCCTGCCTATGATTGATACCAAGAAAATAGGCATGGATCAGCTTGTGCGTCTGCTCAAAGGGGATACTTATTCATCTATCCCGGACGTGCTTTTATGAGAAATTCAATATTTTGCCATTCAGGAACCTTCAAAAAACCCTTCCAGAGCGTTATAGAGGGGCCTAAAATGCGTTGTTTTAGCGAATTTAAGGAATATACTATGAAACGGAAACAAAACGGTTTATGGGCCTTTTTTGGCTTGACAAACAAGAATAAATATTTGATACTTGACTTAGTAGCCCCACTACTAATTAACAAGGCCGGGTTTGTCAAACCTCTGAGTCGCCCGGGGCACTATCTTTTTAAGGATAGCTCTCAAACCTTTGAGAGGACACTTTACTTCCCCAAAAAACTAAACTCTTTAAGCAATTTATTGCTGTGTATTTTTCAAATACACACTGTTTTGGGGAATGTTCGTAATTTTAAAGTGTCTGCCGGATTGTTAATGAAACAAATTAAGTATTTCACCCTACTCCTCTTTACTGCCTCGTATTGTTTCTTTACGGGATTTTTCTTGTGCCGTAACCATGTCCTTTTTATACCATGCTTTGATGAAAATTTAAGGGAGGAAAAATAAATGCCAGTTGGAAGATCGGATTATCAGGAACGGAAAGAAAGCCGAATACGCTCATTAACGAAAAAAGCTGAAAAGGCAAAGAAGGAATCAACTCAATATATACAGAAATCAAAAGACGCTGTCGTAGGTATTGAACCGGGGCAGCCTGTACTTATAGGCCACCATAGCGAAAAGAAACACAGAGCCGCAATTAAAAAAATGGATTCGGCGATGCAAAAAGCGATAAAAGCTAATGATAAATCTACATATTATCAGATAAAAACAACGATCGCCGTAAACAATCAATCAATTAGCTCGGATGACCCAAAAGCTGAAAGCCTGTACAAAGACAAATTGGAAAAATTGCAGGCTTTACAAGAGTTCATGAAATCGGTAAACACGTTTTGGAGAAAGAACAAGACAATGAAAGGTTATCCAAAAATTTCGGATGAAAAAGCGGCCCAAATTGATGAGTATATGAAAACTGCCTCCTCTTGGGTACAGAAATCAGGCCCATTTGAAAAATGGGAATTAAGCAATAACAACGCGGAAATACATCGAATAAAAGAAAAAATTAAATCTCTTGAAGAATTGGATGGAATGATTGAGGAGATAGTAAAATTTCCAAACGGTGAAATGAGAATTAACGTTAAAATTAACCGTGTTCAATTAATATTCACTGATAAGCCTTCTCAAGAAATACGCGTCATGTTAAAAGCAAACGGTTTTAACTGGGCCCCGTCAGAAGGCGCGTGGCAACGGCTGAGAACAATGGCGGCTATTCGTGTCGCTAAAGGATTAATTCATAATATATATGGAAAAAGTTATGAATAAAATTATTAAAATTATTTGTAACCATTTTTGGGTTTTGGTGTTCTAGTTAATGGAGGTTTAAATGTCAATATTATTTTCAGGTGATTTTACTTCAAATAGAAATCAGGAATTAAGCTTAATAACTAAAAATTCTCTTATCGAGAAATATGGGATCAATAAATTTAACTCAATTAATTACCACATAATTTTGGGAGACGCTAATTTTGGTTATCCGGGTAATGAAAATAGAGATAGAGCTAATTATGAAGCGTTAGCGGCACGTCCTTTTCCTATATTGTGTGTCATGGGTAACCGTGACCCGGTTTATGGAAAGTATGATTTACCAAAACAAGATATTGGTATAGGTGAAAAAGTTATAGTTGTTAAAAATGAAAAACCCTTTGTCGCTTACCTTGAACGTGGGAAAATTTATACTATTGACGGTATTAAAATGCTTGTTTTAGGAGGCGCGTTAACTATCACTAAAGATAATTGTGTACCCTTTTCGACATGGTGGGAAGAGGAGTATTGGATCGATTGGGATATACATCATTTATTTGAATTGCTTGAAACAGATAATGTTTTTGATCTTGTTATTTCTCATACTGGCCCTCATACAATGAATTATAAGTTATTTTCGGATGAACCTCAAAATAAATTCAACGATGAAGTAGCATTTTTAAATGATAAAATCAACATGAAAATTAAATTTAAAAAATGGTTATGTTCACACTGGCATAAAGATGAATATTATTTTGACACTCTATTAAAGAAAGAATATCAATATCTTTATTACACAACGAGAATAATGGAACGAGTTGATGACATATTAATAACTCATAACGGTAATGAAGCGGTTAAAAAGTAATTATCAATTAAGAGGAGTTTAGTATGTCTATTTTATTATCAGGTGATTTTCATAACGGAGTTAGTGGAGAATTGAAAACGATTACGAAAAATAATTTATTATCCTCTTATGATGAAAACCTATTTAATAGTATCAACTACCATATTATTTTAGGTGACGCAGGATTTCTATGGCCTAACCAAGAAGAATTAGATAAACATAATTTTGAAATTTTATCCGAACGGAAATTCCCCATATTGGCAATAATAGGTAATCATGATCCAGTCTATGGAATAAAAGATATGCAAGAAGAGGATATTGGCATTGGTGATAAGGTATTAATTGTACATGAAAAAAACCCATTTATTGCGTACTTAAAAAGAGGGAAAGTATATACAATAGACGGCTATAAAATATTGGCATTAGGCGGAGCCTTATCTACAGATAAAAAAAGTAGGATTGAAGGAAAAAGCTGGTGGCGGGAAGAATATTGGTTAGAGGATGAAAAAAAAGCTTTATTTGAATTACTGGAATTAGAAAATAAATTCGATTTCGTTTTATCTCATACAGGGCCATATAAAATTAACTGGGAATTAGCTTCCAGAGGTGTGCCTGATAGACACGGAAAATTGGATGATGAGGTAGGTGTTCTTAATGAAGAGGTTGACAATAAAATAAAATTTAGGGCATGGTTTTGCGGTCATTGGCACTATGATTTTTTTAATGATATTTTATGTGCAAAAGAAAACAGAGAAGATAAAAAATATTTCTACTTGTATAGACATACAATGTTAATAAATGGGAACAGAGCAATTATTCACAAATCATGGGGAGACATGGAGATTTAAATGGAGATATATAAGACTCGATCGTCATTTTCTCGTTTTGCATCTAAAGATGAAGTAAAATCATCTCTCTATAGGGTAGCTTTTGATAATAATAACCCAACTTATGGCGGTATACCATTATTTTCAGATAATGACGCGGTTTATATTGAAAATGATGACGTACATTCGCTTATTTTCGGTTCTACCGGTTCTAAAAAGACCCGACTTATTGCTATGCCAGCTTTACAAATGTACGCGAAAGCAGGAGAGTCATTTATAGCAACTGATCCAAAAGGCGAACTTTATGCAAAAACATATCAATTACTTAAAGAGCGTGAATATAAAATATGTGTTCTAAATTTACGTGACCCCACTCGAAGCAATGCTTGGAACCCTCTAAGTATCCCTTATTATCAATATCATAATAATGAGAAAGATAAAGCAATAGAATTTATCAGTGATTTTAGTAACTGTATTACAAGAAACAGTCATAATAATGATTCTTATTGGGATAATAGCGCGGCCAATTTACTCGCTGGCTTAATTCTAATTTTATTTGAACATGGTAAAGAAAACGAGATACATTTTAAAAGTTTACGTTCTTTAAGGACGCAGGCTTTTAAAATTTGCGATAATGAAACCTCATTTATAAAAAAACAGTATTTGCAGTATTTAGATAATACGTCATTTCTTTCATCCCTTTTATCGGGAATAACTGACGTTACGGAAACCACCAGAAGCTGTATAATTTCAGTATATGATCAAACTTTGAGACCCTTTGTTGGGCAGGAAAGCTTAATTGATATGCTCGCAGGTAATGATTTTGAGTTAGGCTCAATTGGAAATACAAAAACAGCTATATTTCTTATAATTCCTGATGAAAATACGCTTTATAACAAACTAATTTCGGTATTCATAAAACAATGTTACTGTGAGCTATTACGCGAAGCTTTAAAACATCCAAATAATAAACTACCGATACGGGTTAATTTTCTTTTAGATGAGTTTGCTAATCTACCTACAATAAGTGACTTTCCAGCGATGATAACAGCTTCAAGAAGCCGTAATATCAGATTTAATTTATTCGTTCAAAGTATTAACCAACTTAACGAAAAATATCAATATGAATCTAATACTATACGGGGGAACTGCGAGAATTGGATTTTTCTTCATAGTCGAGAACTGGGCCTATTAAATGAGATAGTAAATCTATCTGGTTTTAAAAACCCTGAAACGTACTTGGTATCAATATCAACCCTTTCAACGCTAGATAAGACTTCTGGCGAAGCGTATATTCTTTCGAAAAGGTTATACCCTTATATCGCAAATTTGCTGGATATAGATAAATATCCAATAAATTTAACAAATGATCAAAATATTGAATATCCGCAAAATACCCATAAAGCTGATAAAATTTTTGATTTTGAAGCTTGTTGTTTAACGATGGATAATTCAAATGGTAAACCAGTTTTTGTAAGTTCTAAACCTTCAGATGAAAATATAAATATAGAAATATTTGAAGAAAATAATAATGAAATAGAAGAAGAAATTGAAGAAGAAGATGAAGAAGAAGAAATTATTTTTACTTCAAAAATACCAATTGAACGTTACACTGAAGGAGTCGAATCAGGGTGGAAAGGATTAATTTTACCAATTCTCGATGAAATAAAAGAATATAATGAAATACATCCAGATAATGAAGTTGAAATTGACTATATAAATGAAAAATATGGAATGCTTAATATTCATATGTTGAAAGCGCCGGATTATATAAGAGGCATGTGTTCTATAGCTCAATCGGAATCGGAGCATATATGTCAGATTTGTGGCTGTCGTGGAGAACGAGTAGAGATAAATCATTGGCTTTATACTTTATGTCCGAATCATATAAAAGCAAAAAAAGTAGCGGGTTTCGATAATAATTTAACATCCAAACTATATAGGAAATTTACGGACACTTATGAGCGGAATCTTTGGAAAGGTTCTTATAATCCTGTAATGAAAAAATGTATAAAGAAAAATTGGTTTATTATTAATGAAAAAGTATATGGAATATTACGCACTATAAAATTAGAAAGAGAATATCAAAAGACAAATTTTTATATAAAAATTGAAAATAATTTTTTTAAACATGAAATATATGTTCAGTGGGCTGATGAAAAAGATATAACAATACATAATGGATATTGGCATATTAAAAAATTAAACGATATTGAAGAATTCGGAATTCTTGATAGAAAAACAGCGGAAATTGAAGCGGCAAAAAAAATATTTTGTTATTGGGATCAAATCCACAAAAATATGGAACTAATAAAAATGATTTCTTTCGAGGAAGGTCTATCGCACAATCAATGCAGTGTTCAGAAAAATTTCGATGATTATTGGTTATTTGTGAAAGAATACCTTGTAAAAAACAATATTAAAATGACAAGTGCTGAACATAATAAATACGGGGTTCCTCTTATCGAGAATAACGGTACTGTATACGCTTTTATGCTTTCAAACAACAAATGGGGCAAATTAATGGCTGAAGCGTTTGAACCTGATAATAAAGATGAATCAGCATATTTAAAATGGGCAGGTGAAAGGCCTGAAGGCGAAATTTCGTGGGTAAATCCTGATATTGGTTAATTTGGAGGTAAATATGATAGTAGCAGCGTTTTCGGGAGTTGGAAAAAGTCATTTCGCGTCTCTTTACCCTGATGTAGCAATTGATTTTGTATGTATGCCGTATAAATACATACTAGACACTACCGCTCCACATGGCGAATGGAGTAAAGCAGACCCAAATTTGGTAATGCGCCCTGAATGGCCTTTAAATTATGTTGAGGCTATTAAAAAATTGCCTTCAAATAAAATAATCCTGATTCCTTCGGATTGCAGGGTTCTAGGTCATTTAGCATCAGAAGGGATACCCTACTTTCTTTGTTATCCCCAAAAAAAAGCGAAAAAGACATATCTGAAAAGATATATCAAAAGAGATAACTCGCAGAACTTCATATCTATTTTTATTGGAGATTGGAAGTGGTTCATGAAAAGTTTACGGGAAGATACTTTTGGTAAACATATTGTTATGAAGCCAAAACAATATTTGAGCGATGTTTTAAATATAAAAGCCATATTGAAGGGCAAAAAAAGAGTTAAATATGTCGATACTTCTATCCGGTGATTTTCATGCCGGTTTATCAGGCGAGCTTTATGTCATAAACAAAAGGACATTAATGCGAAAATACCGGAGAGAAAAATTTAACGCCATAAAATTTCATATTATTTTAGGTGATGGTTGCTTTATGTGGCCAAATAATGAGAAAAACGAAGAAAAAATATACATGGAATTATTACGCCGTCCTTTTTCTATTCTTTCTGTCCTTGGGAACCATGAGCCAATTTATGGTAATATTTATGGTAAGGACATACACGAAATTGACATTGGTATAGGCGAAACAGTATATCAGGTTCGGAGTAGGCCATTTGTCGCGTATCTTAAGAGGGGTAAAATATACAACATAGATGGGTTTAAATTTTTAGTTCTCGGCGGCGCGTTATCCGTTGATAAAGAAGATCAAATGCAAAGAAAAACATGGTGGGAAAATGAATATTGGTCAGAGAAAGAAAAACAAGATGTTTTTACCCTTCTAAAAACTGAAAACCAATTTGATTATGTTTTATCACATACTGGCCCGGAACGGGTTAATAAATTGTTATTTCAATATCCAGGTAACTTTCCAAAACTTATTCAAGATGAAGTGGCGTTGTTAAACGACCAGATAGACGCGCAAATTCAGTATCGAGACTGGTTTTGCGGACATTTTCATAGAGATATTTATCATTTTGATATAAACGCTCAGAAAGGATACCAATATCTTTTCAGGACAACCAAAATTCTGGATAAGGTGGATGATCATTTTGTTGTTTATAACGAATTCGGAAATACTAAACGAATCATATGAAATTTTGAGGAGCGATAAATGGCAGTTTTTAAGAAGGTAAATTTTAAGGATTTCGTAGATTGTTTTAACCAACACAATATAAATAAATTTTCTTCTGAAGCATATAAGAAAATGTTTGATTATTATGAGGAGAAAAGCAAAAGAGTAGGTAAACATGTAAGATTAGATGTCATAACAATTTGTTGCCAATGGTCTGAATATGATAATTATCAACAGGTAATACAAGATAATAATTTAAAAATAAATCTCGATGGTTTGGATGAAAAGGAAAAAGTCAATCAAGTAATGAATCTATTAAAAGGAAAAACAATAGCTTATTTACTTGATAATAATCATATTTTGATCCGAACTTTTTTAACCGGAGAAAAAATGTAATAAATTAACGAGCTTATCCTAAAAATTGTTTAAATGACCCAAAAATGGTAGAAATACCGAAGGGGAAGAAATGGTCATGGCACGAAAAAAGGAAAAGAAAGAAAAGGATATTATCGACCAACTGCTGGATAATATCGACTTCCGCGGGTTAACCCAGGACGAAGTTGTAGGGCAGGACGGCTTAATAAAACAGCTGACCGGGAGGATACTCCAGAGAGCCCTGGAAGCCGAGATGACGGAACATCTGGGGTATGAAAAGAATTCCAATGATGGGGACAACAGCGGGAACAGCCGGAACGGGCACACGGAAAAAACAGTCCTGCTGGAAAATCAAAGCGCGACGATTGACATTCCCCGGGACCGGGCCGGAACATTTGAGCCTGTGATAGTCCCCAAGCATGAAAAAAGGGTTCCGCTGTTCAACGATCAGATTATTTCGATGTATTCATTTGGGATGACCGACCGGGACATAAAGGCGCATCTGGAAAAGATATACAACGTGGAAGTGTCGCCTGACTTAATAAGCCGTGTAACAAACGCGGTATTAGAAGAAGTAAGGGAATGGCAGAACCGTCCGCTTGAGAAATCATACGCGATAGTGTATTTAGACGCGTTGGTGGTCAAAGGCAAAATGGACGGGAAAAGCTGCCTAAAGAGCGTATATATGGCACTGGCGGTCAATTTTGAAGGGCGGAAGGAAGTATTAGGGCTGTGGATAGCGGAAAACGAAGGGGCTAAATTTTGGATGGGCATACTGACCGAATTAAGAAACCGGGGCGTCCAGGACATCTTGATCGCCTGCATGGACGGGCTTACCGGCTTCCCCGAAGCGGTGCGATCCGTATACCCCAACACCCGCGTGCAGTTGTGCATCGTCCACATGGTGCGCAATTCGACAAAGTTCGTATCGTATAAAGACCTTAAAAAAGTATGCGCCGATTTGAAAGCGGTCTATTCAGCTCCCGGCGAGGAAGCGGGGCATGACGCTTTGGAGGATTTCGGGAAAAGATGGAATAAGAAATACCCGATGATTTACCAGTCATGGCAGCGGCATTGGGAAGACCTGAGCGAGTTTTACAAATACCCACCTGAAATCCGCCGAGCGATTTATACGACTAACGCCATTGAGTCTATGAATTACCAGCTTCGCAAGGTGACTAAAAACCGTTCGACATTTTCAACAGACGATGCTATATTTAAGATACTGTATTTGGCGATTCGGAACGCCTCGGAGAAGTGGACTATGCCGATAAGGAATTGGGGGCAGGCTCTAAACCAGTTTGCCATTGAGTTTGGAAAAGAACGGGTTCCGTTCTAATGATATTTTTCATTTACACAAAAAATCGGATAGGCTCTATTTTTCATTTACACAAAAAATCGGATAGGCTCTATTTTTCATTTACACAAAAAATCGGATAGGCTCAAATAATTTCGTGATCGCCATACTTACCTCCTTGGTAAACAAGCTTACATTAATTCAATTTCACGTATTTTGTTGGCAGTTCCAAGCCCAAGCTTTTCCGCATACCTAAGTATTTCTTTCCCACGTTCGAACTGCATACGTATCTTTAATGGAAGCGTATTCAAACATACTGTATCTATTGCCACGGGATCCGTAGATGCGAAGACCCCAACATCGCTCGTAATTGGTTTCATGTCTTTTCCAACACAATCGCATTGTTCAGTAATTTGACCAAGGAAGTTTATGTAAATGTTTCTCTTTCCAAAAGCAGCCGCCAATGCATATTCTGCAAGTTTTTCTGTAAAATAACTGGCATTCCAATCGTTTTTAATCGCTCTTTGTGAACAACTTCCAACACAGATCGCGCATCTCACACACTTCGTAGGATCAATTTTAGCAAGTTTATTATTAATCGAGATAGCTTCATAGGCACATTTTATAGAGCAAACTCCGCAGGCATTACATCTATCGGATTTAATAAATGGTACATTGTCTGTGTGTTGGAACAATTTACCAGCACGCGAAGCAAAACCCATGGCAAGTTGTTTCAACGCTCCGCCAAAACCAGCTAAATCGTGTCCTTTGAAATGCGACATTACAACAAAACCATCGTAAACCTTAAAACCCAGACCAATTTTACAACTCTTGAAATGTTTCCCATTTATAGGAACATCGGTATAACCCTCGTCATCTGCAATCACAACTGGCAAATCTGTAAACCCGTGTCTGTGTGCAAGAACGATATGGCTTGATCTGTCTTTTCTCTCACTTTTGTATAAAACATTGGTCTCAATATAACATGTTTCCACGCCACGTTTCTGCAAAGCCTCTTTAACACCCGAAAAACACGCGGGTTTAATAAAAGTTTTGTTTTTAGCTTCACCGAAATGAACCTTTAATGGCATTTTTGGGGGCAACTCAATTTTCTCTTGCTCCACAATATGGTCAAAAAGCTTCTGCGCTGCTCGTGAAACCGCACCCGAATCTGTAAAGTCCTCAACATTAACACGAAAAACATTCGTCATATTTAATCACCTACAAGTACCAAGTAGATTGTCAGGACAATCCATACCATTGATTTAAGTTTTATATTGCCACCAGTTACGTCTCCCAATAGCTTACCAATATTGCCAGATATTAGCGAGACCATTTTTATGTACTCTCGCCCTCGAAATGCCAAGTTTGTCAATTTGTTAAAATTCAGAACTGTCATACCATATTTTAAATCTAAATTGATACTTGTAAATAGTAAGTGCTTATCCGAAGTCAATAATGCTAACCCAACGGAACCAGCGGTATTACGATAGTTTGTATCAAGCTCAAACATTTCAGCTAACTTTTGTGAAGCCTCAATCAATGTTGATATGTCTTTATCATTCATTCAAAGTAGAATATCATATTTAATTACTAAAGTAAATATTTCATTTGGCATCTGTATAGTAAACGTTTTTTTCGTTTATGATGTTATGACTGAAACCTTAGCATTACCTAAAGTTATCATTCCTCAATATGAACTTCTGATAAGAGTCTATTTACTGCAGTAAAGTCGTGTTCATACACATGGGAAGAAAACACAATTAACTCAATTACACCGACAGATAAAGCTAATTCATTAGCAATATCTTCTTGAATTCTTTTTAACGCTAACATATTACCCGGATAACTTGCATATGCATTTTGGCTCCTATATATAGCCCCCATTTTTAATTTTCCATTTCTTATTTTGAAATCTAAAAGTGACAAACATGACAATTGATCTTCTCCAGGTTTGTGCAATCCAATAGTAGCTGATTTTGTGTCTCTGTTATTTTTAAGTTTATTTATTACCCATTTTATTTGATTAATCCCATTATTATTGAATAAATAGCTGCCATAATCTATTTTGTAATCACCTACCAACCCGCATGTAATATACTTTTTGTACATTAATTCAATTCTATGCTTATCTGCATATTGTCCAATGATTTTATCTATAGAAACATCATTTAGAGTTAAGGACAATCCGCATACCTCTTTTAGAATGTCATTGCCATCGTGGATAATTTCACCGGATTTCATTATGAGCTTTAATATGTGAATCCAGGCTTCACCTAATGAATTAAAAACAAAATTCAACATTTATTTTCCTCCCAATATAATAGTTGATAACTCAGGATAGTCACCAATATGACTTACTGGCGAAATCTCTTTCTTTTCTTCATTCATAACATCAGTATCTTGTCTGCTTCTCCATTGAAAATACGATAAAAAATAATCTGCCGTAAATCGCTTCCAATCTACTGATTTACGTATTGAAACAATTATCTCTGGCGATATGCTCTGCATAGCAGTGATTTTTCCTTTTGTGAACTTACGAAGGTAGGTATCTAAAGTATTGACTCTAAACGGAAGATACTTTTCACGTTCATGATGAAAATCAATAATAAAATGCTTACTGGTATTTAGGTTAGCATAAAGCAGACATAATCTTTCTTCAACCAAATTACGATGAAAAGATGTCACATCATACTGCGATTCTTTTTTATTTCTTTGTCCACTACTTCTTGGTTGTGGAGATATATTATTATCATGGTTCACCAGAATAGTATCAAAATCATCAAGAATATGTTGCCTTGAATATTCTTCGCCTGCAATGATGTCTTCAATTTTTTCTTTGAAAGCCCTTGCTTTTTCAGGTTGTATCGTCACACCATTTTCATCAGGATTAAAAATAATTTGGTATAAAGTCGATGTTCCTTTAGAATGATCTTTTTGTATTAGATCTTGCTCTTTCAAATCATCTTGTATTAATTTGATAAATCGCTCTTTGCTTGGCATTCCGTAATCACGATGAATTATATTTTTTGAATTCTGTAACAATTCTATCACATTTTTAGCAAATGATTGATTATTGATAAAATATGTTAGCCCTTTTTCACCTTTTTCATTCTTGTCAGTAGCATATTTCATTATGACATCAAATTCGATCGTTTCAATGGAAGAAGAGTATAAAAACTCTATAACACTTTCCGTAATAAAGGAACTATACTTTTTGAGAATTTTATAAACATTCTGATCTCTCATTACATCAGCAGAATGTATAACTATTTTGTCAAAAAATAATAATGCGATTTTTAATTTTATCTCAATATTCATGTAAATTCGTTCTTCTTCCTTTTCCTTCCTATCCGCAAGACGTTTTTTGGCTAATTCGATAACATAATAGTCAGAAAAACCAAAATAAGCACAATTTCCTTCGAGTTCAGAGAGATTTTTCTTATTTTTCTTTGACTGTTGTTGAGGAACGTATTTTTCTGTCCCTGTTGTGTCACTAAAAAGCGCATTATTAGTCATTTGTATTTTTTCCAACCTTGGTTATATTATTTATTCTCATTATGATTTCATTTGAATATGACAGCCGTTTTTCTTTCAAACGTGAAAAATCATCTGTTCCCATACTTGAAGAATTCTGCCAATAATAACATAGTTCTATTGAGCGTTCTAATGAATTTGCACAATCAATTACTGTATATAATCCTATACAACCATTATATTTTGTTGTTTTTTTTGAATAAAGCTTCATTAATAAACCAGAAGAAATGATCATTCGCCATACATTTGTTCTGTATTCAAATTTACTGGTTCGTTGATCAAATCGTTCTTTTGCTAAATTAGCTATTTCCAAATTATTATGCAGTTCATCATCAAAAGCTTTAGCTATTGCTTTAATATCTTTTTGTTCAATACCTCTCCTTACAAGAGCATCGCTTAATGTAGCTAATGCAAAACCAACAAATGCTCCCGTAGCTGAAACAATAAAATCGCCAAAATCCATAACCACCTCTTATGTCTGCCAAAAAACTGTGTAAATCTCTATTAAGAATAAGAATACAACAAAAAATACTGTGTGTCTAGTCTAGTATGTTGAAACAATTAGAAATTTCTCGCGCTTACCGCCCTTTTCTCGTCCCACTCTTTATTTATCTTAATTTGAAACAGGTTGTTGTACTGCTCTTCGAAACTCACCGCCGGCTCCATTTTTATTTCCTGCGCTTCTGCTCCGTCTTTCCCGAATATCCTGTCTCCCCACGCCTTAAACTCGTACGCTGCTCCCCTCGCTCCAGCCTACTCGGCCTATGGCCTGCGGTGGCTTCCGCTACCCCCACTCATTTACTCGCTGAGACATAACATCCAGTGAGGTGCCGGACATTAATTTTTGGTGTCAGACACCCTTGCACGTGCCTTTTCGGTGTCAGTCACTTTTGCGCCTCCTGGGTATCAGGCACCTTTGCACTACTCCTGGCCGGATCCGCCGTTAATCCTGTATAATGCACGTTATTCTCCAGCAGAAAAAAATAAAACACGTTCACCCTTCAAGAAGATAAAAGAATGATATAGCGAAGAATGGCGTTCCAATAATTTATTTTCCAGATTTTCTGTATCATCATCTGAATAATGCTTCGGAACTGAAAAATATAAATCCCATATTTTTTCTAATTTCAAAAATTCCTCCGGATTTTCTATTGGGGATAAATTGCAATAGAGGCGTATCGCATTTCTTATGTTTTCTAACCCTTTTATCCTGCTTATCTTTGTTTCTTCTAAAGAAAGATGTAGCAGCTCGCTCATATTTACAGTCACTTCAAAAATGCCTTCTATAGGGTTATTCGATAAATTCAATGATTGTAATGATAATTTTTCTAATATTTTTTGATTGTCATATGGCCTTGGCAAAGAATTAGTATCAAAAGCAGCAATATTATTATAAGACAGATCCAAAACAGAAAGGAAGTGGGGTATTTTACCGGCATCAAAAGCAGAAATATTATTATAAGACAAATCCAAAACTATAAGAATCCTGGGCAATGCCCCAACGTCAACGGTTTTTAGATTTGAATTGACCTTTAAGTATTTCAAATTAGGAACCCTTTCTATAAACCCTAGGTGCTCAAAGCATACTTCAGATGTTTTTTGCTGTTCAAACGTTATTGCGGTGACTCTTGACAGGTATTCGTCATCATAATCTTTGAGGAGTTCATTTATATCGGTTACGCTCCTTGTTTCTTCATAGGTAAGTTTTATATGTACAGAATCTTTTATTGATTTATTAATGATGCTTTCCAATTGATCGTCTGTAAGTGTACCTTCTGGCAATGCCTGGGCTTCTATTAAAATCGAATTGGCTGCAGGCATCTGTTCATTTGGAGTGGTATCATCTTGCATTGCCTGTACATCTTTTTTGGGCTTGGTACAGCTTATACAAGCCAATAAAGCAACAAACAATAAAGATATATACAACGAACAAATCCGCTTCAATTCTTTGCACCTATTTAAAATTGGTATATAAATTTTTTGGATTTACATACTTATTCCCTTCATTGTTAGTTACAAAATTTAAAGAATACAACCGTTCTATAAAATTGCTTGTATTACTAAGAAAATACAAGTTATAGTCAACATGTGGCCCGGTTGACCATCCCGTGTTGCCCATAGCACCAATTCCGGTACCCGATAATACTAATTTATCATTCATACCCACACTCACTGAATCAAAATGATTAGAACGAGTAGAGAACCCCATTGATAAAAATGTACCATTCAGATCAAAACCGTGTTCAATTGTGACGCTGTTTCCTCCGGCGTTTTTGTCATATACATAAAGGGTATTGCCAAGGGCATCTGTTCGGTCATTATGATGGCTATCATGCTTTCGACTTCCTATTTCATTCAATGCCCGAGCGGCATTAAACTTCTCTTCATTATCAAAATATACTGTATCTGGGCTTCCAATTGTTTTTACCATGCCGGAAAATATTGTATTAAATATTGTCCCGCGATCTGCGGCATAGTCATTCCCTTTATGCGTAGTCCCGTTAGATTGCTGCCCTGCATCAGTTTTCATTGTAATTGTAATATTTCCAAACATACTTGCATCAGGCAAATAGAAATTTATTGCTGCCTGACGCAATTGGGTGTATCGATTGTCTATCCCCTGTGTTTCCGCTAATAATAATTTCCGGGCAGTTGCAATATCTTTTGAAAAGAACAGGGCATCACTTATGGCTGTTTGAATACCTCCCATTCGATGAGCCGCGTATATGTAATCTGTCACATCTTCATCAGTATAACGACCTATAGCTATTTTTTTATCCTTGTTATCATCAGTTATCCAAGAGCCATTTTTCTCTATAAAACCTTCGTCAGATAGTTTTTTACCCGCATCATCAAAACTAATTCCCAAATATTTTGCTAAAGCTGCTTGAAGGCCATTATCGCCTGACCCAACAAGGAAATTGTCATTCTCGTCATAAATACCTGCTTTTCCATCATATTCAAGAAAAGCAGATCCATTTTCATCATATTTTAATTTCCAGTAATCCGCGCTGGAATCATACTTGCCGTCCACATAGGAATTGAACCCAGCTGTACCACTAGCATAAGCGATTAAATCATTTACAAGGCCGCTGGTTAAGGTGAATTTCTCCCCTCCGTTTATCATACTCATTGCCATTTTTGTATGCCCAAGCACTGCCCTCTGCGTTTCCAGATTGTTATCCGCCGTAACAATGCCGTCACGGTACGCCTCGTGCCCCAATACTATCCCAAGCAGCATTTGATCCTCATAGCCCATGCCTGTACGGTAATTGTTCAGGCTTATCGTCCTGCCCTCCCCGTTACTTGTCGTTATGGCAAAGGCGCCGTCGTCTTTCCCGCTTGTATCTATTTTGTCTTTGCCTGAAAGCAGGTTCTCAAAAAGGGTATTCTGTTCGGCGTCGCCGTAGCCGTATTTAGACAGCGCGCGCAGCGATATCTTGCTGTCAAAATCGCCGCTGGCAGAACTGTTTATGTATTTATTTATCCTGAAATTAGTGCCAAGTACCGCCATCCCCTGCGCGGCGCTATAGAGCGTGCCAACGCTCACATCCGCACCGCCGGAGCCAACACGCATTTTCGCCCCGCCTTCCCCGCCAAGGTGCAGTTCCAGCAGGCCTATGTTCGCATACCCGTTCGTAAATATCCCGGCGTTTAACACGTTCAGCGTAAAATCCCCTCCCATGGCATACTGTACTCCCTGTCCTAACAGCGAGCCGGTCAGGCCGTTCAAAGAGGCGACATTGCTCTTGCTCAACTGGTTATAGCCAGCCAGGTTCCCGTTCTTCCCGGAGTTCGACGCGTTCAACCCCGCCGTCACCCCGGCCCCGAGCGCCCCGCCTATCGTTTCGGCGCTGAACCAGCTCGCGTTCGCGGTTTCCCAGTCCATCTCCCCGGTTCTCCAGTTAAGTGCCCCCAGATAGCTGTTCGCTACTGTCGTCGTGTACGTCCCCGCCGCTGTTATCGCGCCATTTACTATTCCCCCTAACATCGCCTGCGATGTCGCCGTCGTCACCGCGGTAGCCGCCGTACTCGCCAGCTGTCCTACCCCGTAGCCCGCCGCCGCGGTTCCCCCGTTTATCGCCGCCTTCTTCCCGAAGTCTGCCCATATCTGCCCTTTGTCTTTGCTGGTTACAGTGCTGTCCAGAACCGCGAATACAAGGTCGTCAGTCGTGTTCATCAGCCACTGCACCCCCATCCGCAGGAACGTCCCGCCTACACAGGTGAACATGTCCCCCACAGCTTCCAGCGCCGCTCCAACTACCACTGACCCTACCTGCATTGTAAGGTCTACCGCGCTCCTCATCGTAAGCGGCTCTATAACCCCGTCGTCCTTCCACAGTTTCTTGTCATACGAGGGCTTGGCCGCCTCAGCCCAGCCTTTCTCTGTCTCTAGCGAGTTCCACTGAAAGTCCAGCAGTATCTTCCCCATCTGCCCGTCGCCATTGTACTCTATGTTCCACTGCCGCCCATTGCTAACATCAGCGTCCTTATCGCGCAGTTTCGGCCCGTACCCTACGTGATCCCAAAATTTACCGTCCCTCACCTTCTCTTTAGTCCGCGTAGCTTCCTTTTCTGTGTAGAACTCCGCGCGCGATTTTATCAGCTCCTTATTAACTGCCCTTTCCTCGTCCCACTCTTCATTGCGCCCATCCGCTCCAAAGCGCCCCATGTACTGCCGTTCTAGTATCTTCATTTGCAGCAGGTTGTTGTACTGCTCTTCGAAACTCACCGCGGGCTTCATATCTATTTCATGCGCTTCCGCTCCGTCTTTCCCGAATATCCTGTCTCCCCACGCCTTAAGCTCGTAGTTCCCCTGCCCTATCACCGCCATTATCATTTCTGGGCTAAGGTTTTCCAGCCCCTCTAAACTCACGCTCACCTGCGGCCCGTCCGTCCTGAAATACTCGTACCGGTGCACTCGCTGCGTCTTCCATTCCAGATCAAACAGCGTCGCGTCCACTACCGCTCGGCGGCTTATCCCGTTCTTATCTACCGTATACCCTTCGCTAAGCACCATCCTCTCTTCCCATCCCATTATACCGGCGTTTTCCCCTTCCAGCCGCTTCTCATACGCCGCTATCGCCGCTTCCATCTGCTTGCGCGCCTGGAAGGCCGCCAGTTGCGCGGCCCCTTGGGTCAGCGCCTCATTCTGCGCTTCCTGCGTCTTCTTCGCTTTCTGCAAGGCTTCTATCGCCGTCTCCCGCGCGTTCCCCCTCCGCGCCGCCTGCGCCCCGTACCGCCCCCGGTCCGCGAGACTGTCCCCGTACGCCATCAGCTCCGCGAGCGCCGTCCCTTCAAGCAGCGTGTCTATATACTCACCAGCTTCAAACGTCCCGCGGCTCATCTTCTCTACCCTCGTCCCTTCCAGCGCCCTGCCTATTGTTTCCGTTACATCAGCCCCGGCCTGTTCCAACACACCGGCGCTCCCAACGCTCGCCGCCTGTAAGTATTGCGTTTCTACCCATTCCTGCTTCCGCAGCGCGAACTGTAAATAGTTCGCTTCCCATTCCGTCGTTTTCGCCGTGTATTCTTCCGCGAACTCACGCTGCCACCGGTTGTACCCCTCGTTTATTTTCCCCCTCGCCTTTTCCCATTCACTCGCCCCGCGCGCAAGTATCTCACCCGCCTGCGCAATCCACGCGGCGCGCTGCCGGGCAAAATCACTCGCTATCAATTCTAGCCGCGCAACTTCCACTTCCATTTCCAGCCGGCTCTGGTTCTCCGCCGCAGCCAGTATCGCCGCTTTCACTGCCTGCCCGGCCCACTGCGTGTACCCTTCTACTCCCCGATCGTACCGTACCATTTTATCATTGTACAGTTCCGCCGCCAGGCCCACCAGTTCCATATCGTTCACGTAACTGTTCCACGTCCCGCTGCCCCACGCTTTTTGCGCGAGCTGCTTTAATTCGCCACGTATCCCGCCGGCGGGCAGGATCTGCGCCAGCAGATCGTCGTACGCCTTCCCGGCAGTTTCCCTCTCCTCTACGCTCAGCCGTATGTCGCTTGCCTGTTCCGCCAGTTCCTTAAGAGCCGCCCGGTCGCCCGCTTTTATTTCCTGCTCCGCTTTCACATACATTTCGTATGCCGCCTGCGCCGCATTCTGCTCCTTCTTCAGCTTATCAGCCTGCCCATCCAGCGCATCCCAGCAATCTGTCCGCTTACTATTAAGGTACCCGTTCATCGCCTCTATCGCGCTTTTCACGGAACCGCCCGCGCCAGCCTTACTGTCTTTAAATAACTTTTTGGTGTACAGTTTATACGCGTCCCCCAGTTTAAACGCCGATAAACCGTCTTTTTCTGGGTAAAAAAGCTCTAGATCCTTAATAAAATCATTGTATCCCAAGGGGGCCGAAGGGGCAGCCGGATCCGCACGCCCGAACACCATCCGGTTCAGCTTTTCTTCTTCCGCCTTCATCTTATCATATAAAATGTTCCATTTTCCTAAATCGGTAATCAGTTCGTTTTTTATATATATATAATTTTTTTGTTGCTCATTTCCCTTTTGGATGCCTAACACGGTCTTCTTTATTCCATCGTAAAAATCCTTGTGCGTTTTGGCGACCGCTATCGCTATTAACGACGAGCCTGCTGCTGCGGCTGTAGCGCCTAAGCTGAAAGGCGCTAACGCGGACGACGCCGCGGCCGCAATGCGGGCTTTCTTTTCCATGTCGCTGTAATAAACCCTTCGGGATTCCGCCTGGTTTATTACCGCCTGAATTGACCGGGCAATAAGCATCGATTTTTCATTATCTTCTCTGCCGAATAACAGCGTGCTGTTCCGGTACAACAGGTACCGCGCCAAATCATCTTCCCCACCTGGAGTATTCATAATCCTGTTATACGCCGCTTCCATCTGGGTTTCGCGGGATTTCTTGTATGTTTTGTAAAAATCAATGGGGGATATTTCAAAATCCGGATTCGCTACCTTCCCAAGCGTATAATTGTCTTTTTCAGTTGGGTCAAGCGGCCCCTTCGTATATCCGTCTTCTTTATCATTCAGGATTCCGCCGTACCATACATCCTTTGCGTCCCCCTTGCCTTGATCGTAATTCAAGTGCATCGCCGCCAGCATTAAATCGCTGAAATATTCGGAGTCTTCATTCAGTTTTATATTCAGACGCAGCAGCCATTCTATTGTCTCTTTTTCCGCAAGCGTTATTTCTGTGCCTTTATAGTCCCTCCAGGGGTCGCGCCGCTCCTCCGTGAAGCTTGTGAAATAATCGCTGAATATTTCTTTGTACTCTTCCGTTGTAACAGGACTGTCCAGCGTAACTACGCTTCCCTTGCCGGCCTCATACGCAATCGTTATTAAATCGTACGCCAGCAACGGCGGCGGTGGCGGCGGCGTGTCGTCTTCTTCTTTTTTAGGCGATCGCATCAACTTTCCGCGCGCCTCTTGTTCCTCAAACTGCGCCTTTGCCACCGCCTGCCGCTGCCTCACGATCGCCTGTTCCATCTCATACTGCGCGACCATCCCCTGGTAGTATTGTTTCGTCGCCTCCCGGTACTCCCCCATCGCCTTTTCGTAGGCCCCGTTCCCCTGCTGCTTCCCGCTCGCGAGCTCTTCAAGTACTTCCACGGATATTAGCGCCCGCTCATACGCGTATTCTATCCGACCAAGCTTTTCCTTCGGCGTCTCGTATTCCCCGGTACCCTTCGCCCCCTTCTCGCTCAGGTATACGCTTTCAGCCCAATCATAGATTTCCTGCTTCTCGCGTACTTTAAGCCGCGCCTCGTTCAGTTCCGCGTACCGCCCGTTCAATTCCACGGCTTTTTTGTTGTACTGCCCATAAGCGCTCTGTACTCCCTCTATCCCTTTTTTAAATCCTCCATCCCGGTATTCGTTATACGCTTGCTGCTTCCCTGCCAGCACTCCAAGTAATCTGTTCTTCTCGCTTTCCAGTTCTTGCTCTTCTAGCTGCGCGTAATTATACAGCGTCAGATACTGCCCCATCTGTTCAGGCAGCCTCTCGGCCTCCCTCAACGCATTTTGATACGCGGCGCCTGCCACGTTCATCGCCTCAAGCGCCGCTTCATACGTTTTATCTAAGTCAGCCTGCGCTTCCACTCCAAACAATCCAGCCGTCCAGTCTGTCTTTACTGCCAGCCGCTCCAGCCGCTTGTCGTATGCTTCATAATTAATTGCCTGATTCTTTGCCTGAGCCAGCGCCTGATCCAGCTCCGCTTTCTGCTCGTCTGTTAATCCTGCCTTCTCCGCTCCGGTTTCATTATCATACCAATCCTGTAATCTTTTCACCCAGTAATCGTCGCCTAACGCTTCTTTATCGTATTCCGCCTTTACGTACCGGGCGTACAAGGCTTTCGCTTCCGCCTCGTACAGTTCCTTCGTAATTTCTTCCAGCGTCTGGTATATCCATAAAACGCCCTCCTGTACGCGTTTCTCTATCACTGCGTTCCCTCCGGACATCCGGGACTCCTCTTCCTGCCGGTAATACTCTATCCCGCGGTGGTAATCCCCGTATCTCAGGTATTCTTTCAGCATCTCCTTCTCCGCCTCGGTAAGTTCCGTCTGTCCTTCCACCCATCCGCCAATATCCCCGTCCAATTGCGGTATATACCGCTTCGCGAGGTTTTCTATCCGGTAATACGTTTGCAGCTTTCCTGCGAGCTCGCCGCTATTAAGGTATCCCGCCGCATTAGGTATGTATTGGAAACCCTCAGGGCTCGATAAATAAACATATAGCAACTCATCCCCGGCAAGGTAATAGGCGTACCATTCGGCGCTAAGATCTCCCGCACCCCCCTGATTAAGCCGGTGCCACTTAACCAGCGCCGTGATTGTTTCGTCATCCGCGTCGCCGGGCCGTAACAGCCCCATTAACTTCTTATACAAATCTTGCTGCAGATTAACGCTTAAAGCCTTATACCCCTTTACCCATCCGGCCGCCTGAGGGATTTCCTGTACCGCGTTTTTGAAGGCCTCAAAATCTTTTACCGCCCACAACACCCCGGCTGGCAGCTCCCTCAACATCAGTCTCGCACCTTGCAGTACAAGCTGCTCACGCTCGCCGTCTTTAAGCCATTCAATCTCGCCCTTGTCCAATTCCGCCAATACGCTCATATATCCGGACGCGTCATTCGCTTTCTTCAGCCACTCGCTGACAGCCTCGTACCGGCTCAAAATCTTCTCATACGCCGCTTCCAGCGCCTCTGTGTCTGTTTTCTTTAGATTCTCATTATTCGCGTCACGTACCCCGGCATACTCCAGCATCCCCTTGATGTATTCTTCCAGTACCGCTCTCCCACCAATATCAAGGCCGGTTCCAGCCAAACGCAGTTCGCGTATGTACTCAGCCAGTTCTCCTATGCTGGATCCGGAATACCCTGTCCAGTTTCCTTGCTTAAATTCCCCTTTCAGTTGGGCTATCTTATTCCACGCGTCCTCAGGTTTATCCCCGTATATGCCCGCTATCTTCGCGGCCCCTTCCGCGTCCCGTAATCCTAATCTCTCGCCTTCCTCGCGGTACGTAGCCCACGCGACCGCCGTCCCTATTATACCCAGCGCCTGATTCCTATATCTCAGTATTTCCGCTAAATCTATCTCTTCCCTCTTATCTTTTACAGCCGCCAAAAAAGCTTCTCTCCCTTCATTGGCCAGCAGCCCTTCCAGCAAATCCTTCTGCCGCCCCAGCGTCATCATCATAGAAGCTTCCGCCACTTTCATCTCCGCTTCTATCCCAGCCAGCTGCCCGCTAAACCAGCTCCTTAATTCCATCTCCTGTATCCACTCTCCGTCTATTTCTTCCAACTCCGTTTCTAAACCTTGCACAAACTTAATCGCCCTCTGCGCCTCTTTGAGCTCCTGCTCATAATAACGCCCCATCGTCTCCCATACCGCGTATATCGCTTTCCCCAGCTCCTTTTTCGCTTTCCCTTCTGCCTTCTCATACTCCTGCCCAAGCTCTTCCAGCAGTCCCCCTTCATACTCCAGCCCTTCTCCCAGTATGTCCTTATTAGCGGCAAACGTTTTCAATATTCCGCCGGCCATTCCCTTCTTCGCCCCTTTTTTCGCTCCTTCTATTATCGCTATCTTTCCATTCAGTACCGCCTCTGCTTCCCAGTAGCTCTTTCCCTCACTGATAAAATCTTGCTCTTGCTTCAGTAAATCCTTATTCTGTACCGCCGAAAACACACGCGCCGCCTCTATATACTTTTTATACTTCTCGCTCTGGTTTTCCTCGCTCTTACTCATCCCAGCCGCTATTTCCATAATAGCGTAGTTTATATAGTCATACGTAACCCCGTGGCTTAACGCCATGACCGCCATGTACTCCTCACGCGCCTTTTTCACCTCCGCGTTAAGCCTGTTCAGTTCCGTTTCCGCCGCCTTGAAAACAGCGTCGGCTGCCGCTATCCCTGTCGCCGCTGCCTCTAAATCTTTTATCGCGTTATTATACTCAGCCTGCGCCTCATCGTATTTACTCTTCGCGCTTTCCAGATCCGCCTGCGTCTTCTCCGCGCTGTCCTGCGACGAATCATACCCGCGCGCGTAGGCGTCCAACGCCACCGCTATTTTCTTCTCGTCCTCCCAGTATTGCTTTACCGCCTTCGCTTTTATCAGTTCCGTTCTAAGCTCGTCCGCGTATCCGGTCATAGACTTGCCGCTTATGTTTATCCCGCATAAACTATACATCGCTATGACCGCCCCTTCCGCTTCTTTCAGGGATCCCAGCGCGAGAACAAGCCACCCCTTCGTTTCATCTATCAGCGCTTCGGCGCTCTCCCACTTCTTCGCGTCAAATTCCAATACTATCGCCACGGCCTCTGTATGCTTTTCATTAAAAAATGCCCGTGAATCCTTCATCGCTTCGAGTATTTCTTTCGCGCTTATCTTTTCGATCGCTTTGGTTTTAATTAGCTGGTCCAACTGTTCTTTCCCCAGATTTAAACTTCCAATGTTTTTCTCTATCTGCTCTTTGGATTTGGTTTTTGCGGCTATCCGGGTGTTAATTTCCTGTTCTTTTATATAATAATATTCGTTGGAATCTAGATTTTCCAGTTGCGCTTGTAATGTTTTTATTTCTTCATTCAATTCTGCCAGTTCTGTTTGGTAACTTGCTATCTCATCTGAATATATCTTCCTTATTGTTTCCAGATACATGCTCTTCCATAATTTTATTCGCCCTATTACTTCTTCTATCTTCTTCCCTCCGCTCGCTGTCAGACTGTTGAAATCCAGCGCCTTAAGCGTATCGCCTATGTACCCGGCTATATACCCCTCAGGCGGCCCCTGCGACGCGAATAACGCCGTGTATTTATTCTCTACCTGTTCGTATAACCCTCCCCACTCTTCATACCAAAACTCTGTCACCTGCCGCGCCATATCCATCAGCTCGCGGCTCCGCTCGTATATCCCGGTCTGCGCCTCTATCAGCTTCCTCTTGTTCTCTTTCCTCTCCTCCAATACCGCCGCGAAATCTTTCCGCGCCGCTTCCAGCTCCACAGCAAGCGATTCGTCCCGCGTCTCCCATTCCGCAAGCCCGGCGTTCAGCTTCGCAATCAGTTCCTTCTCCCACGCCTCACGCTTCTGCTCCAGTTGGGTATACGCGTCTCGCCAGACTTCCTCGCTCCTTAAATACGCGTCCTCAGCGTCACGCTCCCATGCCGCTCGCGCCGTTAAAAACGCTTCCCCGGCCGCGTCCCATTCCGCAAGACCTCGCTCAAACGCGCGCCGGAACGATTCCAGCCACTCCTGGCTGTCTATCTGTATCCCTCCCTGCTCCCAAGCGCTTATCATCACTTCCAGCTCGCTGAATAATTTCGTTATCTCCCTGTCCGTCGCCGCCTTCGCCTCTTCCGCCAGCTGCCGCGCTATCACGCTTGCCGCTTCTACGCTCTTCCTCTTCCTTAAACTCACGCCGTCGTACAGCAACGCCCTCATCAAATCGTTCCCTTCCGCCGCCGCTATACGCCAGTATTCCGCCTTCACGTTGTCACGGTATTCTTCCCCTACTACCCGGTATATCGCTTCCATCTCGTCAGCGCCTATCCCGTTCCCGCTGAACCGGCCCCTCAATTCGCTGTACGCCGCTTGCCCTCGCCCTTCCCATCCGGACATATACCTATCTATTATCTCAGCGGCTATTAATTCCCACGCCTCCCGCGCCAAACCGGCTTCCTTTATATTTATCTCCCGCGTCTCGCTCCCGTCGCCGCGCCTGTATGTCCATTCCCTCGCCGCAAGCCTCAACTCCGCTCCAAGCCCGCTCCCTTCTGCCTGCGCCATCTCCGCGTATATTCGCCGCCCCGCCCACTCCACATACGCCTTCTCTTTCTCCAGCCCGTATATCCCGGCCGCCTCGCTCCTCAGCCCTTCCCATCCTTCCTTATCCGTCTCCTTCAAATACACGGTCGCGCTCTCCCATTCCAGCAACGCCGCCTCCAGCCCAGCCGCAGCTACCGCTTCCCACCCAGCCGCGCTCCGCTCCGCCGCCGCCCGATCCAGATACCTCTCCAGCCGCTGCCGCCCCCTTGACAGCTCCCCCCCTAACTCCTGCGCAGGCAGCAGGTACCCTATCTGCGTCATTATCAGCATTATCCCTATTATCTTCCTCTTCACTTCCTCTCCTGCTCCATATTTTATCCAATGCCTTCCCCTTTGACAAGTTTTTTCTTCTCCTTATTGTTTTATTTCTTTAGGAATTGTCATTTTCCACAGAACGAATACAACAAAACTGATTTCAAAGTATATAAAATTGGCAAATTTGCCTAAATTTAGGCTTTTTTTCATATTTTTTCTCGTTTTATTTAAATTTTTTTTAAAAAATAAAAAACATATTACTTGACTTTTTATTTTATTTTTATATATAATTCATTATGAGATTCATCTTGTGGGAGATTATAAATTTTAAACTAGTAAGATGAGGGTTATAATCGGATGAACCACGGAAATTTTATAAACAGGCTTCCCCAAATTGCTGGTATTTTAGCAAGGAGAATAAGCCATTATTTAATTTATCCCCACATCTCAGAAGTAACGTAATCCTGTCCGGATTTACCAACAATTTATTTTTAAGGATAAATAAAGTGGCAACCGATAAACAAACAAATGAAAAACAACCAAAAGTAAATTTCTCAATGAAGATGCCGGACTGGTTTATTGATGATCTGTCTGTCGAAGAAAGAAAAGAATTTATAAACAGATTAAAAAATAAGGATATTAATTTTCGCCAATTATCGTATGATGAATTAAAGCAGAAAAAATTCTGGGTTAAAAAATCTAAAGCCTGAAAATATCTTCTGCCCAAACAAGAAGTAAATACGGAGTAATCATGCGGGTAAAAAAATTCAAGCAAAAAGAAATAGAAGAATGGCTGAAAGTTGGAACCGAATTAGCAGAAAGAATTCGTAAGGAATTGGGAATTAGCTCATCGTTTAAGCATGAAAATATATATAATCGCGTTGTGGATGATTTAAAAAAAATGGGGTATATAGTTGGATATGATAATGATGAAAACAACAGCGCCCTTTTTAATGAAAAAACACGGCAGAGTATTCCCTCCATCTTGAGGTTCGAAAAGATATTACTTAATGAAAATTTTTCGGTACCTGCTCAAACTGAAGCATTATTTCACGAATATATCCATATAAAAGCAAGTGATGCTTTATCATCAGTCGAAGATATATTAGATGATAAAGACAAGCTTCATAATCTTGAAAATTTGGTCGACATAACAACTTACATATTGACAATGCCACCTCAAGAGATAAAAAAAAACCTGCAGAAAAATCATTGCAATATGCATAAAATATTAAAAAACAACTATGCTTATTTTGAAAAATGTACCGTATTGCAGTGGATATCAATCCATCATCATTTTGCTTGTCATTTTGCATGGAGAATGATTATGAAAGGAATAAATCAACACATTGATTATGACAATTATCACTATGATCATGAAAATGATCCGCGTATTTTTAAGATTGACAACGTACTAAAAGATCCGAATTCAGCTGCAGCCCAGGCTGTTAAATTTGAGAAATCTGTCGGGAACAGGAAATCTTTTATAGGTAAAGATGAATATCAATGCTATGCCATTTATGAAAAGGGATTAAATAGAACTATATGTAATGTTAAATTGACTAAACAAACCGTTAAATATGATAGGTTGCTTGTTATAGGATGGAAAAAATCTGACGGCAATCCGATGGTAAAAAAGATGAGAACGCAATCCAAGAAAAAAGTTAATAATAACGGTAAAAAATCAACACCTGTCACAAAAACGAAAAGAGCATAGGCCCGAAGGAAATGAAACCACTTATATTAGCAATCAATTTTTAAAGTATCTGGATAAATCGTCATATTTAAACTCGAACTCGGGGCAGGCACAAAGTCTTTTACGGGTCTATACGAATTTGATGACACAGGCATGTTTTTTCTTTATTTCTCTCTCAAGTGTATAGGTATCTGGATAGTATTCGTCATCTGTTTTTTGTTTTAATTGACATTTCTTTAATTCAATAAGTTCATTAAGTGCAATACTTTGACTTTCATATACAGTAGACTTGATTTTGTCATTTATCTGAGAAAAACTTTGCGATTTTTTACATAAAAATAAAATCAATATTTCTCCCCATTGGCTTATTGCTCTATCAATTCTATTTGAATATTTTATAGTAGAAGAATTAGAACTAATAGGCACATCAATTGGTTTATGAACATGATCTATAAAACCCCAACAAGATAATAATTCACAGATTCTGTAAATTCCTGGATTTACCTCTTCTATTTCTTTAGAATTAGTAAAAATAGTTTTAAGATCATTAGTAAAATGTTTTATTAAATATCGTTGAAACATCATATCAGATTTAATCCAAATCGCTGCATGATGTTCCATTTTTTCCTTGACAAATTGTTTTAAATGATACATAATGGTTAAGACTATTAAATCTTCTGGAATTGGGTCGCTTATATTTGATATTACGTTCTTTTCAATTACATCTAAAATATACAAATGCAGATAATGTTTTTCTGTTAGTTCAACTCCAGACTTAAAAAGTAACCTGTCTTTTAATGACTCTAAAAGATACTTTTTATTTTTAATTGTAACTTTTGTTTTTTGACTAGTAAAAATAGTCATTGAACTTGCTTGAAAAGAAGTAATCATTAGTGAATGTGGAATGGTAATATAAAATTCTGTCAATAAAGGGCGAACTTCACCATCGTAATTGACTTGGAGATCAAGTTTGGATGGTTTTGATACTAATAAATCAAGAACAAATTCCTGATTATTAATTGCGGTTCTAATATCTTTTTCAATGTTAACCAGCAGTTTTTTTCTTTTATTAATATAATAAAGATAGTATCTCCATAAAGGGTGATAATCTTCCCACCCAGAATGATAAAATTCAATTAGGGTCTCTTGAGCTTTCCCGCTTGTTAATACAGAAGGAGGTATATTAACACGTGGTTTTAATCCATAATTTTTATATTTTTCTACGATACTTTGAGGTGATGTTTCTTTGGAAAATTTTTCTAAAGTATATGTTAACTCAGCATCTATTGCTTTTGTATGTAACCTGAATATCTCTTTTATCCTTTTATCTGGTTCTAAATTAAGCAGATAATCTCGTACCAACTCCATGAAAATCTGCTCGTTTACTCTTGCATTTTTTTCATGATGAATAGACTGTTCCAGTAAGAATCGGGAGAACAGAAAATGGGATGCCTGGACTACGGCTGATTGATCAATTAAAATACATGGTTTTTTCGAATTTCCTTTACCACAAAAGCCAAGATGCAGAGCTTCAGAGAAATATTTTAAATCAATAGTTTGTTTTGTCCCACAAAAATATAGATCCCTATTAATATAATCCAGTCTGTCGGCATCCAGATCGCCACTAATAATAGGTTTTATTATCTGAGTCTTTAATGATGGTACTTTTTTTGATAAGGATGTATCGCCGATTATTAAATATGATAAATCATCAATTGATATACTGTGGGATTTAAGAATTTTCCTTATTTCATCATCATGAAATATTGTATAAACAGAAAACATCTCATGACAATAAAAATTAATCACGTGTTTTTCAATATCAGATAACTTTCTATACGCAGGGCTATTCTTACATTCGTCAAGAATGACAGAATATTTTTCTATAGCTGATTCTAAAAGATGAGATAACGGCGCGTGCCCAATATCATGTAATAAAGCAGCAATTCGTAATAATTGTAATTGCCCTGTATCTGGTTTATTTATTGAAAAGTTCTCTTTTAAGATTTTTTTGCTTTCCTCAGAAATGTAGTTAAGTTTGCTTGCCATATTGAATGCAACATGCATACATCCAAGTGAATGTTCATATCTTGTATGCTGTGCTCCAATATGGCCAATATAAGCCATGCTCATCTGTTTAATATGCCGGAGTCGATTGAAAGCATTAGTACCAATAAGTTCTTTTTCAACATTTGTATACGAAATATCGCCCCAAATGGGATCCCGCATTGAACCTACAAATTCTAATTGTTCATCCATTTTGCTTTTCCTAAATTTAGTATATTATAAAAGAAATTTTTATCTTTTGTCTACCTTCTAATAATCAAATGAGTGGTATCTGATCACGAATGATAGCTTGTAAAGGCTAATAATATACAAAAGCCTATGGCCTGCGGTGGCTTCCGCTACCCCCTCTCTTTTAACCCTCCTCGTTACTATTCCGGCTCCGTTCGTAATAACTCTAGAATCCACCAAATACGGTTTCCAGGAACCATAACATATTCCGTCGTTCCTTTGTCTAAATTATACCTATACCATGCATTAGCACTCATCCAACTTGTTACATCAAGACCACCTCTCAAATCCAATAAAAAGGCTACTACATACCAAGACAAAATAAACGGCTTTAAAACGACTATTGCTACTCCATACTTGTCTTTTGAATAGTATAAGTATCTCCCTTCAAGATCGATATAATAAGAGTATGATCCTGTATCGTAAAAAACTGACGGGTTCCTTTTTACGCGGGTCTTTTCAACTGTATTCGAGTAGATATTGTGATACACGATAAATCCGTCGTCATCCAACCCTATCATTAGATTTCCAACCGATTGATACCTGGGGTATTGCAGCTTAATTTCAAAAGAATGATAGCTGTTTTCCGCTATATCGTAATAGCCATTTTCAAAAATTAATGATTTCCCATCATAACCACATTCTATTTTAAAAACGTCGAAGGGATAAACACCATTTATCTTTTCTATCTGGATGTTCTCTTTTTTATTGGTCAGCAAATCAACTATCTCATATCGTCCTCCCTGATTCCAATAACGAATTACCACCTTGTTATCAAAAATAACCTTCATGAAAATTATATATTCATCAAATTGCAAGGTTAATTTATATTCAGCTGTCCTGTTTCTTATTTCATACAAATAAATTTCTTTATTGTCTCTTCCTGAGGTCATAGACAGCCACAGCTTACTGGTTATTGGATCAATCAAAAAATTCAAAACCCCCGATGATTTTAACCCTTCAGGCCAAGGCCGCTTAATGACAAAATGCTTGCCCGAAACAAAAAAATGAATTTTTTTTCCATTTAAAACATCGTACATGTATACGGGTACAGAACTGACACACCCTGCGTATAAAAATAAAAGTAACGGTAATACTGTTACAATGCCGGAATATTTCATTTTTTCTGCCTCAGTGTTGCATTTTTATTGTTTTCAAGCAGGCTCGTACCAATTTTATTGGGGGCGATCAAGTCTTTACCCGGATTAATACCGCTTCCAGGAACAGAAAGAGCCAGATTCGCTATTTGACCGCAGTTGTTAAAGAGTAAATAGTATCCTATATAATCATTTCCCAGATTCCGTGAAACATCATAAATCACCGCGTTCTGACTCGGTTTTGTCGTAAAATCAACACCAGTTAAGCCTTTCTTCTCGAAAAATTTATCCATTTCTTCAGACGTATTAAATTCTCTCATGACTACACCAGCGTTGGGGGTGCCAAAAAATATATTTCCTAATAACGTGCTTGGGAAAAACAAAGGCTCGGCGCTCAACACTTCGCTGTTTTCCATTGGTCTGCGTACAATCTTTTTTCCATTATCAGGATCAGTAATAATTTCATCAGTTAGATATGGGTTGCCCTTTACTTGGTCGTTTTCCAATCCAATAACTTCAAAATATATGAATTTTCCATCGTGTTCAACATACCATCCTGCATGTCCCTGCCTCGCCACAGCTTTTTCATCCTGTACATACCCCGCCTTAACCTCTTTGTCATTAAAATCAGGGGTATTATTTATTTGTTTATCCTTATACGTCTGTTGTGTAGCTTTTTTGTATGCTGTATATTCACTCCATGCCTGATAATACGCCACGCTCCCGGCGGCAAAATCATACGCCGCGCCACTCACGTCTACACCGCCAGTCCCAAAGCGGCTCCATGCGCTTCCATCACTGGTTAGATGCAATTCAAAAAGGCCAATTCTCATATCGTTCGCCGTCTTTATATCTACACCAAGCATGCTCGCTATAGTCCCCACATTCAGCAGGTTCAGCGTCATCCCGCCCATGTCGTCAAAGCCCTGCCGGAAACTGTCCCACTCGTTGCCTTCAGCAAGTCTGCTCGTTGTGTACACGCCGTACTCCGCAAGCCACCCGCCAGCTGAGGCCATGGTGTTTATAGTCCCGTTCGTATACTTTAGCTGTTTGTCGGTCAGCCCGCTTCTCAGGTAACTGTTCATACCAGCCGTCGCTCCGGCCCCCAAAGCCCCCGCTATGACGCTGATGTCTTTCCAGCTCGCGTTCGCGGCTTCCCAGTTCATCTCCCCGGTCTTCCAGTTAAGGGCCCCAAGATAGTTTGTCGCTACCGTCGTCGTGTATGTCCCCGCCGCAGTTACCAACCCAGTTACCAATCCAGTTACCGTGCCCTTTATCATCGACTGCGCCGCAGCCGTCGCCCCCCAGCTTGCCGCATTTGCCACCGTAGTATTCGTCGTAATCCTTGTCACCATAGTCGTTGCCACATTCGCCGCCTTTGTCGCCGCCTGTGCCGCAGCAGTCGTTGCCGCAGTCGCCGCCGTACTCGCCAACTGCCCTACCCCAAAACTTGACACCGCTGTTATTCCGTTTATCGCCGCCTTCTTCCCGAAGTCTGCCCATATCTGAGCGTCATCCTTGCTGGTTACAGTACTGTCCAGTACCGCGAATACCAGGTCGTCAGTCGTGTTCATCAGCCATTGTACCCCAATGCGCGCCAAGTTCCCCCAGCCTCCGAGCATATCCCCCACAGCTTCCAGCGCCGCTCCAACTACCACTGACCCTACCTGCATTGTTAGGTCTACCGCGCTCCTCATCGTAAGCGGCTCGATAAACCCGTCGTCCTTCCACAGTTTCTTGTCATACGAGGGCTTGGCCGCCTCAGCCCAGCCTTTCCCTGTCTCTAGCGAGTTCCACTGAAAGTCCAGCAGTATCTTCCCCATCTGTCCGTCGCCATTGTACTCTATGTTCCACTGCCGCCCATTGCTAATATCCATGTCTTTATCGCGCAGTCTCGGCCCGTACCCTACGTGATCCCAAAATTTACCGTCCCTCACCTTCTCTTTAGTCCGCGTAGCTTCCTTTTCTGTGTAGAACTCCGCGCGCGATTTTATCAGCTCCTTATTAACTGCCCTTTCCTCGTCCCACTCTTCATTGCGCCCATCCGCTCCAAAGCGCCCCATGTACTGCCGTTCTAGTATCTTCATTTGCAGCAGGTTGTTGTACTGCTCTTCGAAACTCACCGCGGGCTTCATATCTATTTCATGCGCTTCCGCTCCGTCTTTCCCGAATATCCTGTCTCCCCACGCCTTAAGCTCGTAGTTCCCCTGCCCTATCACCGCCATTATCATTTCTGGGCTAAGGTTTTCCAGCCCCTCTAAACTCACGCTCACCTGCGGCCCGTCCGTCCTGAAATACTCGTACCGGTGCACTCGCTGCGTCTTCCATTCCAGATCAAACAGCGTCGCGTCCACTACCGCTCGGCGGCTTATCCCGTTCTTATCTACCGTATACCCTTCGCTAAGCACCATCCTCTCTTCCCATCCCATTATACCGGCGTTTTCCCCTTCCAGCCGCTTCTCATACGCCGCTATCGCCGCTTCCATCTGCTTGCGCGCCTGGAAGGCCGCCAGTTGCGCGGCCCCTTGGGTCAGCGCCTCATTCTGCGCTTCCTGCGTCTTCTTCGCTTTCTGCAAGGCTTCTATCGCCGTCTCCCGCGCGTTCCCCCTCCGCGCCGCCTGCGCCCCGTACCGCCCCCGGTCCGCGAGACTGTCCCCGTACGCCATCAGCTCCGCGAGCGCCGTCCCTTCAAGCAGCGTGTCTATATACTCACCAGCTTCAAACGTCCCGCGGCTCATCTTCTCTACCCTCGTCCCTTCCAGCGCCCTGCCTATTGTTTCCGTTACATCAGCCCCGGCCTGTTCCAACACACCGGCGCTCCCAACGCTCGCCGCCTGTAAGTATTGCGTTTCTACCCATTCCTGCTTCCGCAGCGCGAACTGTAAATAGTTCGCTTCCCATTCCGTCGTTTTCGCCGTGTATTCTTCCGCGAACTCACGCTGCCACCGGTTGTACCCCTCGTTTATTTTCCCCCTCGCCTTTTCCCATTCACTCGCCCCGCGCGCAAGTATCTCACCCGCCTGCGCAATCCACGCGGCGCGCTGCCGGGCAAAATCACTCGCTATCAATTCTAGCCGCGCAACTTCCACTTCCATTTCCAGCCGGCTCTGGTTCTCCGCCGCAGCCAGTATCGCCGCTTTCACTGCCTGCCCGGCCCACTGCGTGTACCCTTCTACTCCCCGATCGTACCGTACCATTTTATCATTGTACAGTTCCGCCGCCAGGCCCACCAGTTCCATATCGTTCACGTAACTGTTCCACGTCCCGCTGCCCCACGCTTTTTGCGCGAGCTGCTTTAATTCGCCACGTATCCCGCCGGCGGGCAGGATCTGCGCCAGCAGATCGTCGTACGCCTTCCCGGCAGTTTCCCTCTCCTCTACGCTCAGCCGTATGTCGCTTGCCTGTTCCGCCAGTTCCTTAAGAGCCGCCCGGTCGCCCGCTTTTATTTCCTGCTCCGCTTTCACATACATTTCGTATGCCGCCTGCGCCGCATTCTGCTCCTTCTTCAGCTTATCAGCCTGCCCATCCAGCGCATCCCAGCAATCTGTCCGCTTACTATTAAGGTACCCGTTCATCGCCTCTATCGCGCTTTTCACGGAACCGCCCGCGCCAGCCTTACTGTCTTTAAATAACTTTTTGGTGTACAGTTTATACGCGTCCCCCAGTTTAAACGCCGATAAACCGTCTTTTTCTGGGTAAAAAAGCTCTAGATCCTTAATAAAATCATTGTATCCCAAGGGGGCCGAAGGGGCAGCCGGATCCGCACGCCCGAACACCATCCGGTTCAGCTTTTCTTCTTCCGCCTTCATCTTATCATATAAAATGTTCCATTTTCCTAAATCGGTAATCAGTTCGTTTTTTATATATATATAATTTTTTTGTTGCTCATTTCCCTTTTGGATGCCTAACACGGTCTTCTTTATTCCATCGTAAAAATCCTTGTGCGTTTTGGCGACCGCTATCGCTATTAACGACGAGCCTGCTGCTGCGGCTGTAGCGCCTAAGCTGAAAGGCGCTAACGCGGACGACGCCGCGGCCGCAATGCGGGCTTTCTTTTCCATGTCGCTGTAATAAACCCTTCGGGATTCCGCCTGGTTTATTACCGCCTGAATTGACCGGGCAATAAGCATCGATTTTTCATTATCTTCTCTGCCGAATAACAGCGTGCTGTTCCGGTACAACAGGTACCGCGCCAAATCATCTTCCCCACCTGGAGTATTCATAATCCTGTTATACGCCGCTTCCATCTGGGTTTCGCGGGATTTCTTGTATGTTTTGTAAAAATCAATGGGGGATATTTCAAAATCCGGATTCGCTACCTTCCCAAGCGTATAATTGTCTTTTTCAGTTGGGTCAAGCGGCCCCTTCGTATATCCGTCTTCTTTATCATTCAGGATTCCGCCGTACCATACATCCTTTGCGTCCCCCTTGCCTTGATCGTAATTCAAGTGCATCGCCGCCAGCATTAAATCGCTGAAATATTCGGAGTCTTCATTCAGTTTTATATTCAGACGCAGCAGCCATTCTATTGTCTCTTTTTCCGCAAGCGTTATTTCTGTGCCTTTATAGTCCCTCCAGGGGTCGCGCCGCTCCTCCGTGAAGCTTGTGAAATAATCGCTGAATATTTCTTTGTACTCTTCCGTTGTAACAGGACTGTCCAGCGTAACTACGCTTCCCTTGCCGGCCTCATACGCAATCGTTATTAAATCGTACGCCAGCAACGGCGGCGGTGGCGGCGGCGTGTCGTCTTCTTCTTTTTTAGGCGATCGCATCAACTTTCCGCGCGCCTCTTGTTCCTCAAACTGCGCCTTTGCCACCGCCTGCCGCTGCCTCACGATCGCCTGTTCCATCTCATACTGCGCGACCATCCCCTGGTAGTATTGTTTCGTCGCCTCCCGGTACTCCCCCATCGCCTTTTCGTAGGCCCCGTTCCCCTGCTGCTTCCCGCTCGCGAGCTCTTCAAGTACTTCCACGGATATTAGCGCCCGCTCATACGCGTATTCTATCCGACCAAGCTTTTCCTTCGGCGTCTCGTATTCCCCGGTACCCTTCGCCCCCTTCTCGCTCAGGTATACGCTTTCAGCCCAATCATAGATTTCCTGCTTCTCGCGTACTTTAAGCCGCGCCTCGTTCAGTTCCGCGTACCGCCCGTTCAATTCCACGGCTTTTTTGTTGTACTGCCCATAAGCGCTCTGTACTCCCTCTATCCCTTTTTTAAATCCTCCATCCCGGTATTCGTTATACGCTTGCTGCTTCCCTGCCAGCACTCCAAGTAATCTGTTCTTCTCGCTTTCCAGTTCTTGCTCTTCTAGCTGCGCGTAATTATACAGCGTCAGATACTGCCCCATCTGTTCAGGCAGCCTCTCGGCCTCCCTCAACGCATTTTGATACGCGGCGCCTGCCACGTTCATCGCCTCAAGCGCCGCTTCATACGTTTTATCTAAGTCAGCCTGCGCTTCCACTCCAAACAATCCAGCCGTCCAGTCTGTCTTTACTGCCAGCCGCTCCAGCCGCTTGTCGTATGCTTCATAATTAATTGCCTGATTCTTTGCCTGAGCCAGCGCCTGATCCAGCTCCGCTTTCTGCTCGTCTGTTAATCCTGCCTTCTCCGCTCCGGTTTCATTATCATACCAATCCTGTAATCTTTTCACCCAGTAATCGTCGCCTAACGCTTCTTTATCGTATTCCGCCTTTACGTACCGGGCGTACAAGGCTTTCGCTTCCGCCTCGTACAGTTCCTTCGTAATTTCTTCCAGCGTCTGGTATATCCATAAAACGCCCTCCTGTACGCGTTTCTCTATCACTGCGTTCCCTCCGGACATCCGGGACTCCTCTTCCTGCCGGTAATACTCTATCCCGCGGTGGTAATCCCCGTATCTCAGGTATTCTTTCAGCATCTCCTTCTCCGCCTCGGTAAGTTCCGTCTGTCCTTCCACCCATCCGCCAATATCCCCGTCCAATTGCGGTATATACCGCTTCGCGAGGTTTTCTATCCGGTAATACGTTTGCAGCTTTCCTGCGAGCTCGCCGCTATTAAGGTATCCCGCCGCATTAGGTATGTATTGGAAACCCTCAGGGCTCGATAAATAAACATATAGCAACTCATCCCCGGCAAGGTAATAGGCGTACCATTCGGCGCTAAGATCTCCCGCACCCCCCTGATTAAGCCGGTGCCACTTAACCAGCGCCGTGATTGTTTCGTCATCCGCGTCGCCGGGCCGTAACAGCCCCATTAACTTCTTATACAAATCTTGCTGCAGATTAACGCTTAAAGCCTTATACCCCTTTACCCATCCGGCCGCCTGAGGGATTTCCTGTACCGCGTTTTTGAAGGCCTCAAAATCTTTTACCGCCCACAACACCCCGGCTGGCAGCTCCCTCAACATCAGTCTCGCACCTTGCAGTACAAGCTGCTCACGCTCGCCGTCTTTAAGCCATTCAATCTCGCCCTTGTCCAATTCCGCCAATACGCTCATATATCCGGACGCGTCATTCGCTTTCTTCAGCCACTCGCTGACAGCCTCGTACCGGCTCAAAATCTTCTCATACGCCGCTTCCAGCGCCTCTGTGTCTGTTTTCTTTAGATTCTCATTATTCGCGTCACGTACCCCGGCATACTCCAGCATCCCCTTGATGTATTCTTCCAGTACCGCTCTCCCACCAATATCAAGGCCGGTTCCAGCCAAACGCAGTTCGCGTATGTACTCAGCCAGTTCTCCTATGCTGGATCCGGAATACCCTGTCCAGTTTCCTTGCTTAAATTCCCCTTTCAGTTGGGCTATCTTATTCCACGCGTCCTCAGGTTTATCCCCGTATATGCCCGCTATCTTCGCGGCCCCTTCCGCGTCCCGTAATCCTAATCTCTCGCCTTCCTCGCGGTACGTAGCCCACGCGACCGCCGTCCCTATTATACCCAGCGCCTGATTCCTATATCTCAGTATTTCCGCTAAATCTATCTCTTCCCTCTTATCTTTTACAGCCGCCAAAAAAGCTTCTCTCCCTTCATTGGCCAGCAGCCCTTCCAGCAAATCCTTCTGCCGCCCCAGCGTCATCATCATAGAAGCTTCCGCCACTTTCATCTCCGCTTCTATCCCAGCCAGCTGCCCGCTAAACCAGCTCCTTAATTCCATCTCCTGTATCCACTCTCCGTCTATTTCTTCCAACTCCGTTTCTAAACCTTGCACAAACTTAATCGCCCTCTGCGCCTCTTTGAGCTCCTGCTCATAATAACGCCCCATCGTCTCCCATACCGCGTATATCGCTTTCCCCAGCTCCTTTTTCGCTTTCCCTTCTGCCTTCTCATACTCCTGCCCAAGCTCTTCCAGCAGTCCCCCTTCATACTCCAGCCCTTCTCCCAGTATGTCCTTATTAGCGGCAAACGTTTTCAATATTCCGCCGGCCATTCCCTTCTTCGCCCCTTTTTTCGCTCCTTCTATTATCGCTATCTTTCCATTCAGTACCGCCTCTGCTTCCCAGTAGCTCTTTCCCTCACTGATAAAATCTTGCTCTTGCTTCAGTAAATCCTTATTCTGTACCGCCGAAAACACACGCGCCGCCTCTATATACTTTTTATACTTCTCGCTCTGGTTTTCCTCGCTCTTACTCATCCCAGCCGCTATTTCCATAATAGCGTAGTTTATATAGTCATACGTAACCCCGTGGCTTAACGCCATGACCGCCATGTACTCCTCACGCGCCTTTTTCACCTCCGCGTTAAGCCTGTTCAGTTCCGTTTCCGCCGCCTTGAAAACAGCGTCGGCTGCCGCTATCCCTGTCGCCGCTGCCTCTAAATCTTTTATCGCGTTATTATACTCAGCCTGCGCCTCATCGTATTTACTCTTCGCGCTTTCCAGATCCGCCTGCGTCTTCTCCGCGCTGTCCTGCGACGAATCATACCCGCGCGCGTAGGCGTCCAACGCCACCGCTATTTTCTTCTCGTCCTCCCAGTATTGCTTTACCGCCTTCGCTTTTATCAGTTCCGTTCTAAGCTCGTCCGCGTATCCGGTCATAGACTTGCCGCTTATGTTTATCCCGCATAAACTATACATCGCTATGACCGCCCCTTCCGCTTCTTTCAGGGATCCCAGCGCGAGAACAAGCCACCCCTTCGTTTCATCTATCAGCGCTTCGGCGCTCTCCCACTTCTTCGCGTCAAATTCCAATACTATCGCCACGGCCTCTGTATGCTTTTCATTAAAAAATGCCCGTGAATCCTTCATCGCTTCGAGTATTTCTTTCGCGCTTATCTTTTCGATCGCTTTGGTTTTAATTAGCTGGTCCAACTGTTCTTTCCCCAGATTTAAACTTCCAATGTTTTTCTCTATCTGCTCTTTGGATTTGGTTTTTGCGGCTATCCGGGTGTTAATTTCCTGTTCTTTTATATAATAATATTCGTTGGAATCTAGATTTTCCAGTTGCGCTTGTAATGTTTTTATTTCTTCATTCAATTCTGCCAGTTCTGTTTGGTAACTTGCTATCTCATCTGAATATATCTTCCTTATTGTTTCCAGATACATGCTCTTCCATAATTTTATTCGCCCTATTACTTCTTCTATCTTCTTCCCTCCGCTCGCTGTCAGACTGTTGAAATCCAGCGCCTTAAGCGTATCGCCTATGTACCCGGCTATATACCCCTCAGGCGGCCCCTGCGACGCGAATAACGCCGTGTATTTATTCTCTACCTGTTCGTATAACCCTCCCCACTCTTCATACCAAAACTCTGTCACCTGCCGCGCCATATCCATCAGCTCGCGGCTCCGCTCGTATATCCCGGTCTGCGCCTCTATCAGCTTCCTCTTGTTCTCTTTCCTCTCCTCCAATACCGCCGCGAAATCTTTCCGCGCCGCTTCCAGCTCCACAGCAAGCGATTCGTCCCGCGTCTCCCATTCCGCAAGCCCGGCGTTCAGCTTCGCAATCAGTTCCTTCTCCCACGCCTCACGCTTCTGCTCCAGTTGGGTATACGCGTCTCGCCAGACTTCCTCGCTCCTTAAATACGCGTCCTCAGCGTCACGCTCCCATGCCGCTCGCGCCGTTAAAAACGCTTCCCCGGCCGCGTCCCATTCCGCAAGACCTCGCTCAAACGCGCGCCGGAACGATTCCAGCCACTCCTGGCTGTCTATCTGTATCCCTCCCTGCTCCCAAGCGCTTATCATCACTTCCAGCTCGCTGAATAATTTCGTTATCTCCCTGTCCGTCGCCGCCTTCGCCTCTTCCGCCAGCTGCCGCGCTATCACGCTTGCCGCTTCTACGCTCTTCCTCTTCCTTAAACTCACGCCGTCGTACAGCAACGCCCTCATCAAATCGTTCCCTTCCGCCGCCGCTATACGCCAGTATTCCGCCTTCACGTTGTCACGGTATTCTTCCCCTACTACCCGGTATATCGCTTCCATCTCGTCAGCGCCTATCCCGTTCCCGCTGAACCGGCCCCTCAATTCGCTGTACGCCGCTTGCCCTCGCCCTTCCCATCCGGACATATACCTATCTATTATCTCAGCGGCTATTAATTCCCACGCCTCCCGCGCCAAACCGGCTTCCTTTATATTTATCTCCCGCGTCTCGCTCCCGTCGCCGCGCCTGTATGTCCATTCCCTCGCCGCAAGCCTCAACTCCGCTCCAAGCCCGCTCCCTTCTGCCTGCGCCATCTCCGCGTATATTCGCCGCCCCGCCCACTCCACATACGCCTTCTCTTTCTCCAGCCCGTATATCCCGGCCGCCTCGCTCCTCAGCCCTTCCCATCCTTCCTTATCCGTCTCCTTCAAATACACGGTCGCGCTCTCCCATTCCAGCAACGCCGCCTCCAGCCCAGCCGCAGCTACCGCTTCCCACCCAGCCGCGCTCCGCTCCGCCGCCGCCCGATCCAGATACCTCTCCAGCCGCTGCCGCCCCCTTGACAGCTCCCCCCCTAACTCCTGCGCAGGCAGCAGGTACCCTATCTGCGTCATTATCAGCATTATCCCTATTATCTTCCTCTTCACTTCCTCTCCTGCTCCATATTTTATCCAATGCCTTCCCCTTTGACAAGTTTTTTCTTCTCCTTATTGTTTTATTTCTTCTTTCTTGTTATAAATTATAGTATGCGTATACGGTACCCTTTTTTTCTCCCTCTATTGTTCCTTTTCGCCCTTTTTCTGGCAGATTGCAAGAATTATGCCATGAACAAGGAATATGAACGGATTAAAAACTCAGGCCTTTCAGGCGATGCCTTGCGCGCCGCTTTAACCGATTTTGAGCTCAAAAATATGGATCATTTTGCTTCAAAAGTCGATTTGGGCGGCTATTACCTGCTTTCCGGTAATATTGAAAGAGCATTGGACTATTTTCGCCGGGCAGAAGTGCTGGTTTCCAAATCGCCTAAAAATAAAGAAACAAGAAAAAATACCGCCATTCTGTTCGGCTCTCTGGCCAGGATTTCCCTTCTCCATGGTGACTACGACAATGCCATGGAATATGCTCAAAAAGCTGTCGCGGCTGATGACAAATCAGGGGCGCAGTACCGCTTCTTGCAGGCGCATATACTTATCGCCCAGGAAAAACAAGACCAGGCTCTTGCGTTGTTTTATGAACTGTTTCAAACACAGCAGGACCTTATGGCGGCTGACGATGTCAGGGCTTTTATGTACCTGCTGGCAAAAGCAAAACGCTATGGCGATTGCGCGCAAATGGTCGATCTATATTTTGAGAAAGGCCCCTTTTTCAGCGGGCTTGGGCTTTTTGCTTCCGGTGCATATGAAAATTCAGGACAGGCAAATAAAGCCATCCTCGCGGCTTTTCTGGAATATGAATATTATACCGGTTATACCAAAACTAACGACATTGATTTTCTGGAAAATATTAAAACCCTTGAAAAACAGCTTGTTTTGAAAGGACTATTGGCACATACCGAACAAACCGTCCGTATGGTACGCAGCCTGTATGATAATTCCAGCCCGGAATTCGTGCAAAAACATAGTGATTTTTTTGCGGAAGATTATGTTATTTTAAAAAAAAAGATACTTACCAATACTTTGACAATGGCAGAATTTGAACAGTATTTACACTTGGAACATTATTTTACGCGTTTCCCTGTATATTATTGGAATGTCTGGCAGGCGGCATTGGAATGTTCTCCGGACACGATAGCCACTTTTGTCCCGGCATTGGAAAAAATTATTCTTCTTGATAAAGACGGTCGTTACGCGCAATCAGCCTGGAAAGAACTGACACGGCTTATGGGGTACGCCAAACAATGAAAGTTGTAAAAACTAGCGGAATTATAGGCTTTATTCTTGTCCTGGGTTTTTCCTTTGCCTCTTGTAATTTAAAGGCTAAAAGGATTGAAGCTGAAAAAGCCTATATTGCGGCTGTAGACGCATACGGAGCGGAAAAATATGATAATAGCCTTGAACAGGTTCGTCGCGCAATTAAATTGGATCGCAACTTTTACCAGGCTTCATTTCTGGAAGGAAAAATTCTATTCTTTTCAGAAAAACAACCGGAAGCTGAAAAAATATTTTCCAAATTAACATCCAAATATCCGGAATTTACCGAAGCGCGGATATGGCATATCCGTTGCCTCATTTTAAAGGGCGATTTTGAAACAGCGCAAAAAATGCTGGATAAAGAACTTTCCTTTAATCAGACAGACTGGCGTATTTTCAATCTGTATTCCCTTCTTGCCCAGCACAAAGATAATTATGAAGAACGCATTGCGATGAACCGGCGGGCGGAAAATATTCTATCTGGTTCGGCGCGCGTTTATATTGATTTAGCCATTACCTGGCACACACTTGGCCTTGATGATCGCGCGAAGGTTTATCTTGAAAAGGCACAGCATGTAACAGGCGCCAATATTTCTTTCCAGGAACTGGAAAAAGCTCTCAATCAGGTATTGCGGGAGTAAGATAATGAAAAAGATTGCATTGCCGGTTTTACTTGTCGTTTTTATGTTTGCCGAATCATCATGTGTCACCAGGAGTCAGTATAAATCCTGGCATGAATACCCAAAAGCTCCGTTTTTCTGCCGGTATCAGATAAACGATGTTTCGGTAGTTATCGATCATGTACGGGAAGAAAATATAGCAAAACAGCTCAATCTGATTGCTAATACACATCTTGAATCACGCCAGAGAAATTACCAGTCCGGCGACAAAATCCTCCTTGTGGATATCGGTGTAGAACAGCGTTCATTTATGCAAAATGTTGAATTATATAATTCTATTTTTGTTTCCTGCGTCGCGCATGATGAGGAAGGAAACGTCTATGCCATAGAAAATGCGTATATTTCAGGTAAACGCACCTTTATCGCTGTGACGGAACAGAATACCATAATTATCCATGTTCTTAACCGTCTTTTAAAAAACCAACAACAAATGCTGAGAGAAGTCCGTAAACTAGAAAAAAATAAGGTTCAAGAAAAATGAAATCTTCGCTTTTTTTAGTATTAGTATTATGTATTGTTCTTTCATCACTGAATGCCCAGGATGTTACATTTGACAACCCAATCGAAGCGGCCAATTTTGCGGTAAATAATTCGAAAACCTATCTTCTTCAAAAACAACGGGCGCTGCAAAACATGAAAGTGGCAAAATTTGGCATTCAGGATTTTCTTCCGGCATTTAACTTTTCCATAACAGAAAACGACAATGCCATGCTGCTTGCTGGCGATACCAGAACCAAATCGTTTCAGGCATCCGTAAGCCAGAAGTTATTCGATGGCGGAAAAATAAAACTCTCCTATGATGTTAATCGCCTGAGTTCCCTATATGCCTACCAGGAGTACGAAAGTACGCTTTTAAGTTTCAGTTCTCAGATAATTCAACTGTATTATCAGTATCTTATGCAGAAACAAATGGTAATAATTAAAGAGGAACTTGTTTCCATTGCAAAAAATCAGCTGGATATTATTCAAAAGGAAGTTGAAATCGGAATAACCCTGGAAACAGATTACCTGGAATATCTTATTTCCTATATTCAGCTGGAAAATGATCGCGATCAGACAAAACGTGACATGAACACACTGGAGCGCCGATTTAAAAACTCAATCGAATTGAGTGATGAGGCTAAATTAATAATTACCGATAATATATACCGTGAATTCATCTATTTTTATTATGAACCTTATACTATTTATATCTGGAATATTATAAAAAATGTTAATACCGAGTTGAAAAAACAGAATCTTGCCCTGGAATTTGCCAGAAAACAACTTGCCCAGAGCCGGCGTTGGTATGTTCCCAGCCTCAGCGTCCAGGGTGGTATCTCCTTTTCCGGTGATGCGTATCCGCTTACAGAGCCAAAATATTCCTTAAAATTGGTTGTTGATTTTTCTAACGCTGGTTTATTTCCTCTCAGTATGTCCAATGGATATGGTTTTGAACGCGATCGCTTATACAGCGTTACTAATTCCGCTTCTGTTCAAATTGCTCCCCAACCGGCTTATGGTGTACAGCGGAAACTTGCCGATATTGCGCTATTGGAAACAAATATACAGCGAACCCAGGCGGAGAAAGATATCCGGGAGTCTGTTTTTGAGTTAATTATTACCCATGATAACAATCTCCGTTCCGCCGATGCAGCCGAACGGACTATCAAAGTTCTGGAAAAACGGCTTGAATTTTCACGCCTAGAGGTTGATCAAGGCGAAAAAAAACGAATCGATTATCTTAAAGAACTTATTACCATGGCCGAGACAAAAATATCCCTACTTGAATACCAAACCCAGTCAGCGTCACAAGAACGTTCTCTTGAAATTCTAGCTGGTTTTTATTTTGGAGATTTACAGAATGTATGCAAGAATCAATAAAGGAAAATATTATTCAATACTTGCAATATTGTTTCTTTTTCCGTCAATTGTTTTTTCCTGTGCGGGATGCGGCAGGGAAATCAGTGAAAAGAAAGTATCTGTCGTCAAAGCTGTTGCGGTCATCAACCGTATTCTGGATAACGATCTCAATAGTTTCGGGACCATTACCTATAAATTAAAAAATGATATTACTGCTAAAGTAGAGGGCATTATAATCGAGTTGAACGTAAGAGAAGGCTCTGAAGTACAAAACGGACAGCAGTTGGCAAAATTGCGTAATGTTCAGATGGAAATTCAGAAGGAACAATATGAAAATACCCTTAGTTCTGCAAATGCAGCCTTATTTATGGCTCAGACAAAAATGGAAGAAGCCCGACTGGGAGTTGAAAGCAGGCTTTTAAATCTTGAAAAAAATAAACTTACCCTTGTCCAGCAGGAACTTGAACTTGAAGATGCCCAAAATACCTTGAAAGGAAGAAAGGAACTTCATTCGATCGGAGGAATTACCGATGCGACACTTAAGGGGCTTGAACTTTCGGTAAGCGCAAAAGAAGCCGAAATAGAGGTTCGGAAAAAGGATATTGAAACAGCCCAGCTCGGTCTACGAGATTCCGACTTAATAAATGCCGGTTACCGCATAGCTGCTACCAATGAAGAAAAAATTAAACAATTTATTGAATTTAATACCCGTACCGTACTGGCAGAAATTCGATCCGCGGAAGCAAATGTCCGTAATGCTGAAAAAAGCCTTGATGCGATTAATAAATTGCTTGACGAACTGATAATACGCTCCACCGTCTCTGGTATTGTAGGAGCCCTCTATTTTGAAAATGGCGAACATGTATCTCAAAATGAAAAAATTGCAACTATTATGAATACATCAAGTGTTTATGCGGTTTTTTATATTCAGGAACAAGATATTATAAATTTTATAAAGGGAACTCCTTTAACCATTGAGATTCCCTCCCTCAATCGCTTTTTCAAGGCAACAATTGATGAAATTTCCCCGATAGCTGACCCTCAAAGCGGCAATTTTTCAATCAAGGCTGAAATTCCGAATGAAGGCTTCAGCATAAAACCTGGAATGTTCTTGAAATGTGTAATACCCCGTACACAAAATATAAGTTACCCCGCAATACCACAAACCGCTTTACTCAGATCGAGCGGTACGGGAGGTACTGTATTCTATATTGCCAATGGGATTGCAGTACTTAAACAGATTACCATACAGGCGCAAAAGGACGGAATAGTCTGGGTTTCCGGCGGTCTTGTTGAAGGGGAAATGGTTATCGACAAACCGTCCCCTTTCCTTAAAGAAGGTGAATATGTGGAATATCAGCAGGAATAACAGCGTCTTAACGGCAATACGAACACTCGTATTACCGGCGCTTTTTTTCCTTATTCTTGGCGGCTGTAAACCTCTATTAACTTTTATTTACCTTGATATTTCCTGTTCCATTGGAGAAAAGGAAGAATATTATACCGATGAATATATACGCATTCATTTCTCCTGCATGCCTGACAAAAATGATGTTGAAAAAAGAATTCGTTTTTATGAAGATAGCAGCAATGTTTCGATTGATTTTGAATGGTCAAATTCAACCGTATCGATTCGTCCTCACCTTTCCTGGCAAAAAGGGCAATTTTACACTCTTGATTTACAAGGTGCTATAAAAATGGATGACGGAAGAACTTATACGGCCCGCCTGTACCGTACCTTTATCTATGGAGAACAAGGCAATGAATTTGAACTTGCTTCAGATCAATTCAGTCAAGATACACTAATATTAAATTTTTCTAAACCGGTAGCAATAAACTCTTTTCTTGATAAATTTTCCATAACCCCCTTTGTAGATTACTATACCGATTTTTCCGACAATGGCAGGACTGTTACCATCAGGCCCAAAAACAAATGGACATTAAATACAACATATACCTGGACTATAAAAAACATAATCAGTACCGACGGATATCTGCTGAAAAAGGAATATTCAGGAATACTCAGTGGAATTTACGACACTGAACAACCTGTTCTTACACTGGTTTGTCCGGTCGATTATAACAGTCAAGGTTCCATTTGGTACACCACTTACTCATTAGACAATCAATTACTGGAAAATCAGGCAATCGGTTTTACCTTTTCAAAACCAATGGATGAAGCTTCAGTTTCTTCGGGTATCAGTTTCTTTCCATCCCTCAGCGGATATTTCATAAAAGAAACAGAATCACAGTTCATTTTCATTCCAAATGACCAATATCAAATTCAAAAAGAATATCGAATAACGATTGCGGATACCATAAAAAGCTCATCGGGTCTGGTTCTTTATGAACCGGCGTATGTATTCTTTACCACAGCCAATCAATTCATTCACATAACCAAAATAACTTTTGATGATAAAACCGAATCATTGCTTACCGATGGAACTATTATTGATTATCCAATGATGTTACCTCTTGATCCGGCGCAATTAAAGACAGTTATCAATTTTTCAACAGCAATTCCACCGGATAAACAATATAGCGCGGTTAATGCTGTCTCTCTTAACGTATTATTTCCTGCCACTGCAAATCACCCCTCTATTGTTTCAGCCTATTGGTCGGATGGCGGCTCACGGCTGTCTGTTGAATGGAGCGGTTTTTCTATTTCAAAAGGCGACATCAAAAATTACTATATGCTAAAGGTTGGCGGCGGGCAGAATGGAATTAAAAACCAGGCAAATGAATATATGGAGAATGATGTATGCGTCATATTTATTACATTTTAACCTTTCTTTTTATTTCTATAACACTACTAACATGCGGAAATTGGCTGCTTCCGCCTCTGGAAGTCGTCTCTGTGTCAACAGATGATAACATAGAAATAACCTTTTCAAAACAGCCCTCAGAAGAATCAATAAAAAAAGCATTCTCCATGACTGAAGATGGCCAGGTAATAACCGGACAATTTACTTTTAATAATAATACCGTAATATTTATACCGGTAAACGGTATTCGGGATAACCGAAAATATAGTATTATTATCAGTACCACGGCGGAAGATAAAAAAGGCAATTCATTATTGAGAGAGTTTAACCATGAATTTTATACTAAACAGGATATTGAGCTTCCACGAATAATTGAAATTATTCCGGCTAACGAAAGTAATCTGGCCGTACAGCCGGATAAAATTACCATTGTATTTTCAAAACCAGTAAATACGATATCCTTTGAAAAATCATTTTCAATAACTCCAATAGCAACTTATGTACTTGAATGGAATACGGAAAATTCCATCGTTGATATTATACCCATTAAGCCTCTTGCGCAAGGTACCAGGTATAAAATAACCGTAAGTACGGCATTAACCGATACCAGAAGAAACGCCTTGCTCATATCGTTTACTTCAACTTTTTTATATGGACTTGATAAAAATGCTCCGGAAATATCTGTTGCATGGGAAACCCCGGATAATGTTTCTAGTTTACTCATTCCAGAAACGGTTAATACAGACATCCCTTTTGACAGTACCTTGATAATTGAATTTGACAAGCCTGTCTTTATTGAAGCTATAACCGGGTTTATTGAAATAAATCCTTCAATCGGTATTACCATAACTCCTGATTTGGTCGCAAAAGACAATATCCGGATTAAATTTAATAAAAAGCCAGAATGGAATAAAAACTATATTCTAAAATTAAAAAAAGGAATTACCGATACTTTCGGTAATAAAACTGAAGCCGAAATACAATACCCGCTTGTCTTTAATGCGGAAAAAGATCGTCCTGTAACGTTTATCGGAGGCGTTCTCAACAACAATTCGAATTATGAATTTATTGATTATACAACCAATTACTCTCCATTAACTCTGGATGTTATCTATTTTGATCCAAGCGGTCATGTTGAAAAATCAACTGAGCTCTATTATGCCTTCAGTATTTCAGCGGAAGCGGATAATCTTTCATTGGTTTCCGCTATGCAGGCTATATCCATTTCAACACGAAATTCCTGTGTTTATATTTCACTAAGAACCATCAAATTTTTAACCGTTTCCGATATTGAATTTAATGTAATCAATAACCTTCTTTATAATAATGGAGACGGGAAATTGTGCATTCTGAAAATCGGAATTGATATTGAAAATACAGATAACCGGGGATTCATTATCTTTTCCATACGCCAGGATATTGCGGACAATCTGGGCAATACCATGATTGAAGCTCTAAATTTTACATTAAACAAACAGTAATATGCGAGCAATAATATCCTTCGCCGTAAAACATCCGGTTTCAATAATCTCGTCCATTATAGCGGTTATCCTGCTGGGAATGGTGAGCATGGCTATTCTACCGATTGATTTTCTGCCGGTACTTAGTTTACGCACCCTATTAGTAGCTGCTGAATACGAAGGTATAGCTGCTGGAGAAATGCGGTCGCTGGTTACCATCCCGCTAGAGGACGCGTTTGCTTCATTAAAAGGCTTAAAAACGATCTCTTCGGTTACCCGTGACGGGCTTTCCCTTTTGTCCATAGAACTTCACTGGGGAACCGATATTGACATTGCATTGACCGATAGCCGGGAAATTATTGACATTTGTTATGAAACGCTGCCTTCCGGCTGTTCAAAGCCAGTGGCATTAAAGAATGATTCAAGCCGGATAGACACGCTTTCCATCGTGCTTATTCCCCGCGACGACGACCTCCAATACGGGCGTTATCTGGCTGATAATGATATCAAACCCCGTTTCCAACGGCTTGCGGGGGTTGGTACGGTCACCGTAACCGGCGGTGAAAAAGAGCAAATACAGGTGCAGGTCCATCGTGATCTGCTTGAGGGAAAACAATTAACCCTTCAAATGATAGCCGATATTCTTTCCACTGCAAATTTTGAGTACCCGGCAGGGACAATCAGGGAAGGCGAAAAAGAACTTTCAGTAAAAACATCCGGCTTATTTACCTCGATTAATGATATTGGCAACACTCCCTTGTCTTTCAATAATGGCTCTTTTCTGCGCATTAATGACATTGCAGATACGGTACGTACCAATAAAAGAAAAGAAACTTTTTTTCTGTATAACAACCTTGAGTGTATAAAGATAGGTATTCAAAAGAAAGAGAATGCCAGCCCTATACAAGTATCCACACTGGTAAAACAGGAAATAAAAATTCTTGAGCAATTATATGGATCCTGGTGCAGCTTTGAAATTGTTGACGATATTTCCAACGAGATTAATAAATCCCTTTTTTCGCTGTTTCTCTCAGCCGGTATTGGCATTGTGGTTACAGGCTCTATTTTATTTATTTTTTTTAGATCTTTCAAATTTTCGCTTCTTATTGCAAGTATCATTCCCATATCAGCTTTAGTTTCTACCACAGTTCTTTGGATGACCGGAAAAACCCTTAATATTATGTCCCTTTCCGGAATAGCGATCGGAATAGGCATGGTTGTTGACGCCGGAACCGTTGTTATAGAAAATATCCAAAAAGAACTGGCTGGGCATAACGAAATGCCATTGCCCGAAGTTATTGCTGGCAGTACACTTGCGGTAGCAAATTCCAATATCGGATCAGCTCTTACCACTATCATTGTATTTATACCGGTTTTCTTTGTATCCGGCCTATTAGGCGAACTGTTTGCCGATATGGCAATAGCGGTTATCGCTTCCATTTTTGCTTCCTGTTTGCTTTCACTCACTTTTATTCCGTCCATGTGTATGCTCATCGGCCCCTCATTGCCGCAAAGTTCCCATTCCGGAACCTTTATCCCAAAAATAGAAAAGAAATATATGTCGGTCCTGCGCTCTGTTTTTGATCATTCAGGGTATATATGGATAATTATTGGCGTAGGAAGCCTTATCGGCCTTGTTTCATTTTTGTTTATTGATTACCGTTTATTGCCCCATATGTCATCAAAAAACTTAATCGGCGAAATTCCTTTTTTACCAGGAACAACGTTGTCAAGGATGCAGAGCGACGCAGTTCATATTACCAGGCAATTATTAAATGAACCATATATTGATTCAGTAAAGATTTCGGGAGGCCTTGAGCATAACAATTATCCTGTTCTTTCAATCCCGGAAGAATATCCTGAAAAATTACGAATAAACCTCTCGCTTAACATTCCATCAGAAGAGGCAATTCCAAAAATACGCCGGATTTTTGAGGATTCAACAATTACTATTTCACTTTCCGGCCAGGGCGATATCCTCTCAAGGCTGCTGGAGTTTAAGGATCATATAACAATACTGCGGGGCGACACACCTGAAACTGTCCGCGAGCAGGCTATAGGGCTTCATGGCCCTAATATAACAATAAACCCCAATATCACATTGACCGAATCTGTTTTTATGCCTGATCGTCTAGCTGCCGCAAGATTTGCGGTAAGCGCCCAGTATATGGCGGCAATTGCCCGAAACACCCTCGAAGGCATTTATACTCTGTCGTATTATGAAAACGGAAGAGAAATACCCATCCTGGTCAGATTTAGGGACAGCGATATTAATTCGATAGCCGATCTGGAAAACACGCTGGTACCGATCGAAAACGCCTATGTCCCCCTTCGAATTTTAGGCACAATTTCCTCCAAAAGCAATGAAAAAGTTTTATACCGCTACAATCGAAAAGACGCCAAACAAATAGCAAATTTTATTCCAACAAATGAGCAAATGCTTGATTTATTATCCCCTGGTAAAATTGAATTAACTGGACTGGCCCGTAATGCTCTTTTTTTAATCATTATAACAGTCCTATTATTATATCTGGTTCTTGGAGCCCAATTTGAATCATTTATTTTACCGCTTGTTTTACTTGCCGCCTTGCCTCCTGCTTTCTCAGGAGCATTTTTTGCATTATGTATTTCAGGAAACTCGTTAAATATCAATAGTATAGTGGCCTTAATCATTCTTTTTGGTATTTCAATAAACAATTCTATTTTGCTCTATGAAAGCTACATTGCCCAAAAAACAAGAAACAAAGAAACCCTCATTTATTCCTGTACCGAAAAGATACGTGCCATCCTCATTACCAATGCTACAACCATAGTTGCACTGTTGCCTTTTGCCATTGATCCATTCAACCTCAATGCACAGTCATCACTGGCGGTTGCAATCATTGGCGGGTTGGTGTTTTCTACCATTATAGTATTAACTATTCTTCCAAAAATATTTTTATACACTTTACCAAAACAGGTTTCAGAAAATGAATAACACATCAATATATTCAAGACCTGTATTGAGCTTTTTCATTTTTGCCGCAATAACGGTAATATCTTTGTTTATCATTCGTAATATACAGTTTGGAGAATCACATGACAATCGTTATACAATATTCAGCATTCGTTTTGAGTATTTTGGCATGGATGCCAAAGAAATTGAAAATATAATTACCATACCATTGGAAGAAAAACTCGGAGAATTGAATGATCTTTTAGAAATACGTTCGACTGCTGAATACGGAAAAACAATAACTACCCTGTTTTTTGATAAATCCGTTAATAATAAAAATATTTATCTGTCTTTACGTAATATCGTGGATAATCTGTATACCAACCTGCCGCGAGCGGTACAAAAACCACGAATTTATTCAGCCCAGGCAGACAAGAAAGCAGTATTGAGCATTGCAATCACATCTGATGCTAACCTTGATGCTGTACGGAAGTATATTGAAAACAGTATAAAAAAGGATATGGAAGGCGTTGATGGCGTTGCTGAAGTAATTATTACAGGCGGGCATATTGACGAAATTCGTGTCGAATTTGACCCTGACAGGATAACGGAAATCGGCATAAATCCCGCTTCTTTAGGGAATATCATACAAGACGCCAATGTAGTCAGCCCTGGAGGAAGTCTATACGCTTCATCGCATACCGAAAATATTATTCTTGATACCAAAATTCATTCTTTAGACCAAATTAAACGGTTGCCGATAAATGCAGGCAATGAAATTACTTCCCTCGAATATTTCGCATCAATACAGGTTACCCCACGAGAAGCGGATGAAATTGTCCGCATCAATGGCCAGGAATGCGTAGGAATACAGATTATTTCCGCGTCAAACGCTAACATTATTAAGCTTTCACGGGATTGTAAAAAAATTATAAGTCAATCGCCTTTATCAGGAAGCGATATTCAAATACTCACTGATACAGGTGAATTTCTGTATAAAATAATTCGCAATGTCATTATTTCAATAATTCAAAGTTTTGTGTTAATTATTATTGTCATACCGTTCTTTTTTAAATCCCTGCGGGTAATACTGCTTCTTATTGCAATGCTGCCGATTAACATCATTTGGACTTCCGCCATCCTGTATCTGTTGGGTTATTCATTGGATCAAAACATTTTATCAGGCATTTCTATATCCCTGGGGCTTGTCGTTGATTCAAGCCTTGTTATTTCCAGTATAACAGAAAAGAAATTGTCCATCACGGATTATACAACTTCTGTCAATAATATTATTAAACCTATTGTCGCTTCCGTTTTTACAACCTTGTTGGTTCTTGTCCCGCTGTATTTTCTTAATGCTATCGTTCCTGGAATACGAAGCGTAGTGATAAGCATAGCCCTCATGCTTCTTAATTCGCTTTTTATATCCTGTCTTTTCTTTCCAGGTTTTGTTTTCTCAAAAAAAAATGCAATATCTGTTTTACCAATAAAAATAACAAAAAAAGTCCATTCAATGTATACGCGTTTTTCCATGAGGTGCAGTTTTATTAGCCTTAAAAATAAGTCTGTAATAGTCTGGACGTATGCTATTATGTGCATTTTCACCTTTGTTCTCTTTTTTATGTTGGGAAAAAATATTAATCTTGGCATTCAGGATAAAGTAATCTTTGCCTTTGCTGAATATGAGCCAGAAAAAACCGGCTTGTCAATTGACAATGAACTGACTGCTTTTATTGAGAATGTAAAAAAAATACCGGAAGTTACCTTCTTGCGTTCCGGAATCAAAAACGGCACTGCTGAATTTGACATAGGCTTTAATGACAGCTTGATAAATAGCCACGCAATAGCCGATAAAATTTATGCCCTTTCGCCGCATGTATACAGCGGGTTTTTATATGTCCCCTATGCGGGAAGCCGGAATAAAAGAATACATGAAATTGAAATTGCAGTTATTGGCGACGAATCAGTAAAATGCCGTGACTTTGCCAGAATAGGCGCTTCGGCTATAAACAGTTCCCCGAACACAATCCAAACAATTCTCAATTTTAAAGAGCCGGAACAGATAATACAGTTTGTTCCAAATCGTGATATTCTGACAAAAAGCAACATTTCTGTCCAAAGTGTAGCTTCCACGCTTCGATGGATAGTATTTGGTCCGGTAGTTGATAAATGGATACAAGAAAACACTGAAACAGATGTCAGGGTGGCAGGAAGAGGGTTTAAAAATACAAATTTGGATCATATTTCCAATTTATATATTCCATCACCCTCCAGCGGAATCCGCCTTGATACACTTGGCAGCTTAAAACAAACAGGCGGAACCGGAAAAATTTACAGGCGGGACTGCCGGCGCGCCGCATATTTCACCGCTCATCTAAAAAGCAGCAGTTCAAAACAGGCAGTTTCACAAATAAAAAATGAACTGACAGGAATACAAATGGATAAAGGCTACGGTTTTTTATTACCTCGTGAATTTGAACAGTTAAACAGGGAATACTACGTTCTTTTCCTGGCTTTTATAGGAAGCATTATAGGCATTTTATTACTGTTAACTGCATTAACTGAAAAAATTATCCATTCTTTGCTTATTGCTTCAATAATTCCTGTATCATGCTTATTGCCGCTGTTGGTTAAATTCATTACCCGTACACCGCTTGAAATGGGCGATATCACCGGATTAGTGTTAATCAGCGGACTGAGCGTGAATAACGCCATTTACATTTCAGAATCGCATAAATCGCTTCTTGTTTTCCGTGTCAGAGAAAAGATTCAAAGTATATTGGTCACGTCTCTGACTAATCTGGCATCATCTATACCTCTTATTATTATGATGAAAAATAATTTTTCCACCGCCCTTGCCTCAAGTATTTTCTGGGGGACTATCGGCTCCCTGTTGGTAACTCTGTTTTTTTTCCCTGCCGTTTGGAGTTTGCCCAGAATTTCATTAATAAAACAATAATGTTAACATAGGTTAGTATGGTATGAGGATTTATTTTGGATATTAATAATTTATTAATAATCTAAATAATATTCTTTCTTACCAAATTATGCCGCAACTCTATAATTAATCCAGGATTTTTGATGAAATCATTTTCATTCATATTAACATCAATGGTACAATAATTTTTTCTTATCTCAGGAAAAAATATTTCGTAATTATTGTTAATTTTTTTTATATAATCATAAGAAATATTCTTTTCTGCTTCTCTGTTACGAGCTAATATTCTGTTATAAATCATATCAGTTGTACCTGATAGACAGATAATTATATCCGGTTTTACAAGATTGTTTAAAAGATATTCATAAAGCTGTATAAATATATCTATCTCTTTCTTGGAAAGTATATTTGCATCAGCGAATAATTTGTCTTTTCCAAAAAAATAATCACTAATGAGCAGTTGAGGTTGGGAACTTATTGCTTTTAGCAGTTGATGGTAATGAATGAGCAAAAAGCCTAATTCTGTTTCGAAGGTATACTTTGAATCGGTGTAAAAATCGCTAAGAAAAGGATGAGCGCCAAAATCTTCAAGTAATGTATATGTTCCGTTAATGGAATCTGCCAACTGTGTTGCAACAGTTGTTTTGCCAACGCCAATGCATCCTTCAACACAGATATATTTCATGGGGTTTCTCCTTCTTTAATTTTTTGATTTTCTAGTACTTGAATGCGATCTTCCATTGTATTAAGAAAACTTTTCTGTTGTTCATTAATTATTTGTTGTTCTTCTAGTTTTTTATTAGTTTCTGGAATCTTACATGCATTACAGAAATATATACAAGTTGACGCAAACAATGTACAACCGGCAAAAACAACCGTACATATTGTAATTGTCAATAAATTCTTTAAATGATCTATTTCTTTTATTTTTTTATTCGTGTTTTCTTGCAAAGTTTTAATATTTATGATTTCTTCCTCAAATGAACTGTTGATAAAAAGAGTAGTCGTGTCCCTTTTTGTAAATTTGGGATCGCCAACCAATGATTGTTCGATATACACATCATATTTTTCCGTGTCCCGTTTAGATGTAAAAGGTTTTGGAATATATGGAACACTGCCAAATTTTAATGAATTAATTATATTTTTCAAATTGTCATTCTTCATACCCCATGTATTATTAAAACTAAGCTTTGTAAATTCAACTTCTATAAGAGCAGCATTGCCTTTTATACAATACTCATTGGATGTAAGATTGTGAAGCGGAATAAACAAATTTCCGGTATAACCCGGGTCAATAATTGGGCCGGTTCCCAATAATAATCCTTTGTAAGCATTCCTAACTCTCAAATTGAATCTCAATACCATGTACTCAGGTATATTAAACGTCTGTTTTATACCCAAAAAAACAATAGAGTTTGGTTTTATAACTAATTCTTTATCTATTGGCAAATTCTGTTTATGCTTAATTCTCTTATCATCCCAAAAAATATATTCTCCCGAGAACTCGCATGTATATGTAGCTCCAGACAGATTAGCCAGCTCAAAAGGATAGATCATGCCTGTTGTCAGAATATATTTAAATATATCGGTAGAATTTAATAGCGCGTCCGGAATCTCCGGAAAAGGATCGACTTCTGAGAAATCAGCATATTTCTCTTCTGCTGTCTTGTTCAGATAAGCATTGGCTGGATCCTCCAATAAAGCCTTCAAATCCTCTTTGGTAAATTCGAATTTTCCCATTTTTGTTCTCCCAAAAGTTTTTTAGTATAGTAGCTTTGCCGGTACCAATATAATCTATCCGCTGACCGATAGATTCTGAAATTTTATTAATAAAGGCAACCACAGAATCCGAAATTTTCTGTGAATCATGGCAGGCATAATCCACATAGTCCGCATGATTCAGAACAATTATATTAGGCTGATTAACCTGTATTGCCCTATTGACAACTTCAGCGTCAAATTCAGCTACCCTGCGGATCCTTTTTGTCGCAGAGGTATATTCCGTTAAATCTACATTGGCTCCAGATGAACGCGCCACATCACCCCAATCGGTTTCATTCTCCAATGGGCCGGAATTGCCGCTGACCCGGATGGGATGTGCCCTAATAACCATAATAACATTTTCAACGTCAAATGGGCTAAGACCAGCTTCCATCAGGAATCCGGCGGCGGTAGTATCCCTGCTTGTACAAAAGGGATAGTATTGAGAATTAATAGGCGATAGGCCAAAACCCTGGGTTCCTTCTATAACGATATGTTTTTTATCATCAAGAAGGTTACGCATCAGTTTTTTTGTGTCAGCGATATAAGGTGTTAACTTATCACAATCTTTTGCGAAACTTACTTTTTCAACGCGGCTTAGACGTTTAATGACAGCAGCGCCAGTCCCACTCAGGGTTGACCCGATTAGGTCACGCAGGCCAGATTGCTTTTCATCGTTAATCATTGCCTGGTCTATTACTAAGGCGTATGGGTCAATTTTCAGGTTTTCCTTCATTATTCCGACAATTTCAAGTTCGGAACACAGTATATCTGGGTCTATATATGAGCCGCTTGGCAAAATACTTGTTATTGAGGGGTCTATGGCAGCGGTTGGCAGCATACGAAAAATGTATTCAACCCCATTTTTGTCGATGACCGTATGGCCGGAATTAGTCCCTCCAACCCTAACCGCCGCAACAGCCCTTAAATCTTTGGCAAAGTAATAAGCGGTTTTCCCTTTGCCTTCAGAACCAAACTGCCCCCCTATAACAACAGATACCGGCATATCCCCTCCCGATTATTCTCCGAGCCTTAAAAGGACTGAATCTAACGCGTTCATTAATTCCTTGTAGCTCCTGTTATTTATTATATTATATTTACTCATAGTTGAAATTTTTGCAATAGCCTTTTCCACCGGATCTTCGTCATATTTTATGAATTCATCCTTTGACACATTCTTATCGTCCTTGCAATAACGCTTCGTGCGGGTTGTAAACCGCGATTCAATACAGACTAAAAAGAACCTGTTTCCCAACGCAGATGAAAGATTTTCATAATCAATAACCTGACGAAGGCCGTCAATAACATAATTTTCTCCTTCTTTCATTCTACTTATCATAATATCAGAGAGTTCCTTTTGTTTTACGGGGTTTTTCGCTATTTCATTACCAATCCTTTGTAAATCAACACGTCCGGAAACATTGTATTTTTCTCCAATCACCTTACTAAAGCGCATGGGAGTAAACCCGTGCCTGAAACACAGATATTCGGCGGAAGTGGTTTTACCGGCTGCAATACGCCCAACCAAACCGATAACTATTCCTTTCCCTGACAGGGATGTTTCAAGCTTCGGAACAATCAGATAGTTTTCTTTTTCATTTCCCAAACCGGTATATTTGTTATCCAAATAAAAATATCCAACAAGCGCAGATGTAATTGCATCCGCTTCATCATGGGTAATATCATCGCGCATTCCTTCAATTCCGAAGTTTTTTATTCCGCTAAGAAGGAGTTCTAGCCCTTTTCGTTTTCTGGGAATGTGGAGCAAGTCCTGTGTAACACCCGGATAACTCTCAATTACATTGAATCCAAGCCCACACAGACGTGAAGCGAGATTTATTCCTCTCATTGTTAAATTCACCATAGAATCAATCAGACAAGGATAAACCCCAATTCCGAAGCGCTTTAACGTCAATTCGCAATAACGCATAATTCCGTGTTTGGCGCACTCGCAATTTTTATCTCCGCAACAACGCCCCATAGGAAGAGAAAGGGGGGAGTCTATTGAGATTATATCTGGTTTAACATCGGAAATATGTTCAACCATTTCATCATCTGTCAATATAGGAAAGGTTTCTGCCACAGTTCCAGACAAGACGGCGAATCCGCTGGGTTTTTCTTCACTGCCGGTTAAGTCAATTCCAATTGTTTTAATGCGGCCTAAAAGGATTCCGTCATTGTCCGAGAAATAGTGGTTAAAGTTTTTAAACTTTTTTCCAAATACGTCTATTGTCTCATTAATATCAGTGCTACGCCTGACGCTTAAAATCTGTTTCAGTTTATCCAATGGCTGACAATTTAAAACAGCTTCCTCAGGCACATTCATAAATTTAAGCGCTTCCAATGCGTATTTAATACTACTCATATGGTACATGGAATGAGAGTCCGTACCGATGGCAATTTTCACCCCTTCCTGTATGGCTTTTTTTGCATTATCTATTGATAAATCATACCGCTCCGGGAAACAATTGATTTCCATAGCGACATCATTGGCATGGCAAAGCTGTATCAGATAATCAAAATCCAACTGTATTTCATCACGTGTGACGGTAGGCTTACCTGGTCGTCCAAGCAGTCTTCCGGTGGGATGCGCGAGAATATTAACATATTTGTTATTTAATGCTTTTGACAGCCTATCCATCATTATAAAAGGAGGTTGATTAAAATGGGAATGTATGGAAGCAATTACAATATCAAATTCTCTTAGTATACTATCAGGAAGATCCAATGAGCCATCAGCAAGAATATCAACTTCGATGCCGGATAGAATATGAACAGTGTTTTTTTGACGCATTTCCCGGATTTTCTTAATTTGTATCTGTGTGTCAAGTTCAGACATCCCGGACGGTTTAAGGGATTGCGAGTGATCAGTTATAGCTATATAACTATAACCTAATTCAACCGCCATATCATGCATCTGTTCAATAGAGTGTAAACCGTCACTCCAGTTTGTATGAAGATGTAAATCACCGTAAAAATGTGAGACTATTTTTTTGTTATCCGTAATAAGTTTAATCTTGCTTCTTCCATTTTGTAATTCCTGTATTTTACTGTTAAACTCATTTTCGGATAAGACGTAAATTTTAAATGGTATATCAAATCTTTCAAGTATTATTTCATTCTTATTTGATGAAACAAATAGAAAGGAAGAAATGGCCTGTATGTCAAGCAAAAAACTGTTGAAATCAGTTGCAATCGTACAAATAATATTGCCGGAAAATAGAATTTCCCTATGAAAGTACAATTCATCGGACATATGAACAGCGGATAGACATCCTGATTCTTGCATGAGTAAAATTAATTCATTTGCCAATTCATAAACCTGTGCATACTGGAAATGAAGTGATTTGTAACTTTTTAGTGCCGAAGATAGTATAAAAGTTTCTGATAATGATAAATAATCAACATATTGTTCAAGTATATTTGAAATATGTGTAAAACTAAAAATTTTATGACTTATAAGGATTTTAAGCAACTTGTCTTTTATATTTGCATGTTCATATAATTCAAATATTGTATCCGGAATATCTCCCAGTAACTCATCAATTAATTTTAAATGTCCAGTTTCGACTGTTTCGTTTATATTTTTCTCAATGCTTACACCGATTGACGGAAGTGATTGTAACTTACCTTCATAATACAATTTTATTACATCTTTTGAATAACCATCTACAGCCAATGCCGCTTTGAAGTATGCCCTGGCTTTATATGGACTATTATGTATCTTTTCATACAGGAAAGCCACTCGGTATAAATAACGGGCAATTTCAAAATCAAACACAGATTATAACCTCTTCTTTAATACTATCAAATGAATACAAAATAAACAATGGCTACAATAGAAACATATTCATTCTCAAGTCTTTATATATCATATCAAGAAACAAATCAATCAAATTATAACCTCCTGTTGTTAATAAATGATAGTTCTGTCAAAATTTTTTTTACTTTTATTATTGACGAACGAAATTGGATCACAATTATATTTGTATAGACATATGTATGGTGGTAAAAAAAGATGAGAAAATAAATATATCTTGGTCATATAAAAAATGTAAAGAATAATAAATTCATAGAAATTAGCTAAATATTATAAAAAATTCAAAATATTCAAAAACTCGTCTGCCGCTTTTTTCCTAATTAACAATGGACACCTACAGAAGCTAATATTTGATTCAAAAAACCGCAGGATGGGCCTTCTTGTCGAAAGGCTGGATATAAACATGTCCCGCTGGAAATACTACGGTGCGGGCAGGCGGCTTGTAATCGGCCTTATGGCGGTCAAAGGGTTTTCCGTTTCAGCTTTTGAATGTATTTTTACCGAAAGGGAAAAAGCCGGTAATTTCAAAAGCCTTGATGATTTCTCCCGCCGCGTAAAGCTTGGCCGGGATGATATTATCGCCCTTTGCCCCGCCGGTGTTTTTGACAGCGTTGCCGCCGGGCTTTCAAGGGCGTTGCAGGCCCGGCTGCTTTTAGCCAATAAAGGGGCTAAACCGGGCAACGGTGATCTGTTTGTTCAAGAGCCTGAACCGGAATATAAAATGGATACGGTTATTCCCATCATCGCTAATAATCTTCGGGACGAATACAACGCTTTAAGTTTCTTAAGACGATCTCATCCATTTGCTTTGTGGAAGGAAAAGATCAAAAATGTAAAACGCCTTAAAGCGATAAATATGGCGGAACATTTAGGTTGTAATATTACCCTGCTCGGCTGGCCTGTCACCCGAAAAGAAGTATGGACGAAAGACGGGCTTACCATGTCCTTTTTTAGTTTTGAGGATGAAACGGCACTTTATGAGACCGTGCTGTTTCCTGAAATCTACGACCGCTACAATACTTTGCTCTTTGATATGCGCCCCCTGTTGGTTTACGGTAAGGTGATGGACGATGAGGGGGCGGTAACGCTTGAGGTCAAAAAAATTCAAGTTTTAGGTTGACCTGAATTATTATTCTGGTTTGGCTTTTGAACTGTCTTTTGAACCGTCTTTTGGGCTGTTTTTTGGGGAGGCGTTGAGGGAGGCGTTGAGGGAGGCGGATTCTTTTCAGTAGAATCTGTATCAGTAATGTTATCCATAATCATCCTTTCAACGATGCATCCTTTTTTTTCAGCGACATCTTTAAGAATATAACCCATCATTTTATTAAATTTAAAATCTGCCATTTCCATGACTTCATCTGCATATTCTTCAGGAGTTTCTGGATGATGAGCCAAGTCATAGAGAATCATATTTTCTAATGTAACTTGTATGATAGTTGATCGATTTACTAATTTATGCAAAACTTCATTATTGGCTATTAACATAGTTTTAATTGATTTCGTATCTGTCGATGTTAAAGCTTGTTCAATTAAATAACGAGCTGCTAAATTTGGCGATTTATTAAATCGACGATCCTCCTTTGCTTTTAACATTAAAAGTTTATACATGTGTTTAGAAACTCTGAATGAGATAAATTCATCTTTGGTACGATCGGGGGAATTAACTTGCGTTTTTTCAATAGTATTCATAAATTACTCCTTATTAAAAAAATTATATAATATTGTTATTAATTTGTCAATAAAAATATAAGAAAATTTAAATTCTTCGTATGGCAAGATAAAAGCCGTATATTTTTGTTCTATCTTTGCCGTAGTATGGAATGAGTGAACGTATAATTTTGATGAGTCAGTTTACATTTTTAAAGATTTTCCCTTCTAGCGTCCCTAAAATAGGGCAGATAGAACGTATACAAATGCCAAAATCCGATTCTACCCGGTAGAATCCGGGCCTTTATTTAATGTCAAAATCAATTTTAAATAGCTATATTTGAATTATTTTGATCATGAATTAGTTTTCAGAAATATACAAGTAATCAATATTTCAATAATACACTATTTGCAATTTTACCATCAACTCTGAAACTGTAATAGCTTTTTTTGTTTATAATTAAATGGTCTAAAAACTCAATCTCCATTAATATACTAATATCGTTAATGCGTCTGGTTATCTCTATATCTTCTAAAGATGGTTGTATCACATTAGAGGGGTGATTATGAGCGATTATTAATGATGTAGCGTTATCAAGAAAAACGTGCTTAAAGATTTCTCTAGGGTGTATAATTGTCTTATCTACTAAGCCTTTTGTAGCGATATGAATTCCTAGAATATCGTGATTTTTATTAAGAGTTAAAACTAAAAATAATTCTTGCTGGCTTTTGGCATATTTTTTAATTTCGTTATATATATCAATTGGATTTAATATTCTTACGGTCTTTTTTTTCCGTTTTGAAATTATATCATAAGTCATTTCATGATTAATTAATTCTTTTTTATGGTGAAATTCTTTATATTGCATATTTAAATAAACTCCTTTTATAATAAACAATTAATAAACAAATACTAGTCAAGGTTGGTATCTCCTAAACTAATAAAACCATTATTATTTTAACCGGAAATTCATTAATGATAGATAATAACCAATTGTCTCTCGCTCCCAAAAAACCTCTTTTGATAAACTATTTCCACATGTAATAACCGCTGGAACTCCTAATAAAGACAATTGAATAAAAGTCATTCTGGCGCATCTGGCATCCACGTCAATCCCATGACAAAAAGCGTTATTTTGATAATTAAAATTTTTTTCTTTCATCTCAGCAATTGCGGCAATTAACATGGAACCGGAACCACAACAAGGATCAATTACAGTACAAACTCTATTTTTTGGTAATCTTTTCTTTCCAATCATTATTGCAGCATTTACTTTTGATACACAATCTGGTGTAAAATATTGGGCTTTTTTATCATTTGAAAATTTACCAATTGAAAAAATTTTTCCTAAAAAATCGTGTTCTTTTTCATGAAGGGCTTCTACAGTAAGAGCAAATAATTGCGCGTATTTCTCATATTGTTCATCAGTTAATTTTTTTCTAATTTCATTAAATTCTTCTTCAACTTTCTCATCATTCTTCCACGAGTACAGTGATGAGGCAGTTAATATCAACCAGTTTGAAAATTGATCAGAAGGGCTTATAGAATAATCAATCTTTTCAAGAATATTGAGGAATTCTTTTGTGAAATCTCGCATTTTAAACCAAAACTCGGATTAATACTTTAAAGAGAAGTTTCCCAAAAGAAATTCACGGTAATATAACATTATGTTACTTTACTGAGAAGGTTTTGCAGTCCAAATTAATAGAACTACTATTATTATTTATGGGAAAATAAAGTGTACTCTCAAGCTATTGAGAGCTATCCTTTGTACGATGTGCTTCCGGGCAACGCAATAAACTCAACGAGCCGGCCCCGTATTTTGGTTTTTGAAGCTACTTATTAAATAATATATAAAATAACCATATTTTTGTCAACTATGTAAATATTGATTTCTTTATTTTTTTGTATCTTTATTTTTTGGGTTTTCTTGATTATTTTGACGCTTTTTATACTTTTTATGCTTTATCTTAACTGATGCTAATAAATCAATATATCCGGGTTTTTCTGTTATTTCATCTAAACTTTTATCAAGGAGGTCTTTATCTGCGTTATTTATAATCATTTTAATCTTATCTAGTTTGGGGTCTAATCTTTTAGGGTGATTTTTTAAAAAATAAAATGATTCTACATGTGAAAGTGGGAGATTTAATAGTTTAGCTATATCTTCATGCGTTAAATCCTTTTTATTAGTTTGTTTACTTATTTCGGTTTCAGCCATTTATTTCTCCCTAAAATAAATCATAGATTTATTTTAACAAAATTATTAACCAATGTCAATAAAAATATGAAAATATTTTTATTGACATTTAATCACTCTATTATCTTATACTTTAATATTTATTTGATTTTATCAAAATCTTTAATAGATATTTTATAAAATTGAACTATTTTTTTTAAATATTTAATTATTTGCTCTTTGTTTAATCTTCTGATATAATTTGATTCAAAAAGAAAATTATCTATTTTCCTTGGGGAAAAATTAAAAAATAATTTATTTTTTCTCTGTGTAGTAGGATTATCAAAAAAATCCTGAAGTAAAAAATCATTGAATTGAGGTTTTCTCCGAGAATTTCTCTTTTGAAAAAAAATACTTATATCCATTTCCTTCTCCTTAAAATAAATTAATAATTTATTATATTAAATATCTATACAAATGTCAATTAAATAACAAAATAATTTTATTGAATTTTCATCACCCTATTATCGTATACTTGAATAATTATTTGTTTTTATATATATCTTTAATAGGAATATTATAAAATTGAATAATTTTATTTAAATATTTAATTATTTCTTCTTTTTTTAATATGTGGGTTACATCTGGTAAAAGAAAATAACTAGTTATTTTCTTTGGAGTAATAAAAAACATTAATTGATTTATATTCTTTGTAGTTGGAGTCTCAATAAAGTCAAAAAATATATCTCCATCTATAAATTTTTCTTCATTTTCCATGTTTATTGGTTTTTTTCCTAAATTTTTCTTTTGATTTACAACCATTTTTGTTCTCCTTAAAATAAATTACTAAATTTATTTTAGCATATATTTACACCATTGTCAATACAAATTTGAATTTATTTCATTGAATTTTCATCACCCTATTATCGTATACTTGTTCCATTAATGGAATATCCATATACTTTATTCATAAATTAAAATAATGATTTATTTTATCTAAATATTCTTTTAATTCTGAATTGTTAATTTTATATAATTCAGTTGACATTGATAATAAATATGGTTCAATTTTATCATCAATAAATGCAAAAAGGACTGTATCATTATTAAAATATATTTCTCCGTTCTCATAATGTATAGATAAATTTTCTAATTTAGGTTTCTTATTCTCACTTATATTAGCTTTAGGCTTTTTACCCGAATTTTTCTTTTTATATTGTAATTTAATATCATCTAATAATAATTTTCTATTTTCAGGATTCTTATTAATATTTTCAATTGTCTTTATTAATATTTCTTCGTTAACGTTTGCAAAACAATTAATTTCTTTTGTTGTAAAATCAATTTTATATTTATCAATAATATGTTGAAATTTTTGACGAATTTTATATGCGGAAAAACAAGCTCTCATCCAGGCGGTGGATTTACTTGCTCTTTTTGCGATTTGTTCAAATGTCTCACCTAGATCTAATAATTCTTTTATATATAACTCGCGTTCTATAAATTTCATCGACTCCGATTGCTCGTTTTCTGATATTTGCAAATATTTTTTTTCTTTTTTTGATGGTTCATCAATAACTATACAATTAAGTTTTTCTAAACTGGCTTTAATCGCTGCCAAATAACGACGGTGTCCGCAAATAATAATAAACTTTTCTTCTCTTTTAAAAACTCGAATAGGGTGAAGTTGCCCAACCTCATTTAACGATCTTGCCAACTCATCAATGCCTTTTTCATCATAATCAAGTCGAATATTCTCTTCAATTTCAATCTCATTTAATGAAATACTTGAAATTTTTTCAATTGGTTTTTTACTCATTTTGTTCTCCTTTTATAAATTTTTATTTTTTTTCAATATTATCATTATTTTGTATTAGTGTTAAATTCGAACGCACATATTCGTGTTTAACTAACTTACCTTCATGATAAAATAATTTAATTTTAATAAATCCATAATCAATTTTTTCTTTTATTATCTTATTAAAAATGATATTTAAAATGTTGTTTATCATAATAACTCCTTTTTAATTTGATGCTCTTTTATATAATTATTAATGCTATCCTTTGTAAATCTCACGCTCTTGCCAAAGCGAACTCTAGGCAGTTCAAGTTCAGGTATTTGATCGATGCTGGATAAACTGATCTTTAAAATTTTCATTAGTTCTTTTCTAGTAAATAGAATCAATCCATCGATCAATACTGAATCATTTGTATTCATAAATGACCTCCTTTATTAAATTATATCATATACAAAACTAGAGTCAAACAAAATTTTAATAATTCAATAAAAATTTTCTTTCTTTCTTGTTCTAGTATAATAGTGTACTTATTCTATTTAATATAAATTTGATTTAAAGATATTATTCAATTAAAAATAAAGTCTGTAATATCGTATACTTATTTACAATTATTTAAATAATTTCTGTTAATTTTAGAAAAAATAAATTGACTTCATATTAATATTATTAAATAATAATATATAAGGAGAATATTATGTTGTTTACAAACAAAAGAGCGAATAAGTCTATCGTTATCAAAGTATTAAAACAATACATTAATGCTAGCGATTTTGAAATTTCTTTCTTAATCGATAAGGTCTTGAAGGCACTGATTATTATTTTGAGTTTAGGATTTTCAATTCAGCTTAAAGGTTTTGGAACTTTAATACCAAAACAGGGAAAGATTACAAAAAAATTTGATTTTAAATCAAAAAAAATGATAAATAGAAAAAACAAGCCGACAATTAAGTTTATACCCAGCATTGACTTAATTACTTTATTAACTGAGTTTCAAGATAAAATTGAAACAACACAAGATATTAAAACATCTGAATAATTTAATATTTGCTGTCTTGTAGAGCTTTTTTCTGCTTTTCAATATATCCTCCTTGCCCGGCGGAAAGATTAGTCAGACGCTGTTTAAGAAGAGCTTTTTCTATGGGGTCTAATCTTGGAGTTTAAGGATATTTCTCAGTCTTGTCTTGTGCCCTATAAATGCTATATGGTAAGCATCTTTTGGGAAGCCTTTTACTCGGTGTTTGGCGCTATGGGGAATAGCTTTTTCAACGCTTTGATAATGAGCCTTATCCTTTACCACTTCTAGGGCAAGAATATATCGCTTTTTTTTATTATAAATCGCTGGAAGGCGAATCCTCCATTCCCCTCTTCTAGCCCTAACCTTACGTCTTGATAATTGCTCCATTCTATGCTATATTTTTTTTTATGGAAGTTATACAAACTGTAGATATTCCGGCTAACCGCCGCTTGCATTTGGATTTTGATGTCCCTGTTGAGATACCGGTTGGCAAGGCACATCTCGAACTTAAAGTAATTCCGTTTGTTAATAAACCGGATAATAGCGGAAAATTACGTCTCTCTAAACCGGAATTGGATAAAATGCTGCGAGACGCGCAAACGCCTATCTCGGATTCTCTGACGGGGATATTGGCGCATCTTGGCGATATTACCATTGAACAAATACGCGAAGAAAGACTGGCTGAATACCTTATAATGCCATACCGCCGTATGGCGGCGCTTAAATCTATTCTGATCAGCAAACAGCCCGGGAGGGACGTATGAGTGTTACACAAACTGTAGAAATTCCGGCTAACCGCCGTGTACATTTGGATTTTGAAGTCCCCAATGAAATACCGATTGGCAAGGCGCAGGTAGAACTTAAAGTTATTCCGTTTGTTAATAGGCAAAATAAATCCGCGTCCAAAAACACAGATAGCTGCCAGACGCCACATACAGACGCGCTTTTGAATATACTTTCCAACCTTGGCGATATTAACATTGATGAAATCCGCGAAGAAAGGCTGGCTAAACACTTATAATGGATGTCCTTATTGATACCAATGTTGCTTTGGATGTTATACTTAACAATGCTGGATTTGTAACCGAATCCAGGGTAATGCTTGAACTTGCTGAAAAGAAACGGTTCACCGGATATATATCCGCTTCGGCAATAACAGACATCTTTTATATTTCCAGAAAAAAATTAGGTAAAAACACAGCAAGAGAGGCCATAAATCATTTGTTGCATATTTTTCACCCTGCTACCGTAACAGACAACAATATCTATAAGGCGCTTGATTTGGAATGGGAAGATTTTGAGGACTCTGTTCAATATGTCGTTGGAGAAGGCCTTGCTGTCGATTATATAATTACCAGAAATACTAAGGATTTTGTCTCCGGTTCCATTCCCGCAGTAACCCCGGAACAGTTTATTGAGATTATTACCGACTTCCCAAACTGAATACGCATATTTATTTATCGTTCAAGTTCTTTAATATATGCCACTAATTTTCCAATCAATGGGCATAACATTTGATGGCACAATTTACATAAAAAACAGAATAAAAAGGGGTTCAAAACCCTCCTAAAAAACCAGTTAAAACCTTGCCAAAAAATTGCCAAATTTTCTACATGGGAGGTTTCAGTAGGGCATCATGGGTCTGTATGGAGCATAATAAAACTCTTGACAAGATTTCAAGAAAGTATTATAAAATATGCATAAAATGGCATGGCAAAGCATTATGGAGCATCTTAAGTGTTACTTGGGGAGTATTTTTGATTCTGTAAATCTGTTGGCTACGCCTTCGAAGGTTCGAATCCTCCACTCCCCACTTCAGCCCTAACTCCTTACGTTGTAAGGGGTTAGGGCATTTATTTAGGTATAAATATGGAAAAACGGTTACTTGATTACCTGACAGAAGAAAAAAATATGAAGTTAAAAGGCGGGCTTTATCACCACTGTCAAATTGAATTCGCCTATAACACCAACCATATCGAAGGGAGCAGGCTGACAGAAGATCAAACAAGATACATATATGAAACCAATACGATAAACAGCGATAATAAGGAAGCGGTTAATATTGACGACATAATAGAAACAAAGAACCACTTCCGGTGTTTTGACTACATGCTTGAGACCGCCGATGAAATATTGACAAGCGATATAATTAAGGAATACCACAAAATTCTAAAACAGGGGACAAGCGATTCTGAAAAGGAATGGTTTAAAGTAGGAGACTATAAAAAACGCCCTAATTTAGTGGGCGACACAGAGACAACAGAACCTGAAATGGTCAATACGGAAATAGAGAAGCTGCTGCAATCATATTTAAAGAAAGACAAAACGGATATTTTTGACGTTATAGATTTTCATTATAAATTTGAAAAAATACACCCTTTTCAGGATGGCAATGGAAGAGTTGGCCGCCTTATTATGTTTAAGGAATGCTTAAAAAATAATATAGTCCCGTTTATTATTAAAGACAGGAATAAGCAGTTTTATTATCGGGGATTGAAAGAATACGCCAAAATTGACGGATATTTAAGAGATACCTGTTTAAGCGAACAGGATGAGTATAAAAAATTATTGGATTATTTTAAAATATCAGTAATATCTTGAATGACCCGCTGTCAGACAAGGTGTATTTTGCAATTTAAATTTTTTAAATACAGGTATTATTCGCCCGCTATGCCCAAATTACGATAGAAACCGGAAAATAACACCATTTTTTATTTGATTAAAACGGGTAAGGGCATGATTTTTAATAAAAACAAAAAACTTGTTTTATTTTTAACATTAACACTTATCAACGGGTTATACGCGCAAACAGGGTTTCCGGGCGGGGATTATTGGTCTTTGGACGCTGGGGGCGGAATGACCGATATTCTTGTGGAAGGGCAATCTTTCCAGTTTATTCTTGACCCCAAACTGGGGGTCAAGCGCGCCGTTCAGTGACGTAACGATGACCAATTGATATTGAGTACATTATTTTCGCCGGCAACGCGGATAAATACAACGGGCCGCACGGTACCGGGGGCAATACAGATCTGTCCGCGCAGGAAAAGGGTTCCAACGACGCATCCGTATCCGATATAGCGCGGGCACGCAAGGATAACCCTGATTATTTGATAATGCTGCATGGGCACGCGAATCCGATCAATTTTACCGATGGGTTTTATATTTTCAGTAAGCGTGAAATAAAAAAAATAAATTTTAAAATTACCCGCGATCACATCAAGAAAAAATTGAAAAAATAAATTTTTAAGAAGATTGTTAAAAAAAACTTTAGAAAATAATAACATATGTCGATAAATAATTAGGAGGACAAAATGCCTGTAACAAAGAAAAAGACAGTGAAGAAGACAGCGGCGAAGAAAACTACAACAAAGAAACCCGCCGCCAAGAAGAAGACAGCGACGAAGAAGAAAACAGCAAAGTAAAATAGGATTTAAAAGCCCCCTTTCTGGGGGCTTTTTTCTGTAAATCATTTTACGGCCGGATGGCAAAGGAAAGAATTATGGAAATACTGAGCAAACAGCGCGAAACAGAAGTCGTTCGTTATGAACACCAGTTTCAATACAAAACTGACCCGTGTTTTACCGGTAATTTTTCATTTCCAGTGGACAAGAATGATAATCTCCTTGTTGAAACTATGCGGATTAACTTCGACGAAGTCCTGAACAACCCGGATTATATTGATTTCGGGATTAAGGAAATTCGCTATATGGGAACAGAGCCCACAATCGGGCAATGTGTATGCGGGGCTAAAGTATACCTGGACGAGAGTTTCGAAGGTTTAACTGAGTGCGTATGCGGCAGATGGTACTATATGGACGGCACTGAGTTAAAGATGACCGATCAGTGGTAAAACACCCCAAAACAAGCCAAAAATAACCCCTAAAACCTCGATTTACAACGTTCTGCGAAGCCTGTAAGATTGTGAAAATCCATTTCAGAGCCGTCGTCCAGCGCCACTTTGCCGGAAAAACTACCGCAAAGCTGGCGGCGGGTAACAATATGGAACAGGGCCTGACGGCGATCAACGCGCAATTGCTGGGGGGTAAAAACCATTTCCAGGCGCTTGTCGTTGCTTGTAAAGCGCCAGGGGTTAAGCCAGTTCGCCGGCGGAATGTGAAAAGTAACCTGATCGAGTTTATGGAGCGTACCATCTACAAAAAAAGCGTTTTCCGTGCATATCGAAGAATCAATCAACCCATGCCCAATGTTAAAACCCACAAGATGACCGTTGTTTGAGCCGCAGGCTGAAGCCCAATAATGTATATCGGCTCGTGGACGGACGCCGCGGTTCCAGTCCAGAATTCCCCAGGCATTGCCGCCTGAAAAAATAATTTGCGCCGAGCCGTATTGAATGACCCCCTCCACTGAGTACCAGGGCGAAGACCTTGAATATCGAAAAGCGTATTTGTTGTTTCGCCAGGGAAGGTTGCAAACAAGCGATTCGGCGTAGGCCGGCTCTGTAAGAACCAGCTCCCCCCTGATGGCGTGGTTATGATCGAATTTCGGTATATCAACCTTGATTATCCTCGCGCCGTTTCCCATGGGGATAAAATCAAGCGCCGCCTTCTTGCGTTTGTAGCGGATACCGCCGCTTTGGCTTCCCGGCGGCATTTCGTAAGAGCCAAGGGGCAGAAAGGTCTGAAAGGTCTTTGTTGAGCGTTTCCTTTCTTTAAGCGACACGACTGTTATTCCCATGTGGCCGAGATAACCGTCGTCACGAATCTCAAAAATGAACATGTGGGTAGGGTTAAATACAATATACCTGTCGGCCTCGGAAAGCTTTCGCCTTGGGGCCCAAACAAGAGCGGAGTCATAAAAAAAGTCAGGGTTGCGCGACCATCCGAAATTTTGCGGCTCTCCGGTGTCGGTCAGGACCGAAACAGCCGAACGTATCTCATTTTGCGCCACAGCGGTACCATTTACAGTGTTTTTTAACCATGATATACAATATCATGGATTACTCAGGAATGAAAGTCCTAATAATGGGGCTTGGACTGCACGGAGGGGGGCTGGAATCCGCCCGTTACCTGCTTCGCCACGGAGCGGAGTTAACGGTAACCGACCTCCGCGATGAAAAGACCCTTGCCGCGTCAATAGAGCAGCTTGAAGCCTCGCGTACCGGTAATTCCATCCGTTATGTGCTTGGAAAACACGAGATTGACGACTTTAAAAACGCCGACATGGTGATAAAAAACCCGGGCGTAAGGCCGGACTCCCCATTCCTTAAAGCCGCGAGGCGTATTGAAACCGATATAGGCCTTTTTCTTAACGCCATAGCCGGCTTCGCGGCTTCCGGCCCCCCTGTCAGGTTTATCGCTGTAACCGGTTCCAAAGGCAAATCCAGCGTTTCCTCGGCCCTGCATTGGGCCTTGAAAGAGGCAAAGCACAGGTCTTTTCTCGGCGGCAATATCACGGTGTCGCCACTTACATTCCTTGACGAACTGCAAAACGGCGATACGGTCGTGCTTGAGCTTTCAAGCTGGCAGTTGGGCGATTTAAAAGGACGAACCAGGGAAGACGGCTCTCCCCTGCTCAAGCCGGACGCCGCCGTGCTTACAGCCATCATGCCTGACCACCTTGACCGTTACGGCACTATGGAAGCGTACATCAGCGACAAGCGGATAATTTATCAGGGCCAGAGCCGAAGCGACATAACTGTCGCGGGCGACGATGACTGGGGCAAGAGCTTCATCGCCGAAAGCAGGGCGCGGCCATTGGTGTATTCAAGAAGACCGCTGCCGGAAAACGTATCCGGCGGCTGGATTGACGAGGCTTCCGGCAAGGGTTTAGCGCGCCTGAGTAACTGGGTTGCGGAAAACGCCATTGAAGGGCCGCCGGCTTACGGCGAAATTGTGGAGATTGTTCCGGAGAAGCTCATAGTGAAGGGCGGCCATCAAAAACAGAACCTTCTCGCCGCGGGCCTTGCCCTGTACGGCCTTGGAATGAAGCCTGAAAACATACGTAGCGGCCTTGCCACTTTCCCCGGAGTCGAGCACCGGCTTGAGCTTTTCCTTGAAGCGCGCGGCATAGAGTTCTACAATGACAGCGCGGCGACAATTCCGGAAGCGGCCGCCGCCGCGATTGAGGCCCTTGGCAATGACGGCCGTTTGGTTTTGGTCACAGGCGGCACTGACAAGAACCTGGATTTTTCCTCGCTGGCAAAAACGGCTGGAAAGGCAAAGGCCGTTATTCTTTTGGCTGGAACCGGAAGCGACAAACTCCGCGGGCTTTTAAGCGGGGCCGGCGTTAGCTGTCTCGGGCCCTTTGGGGCGCTTGATAACGCGGCGGATAAGGCCCTGGAACTCGCCGCGCCGGGCGATCGCGTCTGCCTTTCGCCGGGCTGCGCGTCCTTCGGGATGTTCCTCAACGAATTTGACAGGGGCCGCAAGTGGAAAGAGACAATTATGAAGAAGACCTCACGCTGAAACACAGAGGCACAGAGTTAATTATGAGTAAGGTTTTATGGATATAGAAACACTACATGAGCGGGCGCGGATTATCAGGCAGGTTAGGGCCTTCTTTGACGCAAGGAACTACCTTGAGCTTGACACTCCCCTGCTCTCTCCGGATTTAATCCCCGAATCCTGTCTGGAAGTCTTTGAGACAAAGCTCGTAAAACCAAGCGGCGGAACCGTTCCAAATTGGCTTATCCCCTCGCCTGAAATCTGGATGAAAAAAATCATCGCCAAACACCGGACGAGCGTTTACCAGGTCTGCAAGTGCTTCCGCAACGGCGAATCCACAGGCTTTCTCCACAACCCGGAATTTACCATGCTGGAATATTACACCATGAACTTTGATTACAAGGATTCTCTTAGCTTGACAGAGGAATTATTCCGCAACCTGGCAGGCGACGAGGCCTCCCCCCTTAGCCTTCCTTTTAAGCGCCTGACAATGGCAGAGGCCTTTTCCCGCTATGCCGGTTTTAACCTTTTCGCCGCGGCTGAAACACACGGCGCTCTTGAAAAAGAGGCCCTCAGGCTCGGACTGGAACAGGAGCATTGCGCCGGGAAAAGCGCGGGCGAGTTATACGACTTGATTTTTATCCACTCGGTTGAACCTAAACTAAAACAAATGCGGCCCGTAGCCCTGCTGGATTACCCGGCATTTGTCCCCACACTGGCTCGCCCTGGCGCGAACGGCAAAACCGTTGAGCGCTGGGAACTGTACTTCAACGGCATAGAGCTCGCCAACTGCTATTCCGAGGAAACAGACCCTCAGCGCGTGCGGGCTTTCTTTGAAAACGAGACCGCGGCTAAAGAAAGGCAGGCCCTTGTTAAGCATAAAGTAGACCATGATTACTGGAAAATCTTTGAGCCGGGTTTCCCGCGATGTTCCGGCGTCGCCCTGGGCCTTGACCGCTTAATAATGGCCCTGCTCGGGAAGTCGAGCATAGACAGCGTACTGCCGTTCGCCTATTGACAGAAGCAGACCCAATCTGTCATTAATTAAACATCTAATAAATACTATATAAAACGGGATTTCCGCCGCCGCTTATGAATAATTACTATGAACTGCTTGGCCTTAAACCAGAGGCTACGTCAGCTGAAATAAAAAAAGCATTCCGCGAAAAAGCGAAAAAACTGCACCCCGATATCGCCGGCGAGGCCGCCGGCGCGCAGATGCGAAAGCTGCTTACCGCATACGAAACACTTTCCAGCGGGCAGAGGCGTTACGAGTATGACCGCGCTTATTCCCGCTTCATGGCGAACCCCGTTTTTGATTACAGAACCTGGCTGCGAGAGCGGGCGGACGATCCTGGAAGCCAGGCAAAGCTGGTGTTTTTTGAGCTGCTTCACCTTGAGGAAGACGAGGCGATAAAAATTTGGCGGAAGAACGGCGGCATCAATTTCAAAATGGAAAAGTACATGGACAGGGAAGACTGGATGGACTGCTGTTTTATACTGGCCGAGGAACTGGACAGGCGCATGTCCTGCTATGAGGCGTTCCGGCTTCTTGAATT
>Ga0268262_10000219_pt1 | contig 75774 bp, 70 predicted proteins | sample TergutNc150P3_FD_190354 | JGI IMG/M metagenome (GOLD analysis project Ga0268262, IMG submission 190354) | Nasutitermes corniger P3 segment gut microbial community from laboratory colony in Florida, USA - Nc150 P3 (SPAdes) (version 2) | ecosystem: Host-associated > Arthropoda: Insects >...
AAGTCCTTGCGCTCCGCCCAATATTTCTGTTACAGTTTTCATAACGAGTGTCTCCTTGTATGGTTTTCTGACAATTACTATATTATCAGGTTGACACTCGTTTTTCTATTATTTTCGGGTTTTGGAAGAGGCTCAACAGATAAATAATAACTATTTTTCATTTATTATATATTTTTGGTAGAGATACTATTAGATATCTAATTATTCCAGAAAATAAATATTATTTATATTAGAGTAAGTTATAATAGGTTAAAATATGAAATATTTTCTATTGTGTTATTATTGGAATGAAGATATAATTATTAATGTGAGAATATTTATTAAAATTTGTATAATAATGACTTTATTATGTACATGCTCAAATAAACGAGAAAATAGCGCTAATGTAAATGAAGCAGCAAAAAATAATACTGCTATTGCTACAGAGAAGGAATCGAACATTTCATATGTTAACGCAAAAGAAGGTTTACGGGTAAGAGATGAACCTAATTTAACCGGAAACATAATATATTTATTATCCCATAAAGAACCTGTTATTATTATTGAAAAAAGCATGAATGAGGTAGAAATAGATGGTATTATTGATTTCTGGTATTTGGTACAAAATAAGGAAACAAATGGTTGGGTATTCGGCGGATACTTATATGAGTCGTTGGAAAAATTGGAAGAAGATGAATTTGAAGATACAATTTCTGGTAGGTATAATTATTATTCAATAGATATGAAAAAGGACGAAAATATTTATAAAGGGAAATTTTTCAGAGTAAATGAAGATAAAAATGTATATAAGGAGAGATTTTTCGGTGAAATTGATGAATTATTTTGCGAAATAGAACATATTAACTATAATAATTTTTTACTTAAGTATCGTAGTCCTCGGAGATATGCTGATGATGAAATTCGCGGACAACAAAAAGAACCATTCAAGTTCCCGCCGGAAAATACTGTATATTGGTATCCGTCATTTATATCAAGGTACAATGGTATACCATTTTGTATTATCGGGGGTGAAAAAGGCGGCGGCGGAACATATCTTTATTTTTATTATGATGAAGGACAAATAATAATGGATTATAAATATTACAGTAATTTAAACGCATATTTGGAAGAAGGAGAATCAGAAATGCCGATTGAATGGCTTGAATATACTATAGTATTTAATAAAGAATAATTCGGTCATAATGTTATTCTGTAATAAATTGAAGTTAGACACAAGTTTGCTCGAAAATTTTGTTAATAAAACATAATAAATATTGACATGATTTAAAATAATAATATAAAGGTAACGTACAACTTGTCTTTGGGTGTTAGTTTTGGAGGTTTTCCTCCATTTTCATGCATCACGTTGAATTCTTTTTGTAGAATTAACAGCATTTTGTTAAATGTAGCGGGTTTCACCCCGTACAACCGCTTAAAAGTATGCGCTTTATCGTTATTATTTATTTTTCCCCTACCCATTTTTAAATTATACTTTTTCTTGCGTTATTAAACAAGTCTATTGATTTTCTTTATGATCCCAGGCGATTGTATTTGCCAGTTTTATTACAGCAGCAACAAGTTCATACCTTTCATCTATAAATTCAACTCTTCTGAAGTCTGCATTTCTATAGGGATCAATCATTCTTTTACTCGGCTTTATTATACTTATTCAGTATTTTTTCTGAGACTTGTTTATATATTTCGTTATATTTATCCTTGACTTCATTAGTTTCATTTATCATTTCTTTTAAGATGTATTCATTTATTTCATTGTATTTCTTTGTAGCTTCATCAAGTTCAATATTTACATACGAATTCATTATCCACATAATTTCTTCTTGAGTAATGCCTTGTTGTATCGATAAAACAACATCTTTCTGTATGTTTTTTAATATTATTTTTTCATTATCTTTTTCAAGATTAATAATATTGGTCAATATTTTGTTAATTATTTCAGGCGGTCTTCCATTCAAAACCAAAAACATACCATATTCAAATATATCCCTCTGGTTACATTTCTTTTTATCCAATACATTTTCCAATGATAAAAGCCCAAAAGAACGGGATATTATGGAAAATACTAATGATCGTTCAAATATAGCGTTATATTCAACTATAAAATCGGTTTCATTCATAATTCTGCTCCTCAAACATTTTTTTATTTGACTTGTTTAATAACCAATTAAGTAATCCGATCATAATTTAAAATACCACAAATTAATTTCATCCTCAATGAATGCCGATTGCAGTAGTAACCTTTGTTTTTGGTCCTTTGCAGCATTTCCGACGGTGATTTTAGTGTATAAGGATTAGAGGTTTTTGTCAAGAAGAATTGAAGAAAAAATTAAAAATTATTGCAAATTTTGATCTAGCATTACATGATAGACATATATTGTATAATAATGAATTTTACTTAATCATGAATTCATGAAACGTTATGCGCTAACCATGCAAAAAGCTGAATTTATTTTTTTGTTGCCAAAATAAACTACCAATGATAAAATAATATTAGGAGAGAAAATGACTGATTCAACACAAACAGCCGAACAATTATTAAAACGTGTTTCAGAAAAACTCAAAATAGTTCAAGAACTGTACCGAGAAACCGGCATAACATACAATGTCTTTAAAGTTATGCTTCGTAATGACAAAGAAGTGAAAATGTGCAGTGTATTTGCTGATTTACTTAATCCAAAAGGACAGCATTACCGCGGAAAGGTTTACCTTGAACTCTTTTTGGAAATGGTGGTGAAGCCACTCATTACGGTGAATCCACTCATTGGAAAGGCGTGGGAGCTTAATCTGTCAAATGTAAATGTTAGAACTGAGTACCCAATAGCCGAGAACAGGCGTATAGATATTGTTCTGGATGACGGGCGTATTTTTTTGCCTATTGAAGTAAAATTTAAAGCTACTGAGCTGGAAAATCAACTTGTCGATTACGCTATAAAATCAGAGGAAATGAACGCTGATACCGGTTTTATTCCGGTATTATTTCTAACCCCCGATGGTCGTAAATCTATTGATAAAACATTAAATGATAAAAAATATATTCCTATTTCTTTTGAAAAGCATATTATACCTTGGTTGAAAAAATGCCTTAGCCTTAAGGAAACAGATAAGGCACTACCCGTTAAGGAAGTTTTGAAGCAATTTATCAATGCTATAAAATCATTTTGTGGATGTGAGGATGAAAAGATGGAAAACGATATTTATGCCCTTATTACGGAATCAAGAGACAATTTTGATGCAGCTCTAAGGATATACAAAGCTGTTTTAAATAAAGATAATAAAGAACAAAAATTAAATTTTTACCCTAAAGTCTTGGAATCCTTCGAGCATCAAATCTCCAAACTGGTAGAAAAAAGTCTTGATAACGCTAAATATAATCCCAATGTCGAAGGTGATCCTGATTGGAAATACATTGATATTCCAATCGGACATGATTATAAACTTCTTATGAATTATAATTTAAAATGGGTTAAAGTAATGTCTGTCGAATCAAAAACAATTGATAACGTAACGAAGGATAACATCAGGAAGAAAATGTCAGGTATAACCGGAAGCAGAAGCGATGAAATTTTGGAAGAAGGTTGTATTTGGTATTCCAAAAATGTTAAATATCCCGGCTTTAAAGATATAGATATAGATATAGATATAGATATAGATGTCGATGGCTTTTTATTCTTATATGAATTGTATCAGACGTATTTAAAAGAACCTGAAAAGGTAGCTGACTGGATTGTGGCTATGGCAAATAAGTTAAAGAGTATTTAGAAAACAACTGATCATAGAACTGATATACAGTTTAAAGTTAACGCCAATTAAATAACTTACAGTTTTACCAAATAAAAATTATTTTTTACTCTGACATCCTATGATAGACCTGAATGCTATAATTAAAACATATTTTCAACGAAAATAAACTACAGAGGAAAACATGAATAATATTGAATTGGATTTACAACATGAAATTGAACTTGTTTTTGAAATACAAAAGAATGAAATAAAAAAATTTAAACCTTTAATAGGTTTTAACCATGTATATTCATTTATAGTTAAAAATGAAAAATACGTTGTACATAAATTAATTGACACATCAATAATGAACTGGGAATGGATTAAAATAATAATATTCTTTTAAAATCATTTCTGATAAAATTCCAATCGCTGTTAAAAATATTTTCCATACATAATAATTCTGTCAGAATATATTTTTCAAGTCTTCCATACCGAGATTTATATTATGTTATATTTTTGGGTAAAACGGGCAATAAAAAACAGAGCCGCCCAGATACGCTTCTTTTACGATTTTAGCTCCGCATCTGGCGCAAGGTTTTCCTGCAATATTGCGGCTTACTTTACTTGAGAATCCGCCGATATTTCCGTATATGTCCTTATCAATGTCTTTTCCGCCAACGGCAATAATTAAGGGAGGCACTGTTTTTATCGCCTTAAAAATACGGTTTATTTCATTCTTATTTATAGTATCCATTTTCTTTTTTGGGTTTATCCGGGCTTCCCATAAAATATCCTGTAATAAATTATTGTCAATTCCCGGAATCCTGTTTTTTGCGGCAAGAAATTGTTTTACAGACAGAATGCTGCCTTTTGATTTATCAATTAACGTTTTAAAGAAATCATATGAATATTCATAAAAAATATAATAACATAATAAAAAAGTCATGTCTTAAAATATTATGTTTTGTCAACTTCCTATACTTTTTATGTATGATTTTTTATACATATTTTTACCAATTCAAATATTATTTCGCCTGATAAGTGTAATACGGCTTGAAATTCAACTAAAATGAGACAAGAATGAGTATTGACAAAATAATATTAAAATTGTTAGTTTACCTTAAAAATCGTAATTGGAGAAACATTTATGGAAATAAAAAAAGCAGTATATGAGGATTTGGCTGAGATACTAAATTTGCAGAAATTGGCTTATCAAAGTGAAGCTAAATTATTAAATGACTATTCTATTCAGCCTCTTACTCAAACATTAATTGAGTTACAAGATGAATTTAATAAATATAATACAGGCGTTATTCTCAAATTAATTAATGATGAAGATAACAGAATTATCGGTTCTGTCCGTTCACATGAAGGAAATGATCGTGTTTATATTGGGAAGCTTATTGTTCATCCGGATTTTCAAAATAGGGGATTTGGAACTAAATTATTAAAAGCAGTAGAAAGTTATTTTGAGAATAAAACATTTGAATTATTCACAAGCGGTAAAAGCGAAAAAAATATAAGTATATATAAAAAAAATGGGTATAAAGAATTTAAGAGAGAAAAAGGGAAAAATAATTTAGAATTAATTTATTTGGAAAAATCAACATAAATAAACGGCGCATGAGCATACCATTTCTACAAGTATTATTTATTAGCTTAAAACCTCAATCGCAGTTTTGCGCTGATGTCAAAATAGCGTCCCATGCGCCCGCCTGTTATGGGTAACAGCGGCTGAAGTTTATCAGGCGGTACAGGTCCCAATTCGCCTCGATTCCCGTTTCCTGAAAATAAGTCGCGATCCATAGGCGCTTGCGCCGTAATTGTCAATGTAGCTCCTTGAAATAAATCGTGGTTCAGGGTGATAACCGGCGTAAAAGATATGTCGTCAAATCCTGTTATAACTGCGGCGCTTATATTGGTGTAATCATTAACGCGCCATGTCAGACTCGTGTATAAATAGTTGTTGTTGGAAAAACTGCCGCCATAACCCAACGCGGTTGATGAAGTTTCGCCGTTGTAGAGGTACTCGGCAAGCGCAATTAAATTACCGTCCAAAAATGAATAATCTGCGCCTATACTGAAAGAAAGTCCGTCCAACCCGGCTGTTCCCGCGTCATGGTTGTATGTGTAAAGAGTCTCAATTACAATGCCTGCTTCCAAGTCCGTTTTTAAGGAAAACCCCGCACGGTGAATTCCGTTATCTGAATTAACATCGGGCGTTTCAAATGAGTACAGCGCCTGTATACTGACTTTCTGCGAATGTTTATCCATTGAAATGCCTACGCGTGAGCCTTTTCCTTCTCCTGAAAAAACATCGCGGGGAGCGGCGTAAAATCCCAGAATTTTTAATTCATCGGAAGGATAATAAGAAAGCGCCGCTCCAAGAATTGCGCGCAGACGGGCATCCGGCTTTAGGGGATTTTTAGGATTGAGAAAATCCGTAGGTCCCCATACCTGTCCGTAGCCGAATGGAAGACGGAAAAGGCCGCCGTCAAAATTTGCAGCCTCAAAATTTAACCTGAAATACAGGCGTTCAAGCTCTATTACAGCGATAAAATTTTCTCCGCCTGTATATGCGCTCAAATTTGACTGGGAGTCGGCAGCCAGCTTTATCGCGGACGCATAATCTCCGGCTGCGGCAATTAAATTTACTGCGCCGTAAACTGAGGCTCTGTCCTTGATTTTTGACTGAAAACGCAGGTTGGCATATTCTTCAAAGCCATAAGAAAAGGGAGGAGAATCCGCCGCTCCCGCCCTCAGAGAAACAGATGAATCCAATATGCCGGACACGGTTATTCCCTGCGCGGCAAGACTGCCGGTAATTAATAAAAAGACGAATACGAATAATGATATTTGCCGTTTCATATTTACCTCTGCTCCCTATTCTCCGCGCGCTATCTTTCCAAATTCCTTTGACTGAATACAGAATCCGCTATCGGCCTGTCCAGTATTATGTTCTTCATTTTAAAGGTTGTTTTGCTGTCACGGCGCAGCAGATCACGCATTTCGCCTTCTACAGGAAAACGGCGGCCTCCGATAACTTCAACTTTGAGCAGGGTGTACTCTTTAAGTTTTGCGCCGGAAAGGGCGTAAAGCTCATAGTGCAGCATATCGCCGGTTTCTTTATCGATCCATAATTTGCGTTTGGGGTAGCTTTCGGTTCTTTTTTTCGCGTTTAATTCCAGCACCCATGCGTCTCGGCTGCCATTCCATATTTCAGAACCGACAAGAACAGGATCGTAGCGGCTGGATAACGTGTCATTGCTGATGGTATCCTCATAAGACATATCTGAACCCATCATGGATTCTTTCAGCATGTGGCCTGAAATCAACATTACATCCTCAGTATCAGGAGAATATACATACAGTCTGCCGCGCGTCTGAAGGTACTTTGTTCCTCTGTCTTCGGGATTGGTGAACTCAATAAAACTGTCCGTATTTCCCCGCCCCCATGCTTTCATTGTTTTCACATAACGTCTGCCCTGATACTCAATGATAATCTCGCCTTCGTATTCAATAGTTGAGTAAATCTCATTGCTGTCCACCCGCCGCAGCAATTCCGCCGCAGTCGGCGTCTGAGCGCCGAGAATTTGAGAAAAAGCGAATGCGGCAATGAAAGAAATCATCGCGGCCAATAAATTTTTCCTGCACATAATAAACCTCCTGTAATCTCTCATTTTTTTATTTACCTACGTAATGCCTCAACAGGCTCCACAAACGCGCTTTTAAGCGACGGTATCAGCGTAAAGAGAGACGTTACAACAACGCCCATAAGCCATGCCCGGATAATAATAATCGGACTAATATCAAGAAATATTGCGCTGCCAAGCGGCATCTCACTGAAAGTATTTCCGTACATGTCCCCCATGCGGATAGGATACACAGACCCGATTCCGGCGATAATACCGCCGACAATCACTCCGGCAAAAGCGCCTAACATGGCAAGGAAAAGAGATTCAAAGAAAAACACTTTTACAATTTCGGCGCGGGTCATACCGAGACAGCCCATCATGCCGATTTCCTTTATCCGCTCGTGAATTATCATTACTACCGTATTAATAATCAGGAAACTGGCTACAATAAGGAATACCAAGAAGATCATCGTGTAGATCGGCGTTACCATTTTCATCATGGCGACCCAGTAGTTATCCCGCCATTCTGTAACGACATTTCCCTGCCCGAGCGCGTTTTGCACTTTGGCGGCAATCGCGCCGCTTTCTTTTTCGTTATCTGCAAAAATCACCAGAGACTGCGTTCCTTCATCCAGCACCAGCAGCCGCTGGAGACGCTCAATATCAACAATGATAAACTGCTCATCATACTTGATATAATCAAAATTGAAGATTCCGGTAATGACGGGGCTCCATATCTTGTCGGAAAACTGCGCGGACACTGTTTTAAGCGGAATTCTGTCGCCGACAGACAATCTCGATTTGTGGGCAAAGACTCGCCCTATCGCGCACTCATTTGTTCCGCTCTCAGGCCAGCGGCCTTCCAGAAGCCCGTCATTTCGATCCGTCAGATTAAAATGATTCACCGCCATTTCGTCTTCAATAGAAAGCCCCCAAAGTACGGCATGCTTGGTTGTGCTTTCCTGCAATGTCGCCAGAGACGAAATTCGCGGAAACACGGCGCGTACACCCGGTATTTTTTTGATCAAAGCGGCAAGTTCCTTCCAGCTTTTTCCGTCAGCTACAGGATACTGTACGGGTATATATTCGTTTTCCGCCTCGTACTGCGATGAAACAACTTTAACGTGTCCCAGATCGTAGATTTGTACAACCTCTGTAATATTCCTGAGCATTCCTTCTATCATGGATGAATAGAGCACAATAAAAAGCACCGCTATTCCGACTGCCGTAATGCAGAAGAACGTCCGCCGTTTGTTACGCCAAATATTACGGTAGGCGATTTTTATTAAAGTTCCCGTTCCGCCTTTTTTATTTACATCGGACATTTTTTACCTCCTATTCAAACCGCAGACTTTCGGTAATTTGCATTTTCAACGCGCGGCGTGTTGGGAAGAAAGCCATACATGAAGAAATGACTGTCGATATTATGCCGGAACCGATTATTACCGGTACATTCCACATGCTTCGGAAAGACGATGTAGTGCGGAAACCGATACTGCCGCCATCCATAACATCCGCCATAGCGCTGAAATCTATGCCGTACTTTACCATCGGATAATTGATAATGCAGCCGAGAATTATCCCCAAAACCGATCCGATAAATCCCAGAAAACCCGCTTCCAGCATATAGACCAAAATCATTTGTTGATCGGTCATGCCCATAGCGCGCATCATGCCTGTTTCTTTTGTGCGTTCCAGTATTGCAAGAAGGATTGTGTTTGAAATTCCAAGAAATGACAGGAGCAGTAATAAACCGGCTATTGCCTGCGGCATGGTGTTTTCCATAGCTTCGTAACCCAGATAGTCCTGCATGTAATCCTCCCATGTATGCACGGCCAATTCACCCGGCATAACGTACCCAGCTTTGGCAAGACCCCGTTCCAGCGCACCATTAATTACCGAAGCGCTTTCACTCTTTCCCGGAAGACGGGAATCAGGCGCGTTCTTCTCCCTGATAACAAGTTCCGTTACCGCGCCTTCAAGCATCATGCCGGCTTCATCCTGTAAAATATCCAGCGGGATATAGGCGGTATTGCCGTTGGGAAGCGGAGCCGGAGAATTTATAACACCGATAACTTTTGCGTCTAAAAGTTGGTTCACATGGCGCACCGCTCCTGAGAAACCTGCGCGAATCATGGCGGAAAGAACCTCGTTAAGTTTATTCTCATCTTCCTCTGCAAGAAGAAAGCCGCCGATAAAATCCTGATACTCGTAAGCGGTTTCTACCAGAGTCTTATCCTCATCGCGCAGCGCCGGCATAAGTTCGCCTTCCCACTTGTCGGCGCGGATTGTTTCGGGTACGGCTTTTATGTCGATTACCGCGTTAATCCGCACATCGTTGCGGCCGGACAAATCAAGCATATTCCAGTACCTGTCAAGGTCGGAACGTGAAGCGTCTTTTTTCAGGATCATGCGCTCATTGCCTTCCGTTGTTTTATTATCTACGTCCCAGAAACTTCTTTTTTTGGAAGCGGCATCATAAAGCGAACGGATAAAGTCCGCTTCGGCGCTGTTCTGCGAGACAGAGACAATTAATTCTTCCAGTTCCTGCCGGTACGGACGGGTGGGGATACCCACTTTAAGTTTTTCAGCGGCATACGCGCCAAGCGCAATTCCATAATCCCCGTTTTGCACATAACGGCCGAAATCCACAAAGGGGACATAGCGCATTGTTTCTGCCTCAAACGCCGGGTCCACCCCGTAAAAAACAATGGGCGCTGAACCTGATATTGAAAACAGAGTCCCTGAAAACACATAACGCGGCGCGCTTACATAGCCTTCCGCGTCCAGCGCGTTGTGATATTTTTCCCAGCCGGTAAAATTCTCGTAACTGGGCATCTCGTCTTTTTTCTCAAAGTAAAGTTTTGTTTGCAGCTTTGCCGCGCCCATCTCGTAATTGACAATATTTCTGCGCGAGTCGATTATCATTCCTCTCAGCCAGCCGTTTAAAAAAATAAACACTGCAACGCTTACCATTATTGCCGCCGAGGTAAGAATCGTTTTTACCTTATGCCGCGCAAGATTGCGCATTGCGATTTTCTTTAATTCCCAAATACCGGATAAAGTCATGTTAACCTCATTTTAGCGCGGTCGAATGGCCGCGCACTTGAATCGAATATGAAACGAAGTTTCATGCCGCCCCCTTTACCTCATCGGATTCGATCTGTCCGTCGCGGATACGCACAAGGCGTCGGGCGTAATCCATAACCATCTGATCATGCGTGGAGAAAATGAACGTTGTCTCCTCGGCTTTATTAAGTTTCAGCATAAGTTCAAGAATCTCGCGCCCGATGGTAGAATCAAGGTTGGCGGTAGGTTCATCCGCCAAAATAATGGCGGGCTTTTTTATCAGTGCCCGCGCGATGGCGACTCTCTGCTGCTGACCGCCCGACATTTCCTTGGGGCGGCGTTTTGCCATTCCCTCAAGACCGACATCGCGTAACACCTGAGAGGTGCGTTCCCTGATTTCTTTTGCGTTTACGCCCATCAATGTAAGCGGGAAGGAAATATTTTCTTCCGTTGAAAGTACGGGAATCAAATTATACGCCTGGAAAATAAAACCAATGCTGTGCCGCCTGAGGAGCGCCAGCTGCTGACGGGACATTTTTCCCGTATCCGAACCGCCAACCTGTATTGTTCCGCCTGTTAGGGTGTCAAGGCAGCCGGCAAGATGAAGGAATGTAGATTTTCCGCTGCCTGAGGGCCCCGCGATAGCGGCGAATTCCCCGCTTTTAAATTCAAGGTTCACTCCGCGAAGAGCGTGCACCGTCTGGCCGTTTAAACCGTAATCTTTTACAACATTTTCCGCTTTTACAACCGTCATTTATTCGCCTCCTTTTTAATTTCATTTAACGCCTGAAGTCCGAAAATATCTTTTGTTTTTAGTTCCTCCGTTATCGTATTGGGCACAAGCATCATTGAATTGCCGGCTTTCAAGCCCTCATTTAAAATCGAAAGTATCTTAAGTTTCATCGCTTCCTCGTTCTTGGCATAAATAGAAATCGCCTCTTCCAGTTTTTTGGCTATTTCAATCTCAGCTTCGGCAAGGAGGATACGCCCTTTCTTTTCTCTTTCAGCCTGCGCAACCCGTGAAAGCGAATCCTGCAAATGTTCCGGTATCTGAATATCCGTAATCTCAATATGAAGAACCGTTATTCCCCAATCGGTGGTTTTTTTGTCAACTTCCTCCTGAATCTGTTTTTCAATTACATCGCTGCGTTCAAGAAAAGTTGAAAGATCATGGTTTGAAACAGCGTTACGCAGCGCGGTTTTGGAAGAGTACACCACAGCGTCAAAATAGTTTTCGACTTCCAGAACCGCTTTTTGCGGGTCCCATACCAGCCAGAAACAAATCGCGTCAACATCAACTGTAACGGAATCACCCGTCAAAGTTTTCTGCGCTGAAAAATCCGAAACCCTGATTCGTATATCGACTGTTTGGGCGACGCGGTCGGCGACAGGCATAAGGAAAAACAGCCCCGGTCCCCTTACCTTTAGAAATTTTCCGAAACGAAGAACAATGGCGCGTTCCCATTCGTTGTTTTTGTGTATGCAAAACGCCAAAATAAACACGATAAAGTAAACTGCTGTATAGATGTAAATATCCGCGGTGTTATACGGCGCAGAGGTCTTTAAAAAAACCGCCGCAAACGCCGCAGACGCGGCAATCAATATGACAAGCCTAAGCAAATGCAAAGAAAAATCCGGCTTCATTTTCATAGGTTTGTTGCTGACCAACGGCTGTTCTTTGTTAAAAAAAATCATTTCTTTTCCTCCTTTATGTATGCGTCAATTGTTTTAACCAATTCTCGTTTTTCAACTCCCAGATCGCGCATCTCCTGCACGAATCTGCCGATTACTTCGCGAATCTTACGGTTCAAACTGTCATCTTCCAGAACAGGCTTTTTGTCGGAAATGTAACTTCCGCTGCCTACCTGGGTTTCCACAACACCTCGAATTTCCAATTCACTGTAAGCCTTGGCGATGGTATTCGGATTGATTTTCAATTCCACTGCCAGAGACCGGATTGTAGGCAGCCGGTCTCCGGGCTGCATCCGCCCTGACAAAATAGCGTACTCAATCTGCTGGATAATCTGCCGGTAAATCGGAGCGCCGTTTTCCTGATCCAGTGAAAAACTGATAGCTCCCTCTGCCGGCTGCTTTGTATTCTGCTTTCCCGTAACCATTGTACTATTCATCTAGTACAAATATATATGTACTAGTACATTATGTCAATGTTTTTTCAAAAAATTTATTTTTTTTTAGCTCTGATCCAATTTTTCATTTTGAGTCCTGTCCTTAAAACCAAAACCAACTATTGACACAATTTTGCTTTTTTAGTAATCTTTAGTTCCCGTTACAATTTTGAAAAGGTAAATAGAAAGGTTGTTGATATGAAGACAGTATTTGCAAAACCCGCGTCGGTGGAAAGAAAATGGTATATCATTGACGCCGAAGGTAAGGTTCTGGGCAGGGTTGCCGCCAAAGTAGCGTCAATTGTCCGGGGCAAAAACAAGGCTATTTTTGTTCCCCATCAGGAAGTTGGGGATTTTGTTATAGTGATAAACGCGGATAAAATCGTGGTAACCGGCAGAAAAGAACAGCAAAAGATGTATTATCGTCATTCAGGTTATCCCGGCGGCTTAAAATCGAACAATTTCGAAAAATTGATCGAACGGCATCCTACAATGCCGCTGGAAATTGCAATTAAGGGAATGCTTCCCAAAGGGCCGCTCGGAAGAAAAATGGCAAAAAACGCCAAACTTTACGCCGGAAAAAATCATCCGCACAGCGGCCAGAAACCGGCTCCAATTGAGGCATAGAGGTAGATATGATTAAAAATCTTGGAATAGGTACAGGAAGAAGAAAAACATCGGTAGCGCGTGTTTATATAAGGGACGGAAACGGCAATATCACCGTAAACGGCAAGGAATTAAGGTCCTATTTCTCCCTTGGGGAGCATGTGCAGATGGTGCGCCAGCCTTTGATGGTTACATCCAGCGAAAACAGGTACGATGTGCTGATCAATGTCTACGGCGGAGGATGCAACGGACAGGCGGGAGCCTGCCGTCACGGTCTTGCCCGTGCGCTTTGTCAGGTGGATCACACAAATTACACGAGTTTACGCAGTAACGGCTACCTTACCCGCGACCCCCGTATGGTGGAGCGGAAAAAGTACGGCAGACCGGGCGCAAGACGGCGTTTCCAGTTCTCCAAACGTTAGTTTGGAAGCGGATGTTTCCGCTCTCATACGGGCGGAAAAAGCCGCGCTGCGGTTGATTGCCAGAGCGGAACAATGCAGTCAGGGACTCGCAAGAAAACTTGAAAAGCGCGGTCATGATACAGCCTGTATAGCGGAAGTAATATCCGGTCTTTCAGAGAAAAAATTAATAGATGACAGACGTTATGCGCAGCTCTGGCTGGAGTCGCGTCTGCGCTTCACCCGCAGCCCAAGGCGGCTTTTATCTTCACTTTTCGCGCGCGGAATAGAACGCGATTTAGCCGAGTCTGCGCTTAAAACCGTGTTTGACGAAGAAGCGGAATTTGCCCTGCTTTCACGCTATGTAAAAAAACACTCACGTAAAAAAACGGAACAAAATTCCGCAGAAAATACAAGGTCTCTCCGTTTTTTATTGAAAAGCGAAGGTTTTTCGCATCAGGCAATAGAGCGGTTTTTTGACGATGAATAATAACGTTATGCGATCATCAGCGTAATTTATTTTTTCATAATTTTCTTTACGGAAAATCGTGTAACTTTATAAAGCGTAACCATAATTGACAGCGGAATCAGCAGATTTACCATCAGGAAAATAACCAGATAACTGGTTGAATCCCTTACCAGCGCGTCTGATAATTCTTCGCAATCCGACAAGTAGCTGTTTATTGACGCTTCGGTTCTTCTGAATCTTCTTAATTCACCGTTTAAATGCTCGGCTTTTTTTTCAATCTCTTCCATAGACGAAATAATGCCGTTGACATTTTTTGACAGCGCTTTTTCATCTAAAAGCACAGACAGTTTCAAAGATGCGGGTACGGCTATCGACACTGCAAGGCAGATCAAAACAGATGAAATAACTACTTTATGCAGGGCTTTTTTGTCTTTGTATATAAATACCTGAATAATCGAGATTACCGCGCAGACGGGAATTAAAACAAGGAAAACTATTGTTACGTAAATTATCAATAACATTTTTTCAAAAATCAGTGACGACAGCGCCCACCGGAATAAATTGGAAATTTTGTTTAATGTATTGTTTACAGGAGACAGTACTTCAAGAGGATTTGCCAGCGGGTAAACAGCCTTTACATCGGTTGTAAATAAAACATTGACGGTGCCGTTTACCGACTTTAAGATTCCCCATACCTTCATAAGCTGCTCGGTTTTTTCGTCAAGCGACTCGTGTATGCTTTTCCGGTTACCGGCGTTGTTTTTTTCGGCTTTTGGTTCTTCTTTTGTTTCATCTTGCGTTTTAGCTGCCGGTTTATCTTCTGTCTCTGTCTTTGTCTTTGTTTCCGGTTTACCGTTTTGCCCCTGCCACGCTGAGAGAGGCCCAAAAGGTTTTAATCCGGCATAAAAAGAACAGGCGCAAATGATTATCAATAAAACAGTGAAAATTATTTGTTTTATCATCTTTTCCCATTATAAAGCAAAAACTTTCATAGTGCCAGATACCAATAATGCCGATTAAAAAATATGCTGATTGGCATTACAGGAAAATACTGCGCCGGAAAAAACCATGTAACGGCCATTCTTGAAAAACGCGGACTGCCTGTTCTTGATGTGGATAAATTAGGGTATCAGGTACTGGAAGCCGAAAAAGAGACGATTTTTGCCGAATTCGGTTCAGACTTAAAAAGACAGGACGGCTCTCTTAACAGGCGGCTTTTGGGACAGCGCACATTCGGAAAACCGGAAAAATTAGCCGCTCTTGAAGCCGTTGTACATCCCCCTGTAAACCGCCTTACCGATGAATGGATAGCCGAAAGAGCCGGAAACAAAGCTTGTGTAATAAACGCCGCGCTGCTTCATAAGTCGGCGGCTTTTAACCGGCTGGACAGGATAATTATTGTAACTTCTCCGTTTTTTGTCCGTCTGTTAAGGGCGAAACGGCGCGACAGGCTCTCATGGACGGAGATTCTGAGGCGTTTTGCCAGTCAAAAGGATTTCAACTCTCAATATTTAACCGTAAACGCCGAAATTAAAAGAGTAGAAAACCCGGGGCTTTCCGGTTCTCAGAATCTGCTTAAAAAACTGGAACGCCGGATCGATAAGTGTATAGAGGGGATGATTTAATATGGAAAAAGAACAGAAAAAATTACTATTGGTTGCCGTATCAGTCGGGGTATTTTTACTTGTTACAATTACTGCCAGTATCATTCTGCTGACGCCTAAAGTCCAGACGCCGAATACTTCATTTTTCTCTTCTGTCCCTGTTCCTTTTCAACCGGGAAGAATACAGGACGTTGAAAGCGCCGTAAGTGAAACTTCACAGCCGGTTTATAATAATTTAAATGAGACAAATATCGTTTTTAACGGAGTTTCAGAATCTCCTGTTGTTAATAAGAAAAATGAAGACAGCGTAACTATTCAAATACCCAAACCGGTTACTGCCGCGGTTCCCAATACTTCTGAAACTCCGGTTACTAAGACAGTAACCCCTGCCGCGGTCAGTTCCCAAACAACAACAGCCGCTCCCAAACAGGCAGCTAAAACAGAGCCAGCGCCTTCATCAAAACCGGCGGTTTCTCCAAGACCCGCAGCTTCAACAGCTCCGGCTGCATCAGCAAGGCCGGCAGCTCCCGCAAGAACAACCGCGCCTGCGCGGACAATTAATGACTATTGGATACAGACCGGCGCTTATTCATCAATGGTAAGAGCCGAAGATGTAAAAGAACGTCTCTCGACAAGCGGGTTTACCTCAATTATTGAAAACCGCGAGGTAAACGGCAGAGTGCTGTACCGCGTGCGTCTTGGACCGTACACTACCGAGAAAGAGGCAAACTATTGGCTTTCGCTTCTTGTAAAGTCAATTGATGATTTCGGCGACAGTCAGGTACGTCAGACGACCAGACAGCAGTTGTAGTTAGTTTATTAATTTATTTTGAAGCTGACACGATTCGAACGTGCGACCTTTAGATCCGCAATCTAATGCTCTATCCAGCTGAGCTACAGCTTCAAAAAAACAGAACCGTGTGCTGTGGATCGAATCCCTCAGCAATCCTGTAATAAAAAATGCAATCCCTAAACAGGGATTTTATCGGTATTTCTACCGTATTACGGAGCAGGGGGGATTCGGAGTTCCAGTCGCAAACTCCTGTTTGCTCCTTACACCCCCACCTTAGCGCTCCCCGGCGCATCCATGCGCCGAAATTATTTCTTAAGGCTTACGCCTTAGCGTTTTTACAGGAGCGCTGCGGTTCGAATCCCCCAGTAGTCCTGTATCAACAAAAGCAATCCCCAATGGGAATATTATTCGGTATTTCTACCGTATTACGGAGCAGGGGGGATTCGAACCCCCGGTACCCTTTCGGGGCACAACTCCTTAGCAGGGAGCCCGATTCGGCCGCTCTCGCACCGCTCCAAGGAATAAGGTTTACACAGAGCAGGGGATCATTCCCGCTCATGTAATAACAAAAACAATCCTAAATAGGTATTTTACTCGGTATTTCTACCGCGCCGGAGCAGGGGGGATTCGGGGTTCCAGTCGCAAACTCCTGTTTGCTCCTTACACCCCCGCCTTAGCGCTCCCCGGCGCATCCTGCGCCGACATTTTTCTTAAGGCTTACGCCTTAGCGTTTTTACAGGAGCGCTGCGGTTCGAATCCCCCAGTAAACCTGTAATAAAAAATGTAATCCCAATTAGGAATACTACTCGGTATCTCTACCTAGCCGGAGCAGGGGGGATTCGAACCCCCGGTACCTTACGGCACAACGGTTTTCAAGACCGCCTCCTTCAACCACTCGGACACCGCTCCTATACAATAATCATAAAATTTTATACGAGACGGCATTGTTTGTCCAGTCTTGTTGTTACTATACCTGATTTTACGCGGGAGGGTCAAGTCATTTTTTTGGTCGGTGTATGCAGGGTTACATCATAAGACGCATTGTACTATTGTATAAACATGGTTATTGATTTTCATACGCATATTTACCCTGAAAAAATCGCGGCAAAGGCAGTTGTCAATATTGGGGAATTTTACACAATTAAAATGCAAATGGACGGCACTGTGAATACACTGCTTGAATGCGGGCGGAAAGGCGGCATAGATCGTTTTGTTGTTTTTTCAGCCGCCGCTGTCCCTGAGCAGGTGCGGGTAATTAACGATTATATCGCGTCAGTATGCCGTGAACATCCCCAGGTGACAGGCTTTGGAACGCTTCACAAAGACATGGAAAATCCGCGTGAGGAAATTGAAAGACTTATTGAACTTGGTTTAAAAGGAATTAAACTGCATACCGATATGCAGAAGTTTAATATTGACGATGATCGCATGATGGATATATATGCGATTCTCGAAGGCAGACTGCCTGTTATTTTTCATACAGGCGATTACAGGTATACATTTTCCCACCCTTCAAGAGTCGCCCGCGTCCTTGATAATTTTCCCAAGTTATGCGTGATAGCGGCGCATTTCGGAGGATGGTCAGTTTTTGATATTGCCTGGGACTATTTTCATAACCGCCGCTGTTATTTCGACATTTCAAGCTCTCTTCCCTTTATCGGAAAAAGAAGGGCGGCAGAGCTTATACACAGTTACGGCGCTGAACGTTTTCTTTTTGGTTCCGATTATCCAATGTGGGACCCTGTTGTCTGTCTGGAGGAATTTTCAGAGCTTGATTTATCAGACAGTGAAAAAGAGATGATTTCATGGCGGAACGCGTCGGAAATTTTACAGATAAAAATATGAAGTATTTTTATCTGACGGTTATTTTTTTGGCTGCTTTTATAATTTCATGCGGCACTATTAGAAACTTGAATTACAGCTTAAAAACAAAAATTGAGTCTGCGGAAATTTTTCCGATTACATCTCCCGCCGCCGGCAATTACCCGCAAAACCTGTATAAATTTCCGTATAAAGCGCGTACGAATGAGTATCTTGTTTATTCGCAGACCGTACAATGGGAACCCGGCGTGCGAAAAACATTCGATGCTGATACCGTGTACACAGCTGTAGTGCGTCTCGACCCAATAGATAAAAATTTTACTTTTAAGGGCAATGAACTCAACGATATAAAAGGTCTTCCTTCGGAAGGAGTTGCCTCAATGAAAATGGAGGCTGACGGAGATTCTATTGTTATAAGAATAGTCTTTGAAAAAACAGCCGGCAGAAAAGCGGAGAGCAAACTTTTATTTTGGGATGATTTTAACGGGAATTCACTGGATTTATCAAAATGGGATTACGCTCCTGAATGGGACAGGCAGGGACGCAGTTCATGGAGAGACGATATGGTTTCTGTGAACGGCGGACTCCTGCATCTTGGTTTTAAACGCGACCTTGTGCTTGGAGCGGCAAAATCCAAAAACAGAACGCTTGCGAACAGTTGGATTCGCAGCGGCGCTGTACGCACTCAAAAGAAAGACGGTTATATGCTGTTTGCCTGCGGTTTTGGTTTTTATGAAGCGCGGGTAAAGCTGCCTAAGATAAACGGGATTTGGGGCGGATTCTGGCTGATGAGTCCGTCTCAGTGGATCATGACAGATGAAGGAATTATCGGAACTGAGATTGATATTGTGGAAACATTCGATAATCCGCGTCATGTTTATAACGCGGCTCTTAACTGGAACGGGTACGGCAGAGACAGAAAGGCTGTTCACAGTTTTGAAAGCAAACTTCCTGATATTGATATTTTTGACGGCGAGTTTCATGTTTTCGCGCTTGACTGGTCTCCTTCCGAGTATGTTTTTTATGTGGACGGAGAAATTTTCTGGCGCGTGGACGGCGGCGCTCAGTTCAACAACAGCGGTATAAACCAAAACCCGAACTATATCAAACTGACCGTGGAAAGCGGTGAGTTTTCCGGCGAGATACCGAATGATTTTACAGTCGGCGAAATGCTGGTTGATTATGTGCGTGTTTACAATCAACCCCGATACTGACAAGAAGAAAGAGCGGAATATTATGGCATTGGCTTGACATAATATTAAACAGGTATAAACATTATATTGCATTACGGGTATTGGTATTGCGTGATATTCGGGAAAATAGGTTAATCGTATTATTAATAGAAACATTGTTATTTTGGTATTTTTCATGATCTCACAGGCAATATTTGGCATGGATTTCAATATAACAGGCAAGGAACTGGGATTTTTTTATTCGCCTGAATATAACCGGACGTTTAATATTTGCTGGGATATTTCTACATCCGGTGTTGTCAAATTAAATGACAGGCATTCGTTTAAAGCGGGATTTGCTCTGGGTTCTGCAGGTACTGTTGCTGATATTAAAGGGTTTGCGGGCGGTGAAACCGCTTTATCTGTCAATATTCCTTTGTATATAGGTTTTGCCTATAACTACAACAGTATGCCGGAATATAAATATAATACCCATTCATTGCCGTTGATGTTTTCCTATAAAGGGAAACGAGTCGGAACTGTTCTGGGAATCAATTCGCGTTTTTCATCTTTCTCAGGCGAATCTACTGTATTTGAACCGATACTGATCGCTTCTGTATATGTGTTTTTATTTAAAACCGACATTTTACAATTTAAAGTAGAAGCCGCCAATTCCAATGATTTTACTTACGGTAATTTGGGCGCGTATTTTCTAAAATTGAATAATACTTTTAATTTGCTCAAGCAGCTTTCATTAGTTAATGAAATTGAGCTGCATCAAAGCGGAAGTATCGCGCTTGCCTCAAATTTTTACGGAGTTGTGTATCGCGGCGGAGTAAGGTTCTTATGGTAATGATGTTTAAAAAACGCTTTTTTTCTGTCTTTTTCTGCTGCGTATTCTTTATATACGGCTGTAATAATGATAATCCCGGTTTGTTCAGTTCAACAGATTTGGAAACGCGCTGGAAAGCGCGGAATACCTTTAATTTTTTAAGTTCGGATGACCTAAATATTTCGCTTGGCGATACCTATTCATTTATTGTTGTAACTGATACACACATTAATGACGGCAACGCCTGGGGGCTTGAAAGGTTGAAAGATGTTATAAATAACGACGGAAGTATCAAATTTGCGGTTTTTAACGGTGATATTACCCAGAACGGGAAACGAGGTGATATTGAAAAAATCATTCAAATTGCTAAAACACTGGATGTGCCGTGCTACCCTGTATTAGGGAATCATGATATTTATTTTGATAATTGGAAGATATGGGAAGAATTGATCGGTTCAACCTGTTACCGTATTAACGGCGGAAACGCAACTCTTCTAATTCTTGATTCCGCCAACGCGTATTATGGAGACAAACAGCTTGATTGGCTGGAAAGCGAACTAAATAACGCCGAAGGCCGGGTGTTTATTTTTTCGCACGTAAACCTGTTTGTGAAAAGCCCGTCTGATTTACAGCATTTTACGGACATAAGAGAACGCGCCAGATTTGTTTCGCTTTTACAGGGACGGTGTGATGTTATTTTTACCGGTCATTCGCATAAACGGCTTGTTACGGATTTAAGCGGTGTTAAAAATATAAATATTGAAGACTTCCGGCGTAATGCGGTTTATTGCCAGGTTTGGGTTTCAAAAGACGGGATACAATACGAATTTAAAAAATTATAGAGTGCGCATCCCCCTTGACAGATACGCTGTAAAATAGCACTATATCATAGTATAAACAGCAAAGGCGCTGAGGTCTTCTATCCTTGGACTTTTCTCCGTGGATTGCAGTCCGTAGCGCTTTTTTTATAAGCGATAAAAAGGCATTTTCAAAATGATATACAAGATGGTAGATACCTGCGGCGGCGAATTTGAAGCTAAAACGCCGTATTTCTATTCCATTCAAAACGGTACGGAAAATGAAGCTTTGCCGTTTATTCAAAAAAGCGGTAAACCAAGAATTGTCGTGCTTGGCAGCGGGCCGATACGCATCGGACAGGGCATCGAGTTTGACTATGCCTGCGTACATTGCGTGTGGACGCTGAAAAGCATGGGATACGAAGTCATTGTAATCAATAACAATCCAGAAACTGTTTCCACAGATTTCGATACTGCCGACAGGCTCTATTTTGAACCGCTGTGCATTGACGATGTAATGAGTATCATCGAAATTGAAAAACCTCTCGGTGTAATCGTGGCGTTTGGCGGCGGCACGGCAATCAAGCTGACAAAAAAACTGCACGAACGCGGAGTCAACATCATCGGCACTTCGGCGGACAGCATTGATATCTGCGAGGACAGGCAGCGGTTTGACGCTTTGCTGGAAAATCTGCAAATTAAGCGCCCTAAAGGCTACGGCGTTATGACGGAAGCGCAGGCGCTGGATGCCGCCGAAAAACTCGGTTATCCGGTTCTTATGCGCCCGTCTTATGTGCTTGGCGGGCAGAACATGATCATCGCGTTCTCGCCGGATGATATCCGCGAATATATGGAAATTATTCTGCGCTCAAAACAGGAAAACCCTGTATTGATTGACAAGTACCTTGAAGGAATGGAAATTGAAGTTGACGCTATCTATGACGGGGAAAAAGCGTTTATTCCGGGCATAATGGAGCACATTGAGCGAACCGGAATCCATTCAGGGGACAGCATTGCCGTTTATCCCGCCCTCAACATAGACGACGCGTTAGCTGAAAAGATTTATGACGTTACGCAAAAACTATGCGTGGCTTTGAGCGTTAAAGGGCTTGTCAATATTCAATATGTTCTCTATGAAAACGATGTCTATGTTATCGAGGTAAATCCCCGCGCTTCCCGCACCGTTCCGTATCTCAGTAAAGTTACCGGAATTCCCATGTGCGAAATTGCCACAAAAATCAGCGTGGGGCAGACGCTTTCCGCTTTGGGTTATACATTGAACTTCGGAAAAATACCGCCGTATGTCGCGGTTAAGGCTCCCGTTTTCTCCTTTGAAAAGCTGGCCGGCGTGGATACGCATTTAGGGCCTGAAATGAAATCCACAGGAGAGGTTTTAGGCATCGGAAAAAACCTTAAAGAGGCGCTGTACAAAGGGCTTGTCGCCGCGGGCTACAAAATGAAAAAGAAAGGCGGAGTGCTTATTACCGTACGGGACGGCGACAAGGCGGAAATCGCCGATGTAGCGAGGAAATTAACAAAGTGCGGGTTTTTTCTGTACGCTACGCGCGGCACTGCCCGCTACCTTACGGAAAAAGGCTTCGAGGTTAAACCGGTAGATAAAATATGCGATAATCAGGAAAACAACACGGAAACTCTTTTGGCAAGCGGACTAATTAGTTATATCATCTCCACTTCCGAAAAAGGCAGAGACCCGGCGTTAGATGACGTTAAACTCCGCAGAAAAGCCTGTTCTCTGGGAGTGCCGTGCCTGACATCAATTGATACGGCTGACGCGCTGGCGGACGGCCTGCTTTCAGGCTACAGTGAAATCAATACCGAGTTAGTTGACATCAATTGCCTGCGGAGCGAACGCATGAAACTTGCTTTTACAAAAATGCAAAGCTGCGGTAATGATTATATTTACTTTAACTGTTTTGATACTGAAATTAACTCGCCCGAATCTCTTTCCGTGTTTTTATCCGACCGGCATAAAGGAATAGGCGGAGACGGCGTTGTGCTGATTTTGCCGTCCGCCGCCGCTGACGCCAGAATGCGGATGTTCAACCTTGACGGCAGCGAAGGCGGCATGAGCGGAAACGCGATTCGCTGTGTCGCGAAATATCTTTATGACAACGGAATTGTAAATAAGCGTGATATGCGCATTGAGACAATGAGCGGCATAAAGGAACTCCGTCTTTCTACAAGGAACGGAACGGTATCGTTAGTCAAGGTTGATATGGGGCGCGCAGAACTGCGCCCTGAACGCATACCTGTCAAACTGACGGGCGAAAGCGTAATCGCGCGAAAAGTAAAAATCGGCGGCGCAGAATACGAGATTACCTGTGTTTCCATGGGCAACCCTCACGCGGTAGTGTTCTGCAATAACCTTGATGATCTTGATCTGAAGGAAATCGGGCCTCTGTTTGAAAACGATCCGCTGTTTCCCGACCGCGTAAACGCGGAATTTGTCAATGTTATGGGCAGAAACCATTTGAAAGTACGTTTGTGGGAACGGGGCAGCGGTGAAACTCAGGCCAGCGGAACTAGCGCCTGCGCTTCGGCAGTGGCGGCTTTTCTGAACGGTTACTGCGATAAGGATACGGATATTAAAGTGCAGCTTCCCGGCGGAGATTTAATTATTCATTTTACCGATGAGACTGTGTATATGACCGGAGACTGTGTAAAAATATTTGACGGAACAGTGGAGATATAAGCGGGAATTTATGACGAAATATGTTTTTGTAACAGGCGGTGTTGTATCGGGGCTTGGAAAAGGAATTACAGCCGCGTCTCTGGGCAGGCTGCTCAAACAGCGGGGCTTAAAAGTAGCGGCGCAGAAACTCGATCCTTATATGAATGTTGACCCGGGAACTATGAGCCCGTTTCAGCACGGCGAGGTATTTGTTACCGATGACGGCGCGGAGACCGATCTTGATCTTGGGCATTACGAGCGTTTTATTGACGAAAACCTGACTAAACTAAGTAATTTGACATCAGGTCAGGTGTACAGGAATGTGCTTGAGCGTGAACGGGCAGGGGCTTATCTCGGCAGTACGGTGCAGGTTATTCCCCATGTTACCGGTGAGATAAAGAGTTTTATTTATGCCGGGGCGGAAAACAGCCGCGCTGATGTTTTAATTACGGAAATCGGCGGCACAACGGGCGATATTGAAAGCCAGCCTTTTTTGGAGGCAATCCGGCAGATTTCACTTGAAAAAGGCCGCGAAAACTGCCTGTTTATTCACGTAACATTGATCCCGTATTTAAAAGCGTCCGGCGAACACAAGTCAAAACCAACGCAGCATTCCGTCAAGGAACTGCGCGCTATCGGTATTTCACCTAACATCATTATAGCGCGGGCGGATGAACCGTTAAGCGGCGGAATTAAAGATAAAATATCGCTCTTTTGCAATGTAAAACCCGATTGCGTTATAGAGAATATCACCGTTTCCTCCCTGTACGAGGCGCCGCTTACGCTTCATCAAAACGGAATGGATAAAGTTGTCTGCCGCGAGCTGGGGCTTAACGTTCCTGAGCCTGATTTAAACGAATGGCGGCTCATGGTTCATAAAATCGGGGAGAGGAAACAGGAAGTCAATATCGCGATTGTCGGAAAATACGTTCAATTGCATGACGCATATCTGTCCATTATCGAAAGTTTGAATCACGCGGGTTTTGAAGCCGGAGTAATCATAAATATCCGGTGGATTAACAGTGAGGATGTAAACGGCGAATCGGCAAGGGAAATATTACGCGGAATAGACGGCATGATTATTCCCGGCGGATTCGGCGACAGGGGGATTGAAGGTAAAATCACCGCCTGCCGATTCGCAAGGGAGAACGACATCCCGTATTTGGGAATTTGCCTCGGCATGCAGGTCGCCGTAATTGACTTTGCTCGTAATATCTGCGGGCTGGAACGCGCCAACTCAAGCGAATTTGACGAAACTTCGCCTCACCGCGTTATCGATCTTATGCCCGGTCAGGCAGGCATGCTGGGTTCGGGCGGCACTATGCGCCTGGGCGCGTACCCCTGTAAACTCACGCAAGGTACGCTTCTGCACAGGCTTTATGACACGGAGGAAGTAGGCGAACGCCATCGGCACCGTTTTGAATTCAACAATGATTACCGGGATACTTTGGCGGATAAAGGACTCGTCGTCTGCGGCGCGTCTCCGGACGGCAGCCTTGTAGAAGCGGTTGAACTGACAGACAGGCGTTTTTTTATCGGAGTTCAGTTTCATCCTGAGTTTAAAAGCCGTCCGAATAAACCGCATCCGCTCTTTTTGGGGCTGGTAAATGCGGCGAGGAGCAAAGCGGTATAACGCTTCAATCAGGATTACATGATGCCGTTTTGCGTATTATGAAACAAGTCCGCTTTGTTTAGTTATGTTCGATCAATTGGGCGGCCCAGCATTGACTGCGCAAGCTGCAGGTTGCCGTCCGCGATAGCCGCTCTGATACGGCTTGAACTGATTGGCAGAGAACCTTCCGTTACTTCGTCTGTAATCTCAACCTGAACATTGCGTGAAACGAAAAAATTCCTTATGGCGTCAGTATCCGTATCAAGCCGGCAGCCGCAGCGGAAATTTTTCCCCACTGTAAAAAACCCGATATTGCCGCGCTTTGCCAGAATCTCCAAAAATTCAATTCCTTTCATCCGCCTGAACGATTCCGTAAAATCAATTACAATTGTGAGTTTTACGCCGAGATTTTCAAATATCGCAAGTTTCTGTTTAAAAGAGAGAATGTCGGCGGCTTCATCTCCTGTTTTGTGATTTTCACGGAAAGTAACAACCACCGGCACATAATCTGTGTTATGCGAAACTACGCGCTCTATCAGCGCCTGATGCCCCCGGTGCACTCCGTCAAAAACGCCTACAGTTACGGATGAAAACCGTTTAAATCCGCCGCCGTCTTCTGTAAAAACAACGGGCAGTCCTTTTTCCAAAAACTGAGGCCAGTCAATTACCGTCATATAATAATCCTAACTTCTTCCGGCTAAATTAAAAAAATAATCCGCGTTTTTTTTGCTTTTTGCCTTTAAAAGCAGGTTTCCCGCGCGGTTTGCCGTTTCTTTCTTCATGTCATCGTCAATATGCTCAATGGCAAGTTTAAATTCTTTGACAATGTTTGAGTCTTTAACGCCGCTTGTCAGTTTTAATTCCGCCAGCTTGAAACGGAACAGGCCGTAATCGGGGGCAAGTTTAACGGCTCTTTCCAGCAGGGGGATGGCGTCTTTGTTTTTTCTTTTAATGCTTAAAACAAGCCCCCATAAATAAAAAAGCGCGGGGTCCGCTTTTGGTCTTGGCTTTAAAGCGCACCTTAGCTTTTCCGCTGCGGCAAATTCTTTAACACAGCGGTTGTAGTCTTCAATGCTGAAAGCCCACTTCCCGATAAGGGCGCGGGCTTCCCAATTTTTCCCGCCGAGTAAGGACAATTTCGGCATAATGCTGTCAAGTTCGCTCTTGTTGTCCCGGTTAAGGAAATTTCTCCCCGCTTCAATAAAAAGAGAAAGAGCTTCTTCGTTTTTCCCCGCAAGTTCAAGAGAGTTTGCGGCATTAACTGCATAAACGCTGTTTTCGCCGTCAATTTGATATGCTTTTTTCCACGCTTCGGCAGAGTCATCGTATTCTTTTAGCTCAAAATAACATCGTCCGAGCATTGTGTAATATTCAATATTTGTTTCAATAACATCTGTGTTATTCAAAAGGAATTCTTTTAACTCGGCATATCTGTTCAAAGCGTTCAATATTTTTACTTTTTCAATATGCGCGGATTTCCCTTCCTCGGAAGAAGGCCATTTCTCAAGAATTTGGCTGATATATTCTTCCGCTTCGGCATATTGTCCGAGATCAAACGCCATACGCGCCGCGAGAATCAACTCTTTTTTTGTCCTCACTTCTTCAGTGTAGGATACGGAAGCGGCTCGGATAACTTCGTCCCTGCGTTTCCACGCTTTTTTTATCTGCTCCAAGGCTCTGGAAGATTTCCCCATAACGGCGAAAGTTTCAGCTAATACCAGCCGGTTTTCAGCGTTGATGTTTGAATCATCTGTCCATTTTTTGTATATTTCTTCTATTGTTTTTATCCGCGTGTCTACGGAGAAATAATCCAGAAAAGCCTTACAGGTGTATTCATTAGAGCTTGAATCGTCTGTGTCTTTTTTTTCATTTTCTTCATTATTGATCTTGTTATTTTCGGTAGAACCGGTTGTTTCGTAAGAGGCAAGGGCAAAACCCAGCCTGCCCGGGCTTAAAGAATCATCTGTTATTTCTCCCAGCCATTTACCGTTGATAATAAAAATCAAGTAAGTGCCGTAATTTATAATTTGAAAGTCGATATTTTTTCCGTTAAAGTCAAAAATTTCCGTCCATGCTATAAGCGCCCTCGGAGCGCCGTCCTTTATTACGTCAAAACGGAAATATCCTTTGCTTGAAACAAGAGCCAAATAATAGGAATTATCGCCGGAAATGCGGAAAATAACGCCTGTTGAGGCATAACCTCCCATACTGTCCAGCCGGATTTTTGCTTCAATAACATGATCTCTGTATTCCGTATCAGGAATATCAAGCCATGCAATACAGTTTGTTTTTTTCATGCCGAGCATCAGGGAACCGTTTGACAGATAGGCATTATATGAAGATTCTGATTTAATATCAAAAGGAGACTTCTGTTTCTTTGCAAAATCTACAATTAACCTGCTTTCTGCGGAAGTTTCCTGATTTTTTTTCCTGAATTTATTGGAGAGCGCATAAATGAATCTTTTTGAAAAAGAAAACATAATTAAAGTTTACTTCAAAAAAATAAAAAATTCGATACTTAATATAAACAAGATAGACGTTTTTTTTATTCTTCTTCTTGTTCTTTTGATTATCGGCCCTTTTGTTTTTAAATTTTTCTCAAAGCCGAACATTGAAAATAAAAACGCCTATTTATTTATTTCTCCGCGCTTTGAAGAATTTTTCGGCAAAGAAATCACAGAAAAATTGTTGAACGAGTTTGAGGAACAAAACCCCGATCTTCCGGTAAGGATATTTAATCCTTTCGATGTTAAAGGTCCTTCTGCTGAGGGCAGAGAACCTGACATTCTTATTTTTGACGATGAAGATTATAATGCCTATGCCGCAAACGGTTCTTTGGCAAAATTTACCGTTAACGCGTCAGATCACTTGGCAATTCCCCTTGTTTCATTTATGAATATGCTTTTTTATAATATTGAAATTTTGACTGCCGCCGGTATGGACCGTCCTCCGAAAACGAGAGAAGAATTCCTTGCGTGTGTAAGAACCGTATCGAATCAACATGATGAGCCTTTTTCAAATGTGACGGGCGCGGCCTTAAGCCTGAGCGCCGATGACAAACAGGCGCTTTCAAGGGATATTTTTTCCTGGATATTGGCATCCGGCTACGATTTCTGGCATGAGGGAAATACTCCGGTTCTTATTACAAGAGATGTAACAGGCGACCTTTCTTTTTTGAGCGGTCTTTACCGTGAAAGTATACTTGCGCCGGGAACGTTTTATACGACAGGTAAACAGCGGCTGGAAGAATTTGCCAACAGAAAGATAGCTATGATGATTGGGTCTACCCGCGACATTCCGTACCTAAGGGAAAAGATGGGAGATGACGCTTTTGGCGTTACAAACATTCCAAACTCCGGTTCGTTAGGGAGGTATAATATCAATCTTTCGGGGATATATGCGGGTATAAACAGAAACTGTGAAAATCCCGAACAGGCGAAGGATTTTATTGTATTTCTTGCCGGACAAAGCCCGTTTCTAAGTGAGACCTTAAAAGCGGTTCCCGGTGTTATTTCCGATGTCATTCCGGGCAATTATTTTAAAGATGATCCTTTTTATTCTAAAGCGCGGGATATTTTTGAAGCTTCCTCAGTTGTCCAGGGGTTTACGGGAAAACCCGGCGCACAGAAATATGAGAACATTTTTATGGAAGAAATTCGTGTTTTTTTTGAAGGAAATCAGACCTCTCTGGAGACGATAAACGCAATTCAGAGGCGGTGGGATAGGGTTATACCGTAATTTACCCTGTTATTAGGCTTTTTTCTACAAAATATAACTAAAAATAGAACTAAAATTAAAAAAAAAGTTGACGCCTGTAAATTCTGAGGTTATCATACTGTAAGCATGGTTTATGCGGTTAGGCAGTTGCCGAAAATATCCGGTGATTAGACATTTTTTACTATAGAAGGCAGTCAGGGAAATGATTAAAATAAACAACAACTTTAAAAATTTAATTGTGTTTGTCGTCATTATTTGCGTAATAGCGCTCATCTTTCTGGTTGCCGGAAGAGGGGAAGAAGACTTCTCGGCAAAATATGCCGGTTTTGACTTAAGCGGGGCAAGTACCGGAAGGACCAATATTTACTCGCGTTACATGGAGCGGCATGGTAATGTTCCCGCCGGGCAGAAGGATATTCCGATTGACATATTTGCGTGGTCTTCCGCCGAGGGAGTTTCCATACAGGAGAATTTTCAAAATGTTGATCGTGTTCTTCTTACCGAAGAAAAAAGTTATGTTGAATATGTTGTTGATATGGAAAAAGCCGGCCTCTATAATTTTCACATTGAATATTTTCCAATAAAATCGCGCGGAATACCTGCGGAACGCATATTGCTGATTAACGGCGAAGTTCCCTTTCTAGGCGCGGACAGGCTTCTTTTTCAGCGTGTATGGGGAGATCAAGGCCCAAGCCGTTTTGATAACCAGGGTAACGAAATACGTTCCGCCCAGGTTGAAAAACCTCAATGGGAAAGCGTATGGTTTAAAGACTCTCTCGGTTATATAACCGATCCTTATGCTTTTTATTTTAAAGAAGGGAGAAATGTTATCAGGCTTGTGGGTGTAAATGAGCCTATGGCAATCCGCAGTCTTACATTAAAAGCTCCCGTTAAAACTCCGTATTACCGTGATTTTCTTGCAAGCGTTGATCGAGGTAAATATAAAAACCCCGGTAATTTTTCATTAAAAATTCAGGGTGAAAGAGCCGTAAGGCGTTCAGACCCTTCTTTATATCCTGTTTATGATCGTTCTTCCGGCGCGACAGAACCTGCCAGCGTCGCAAAAATCAGGCTCAATATGATTGGCGGCGACAGGTGGAATGTAGCGGGGCAGTGGATTGAATGGGATTTTGACGTGCCTGAAGACGGGATGTACCGTGTCTCCTTGAAAAGCAGACAGAACTATAACCGCGGCTTTGTTTCTAACCGCGCTGTTTATTTGAACGGAGAGCTTGTCAGTCAGGAACTTGCGGCAGTGCCTTTTACGTATAGTAACAGGTGGCGGCTTGTTACGTTTAACAACAATCAGCAGGATTTGCTTCTTCCTATGAATAAAGGCACTAACACTCTCCGGCTTCAGGCGACGCTCGGCGGTATGGGTGAAATGTTAAACGTAATGGAAGAGAGCGTGTTCCGCTTGAACGCGATTTACCGCAAGATACTCGTTCTGACAGGGCCGGAACCTGATGTGTACCGCGATTACCGGGTTGAGGTAGTTTACCCCGATATAATCGAAGCGATGGAACTGGAAAGCAGGATACTCTACAAACTGGTAGATGATTTAACCCGCTATTCGGGTGAACGCAGCGCGCAGGCGGCTTCTACATTGACGCTGGCCCGGCAGCTTGAACTTTTTGTAAGGCGTCCGGATAAAATTCCCAGAACTCTTTCTAACTTTAAAGATAATATAAGCTCACTCGGAAACAGCCTCATCGCTCTTTCCGCTTCCCAGCTTGATATAGATTACATTTACATAAGCGGAGCAGATGTTCCGCTGCCGCGCATCAATGAAAATTTCTTTGTCGCCCTTTCGCATGAAATTCGCTCTTTCCTTTCATCGTTCTTTGTGGATTACAACAGTCTCGGTGATGTGTACCGTGAAGGCGGTAATGTTCTTGATGTATGGATACTTGCCGGACGCGATCAAAGCACCATTCTAAAATCAATGATAGATGATACGTTTACTCCTTTAACAGGGATAAGGGTAAATGTAAAACTTGTTGCGCAGGATGCCGTACTGCCGGCGGTTGTAGCCGGTACGGGGCCGGATGTAGTGCTTACGATGCAGCAGGGTGATGTCATTAACTACGCTATCAGGAAAGCTGTTATGGATATTTCCAAATTTCCCGGTTACAATGAAGTGATAAAAGAATTAAACCCAAGCGTGCTTGTTCCTTTTACATACGGCGGCGGAGTATGGGGGCTTCCTGAAACACAGTACTTCCATGTAATGTACTACCGTAAAGATGTTTTTGAGGAACTTAATATTGACCTTCCCGATACATGGGATGACCTTATTAACATACTGCCGATTATCCAGAAAAATAACCTGAATGTAGGGATTCCTTCTGTGGCGAACAGCGCCATGCCTGATTTTTCAAACTTTTTGGCGCATCTGTTCCAGCGCGGCGGCAGGCTTTACAATGAAGAAGGCTCCCGCGCTTTATTGGATACGGAAACCGCGATTGAAGCTTTCGATGTATACACAAAATTCTATACGCACTATAAGACTCCCGTTGTCTATGACTTTGCGAACCGCTTCCGCACAGGTGAAATGCCTTTGGCGTTTGCGGATTATACAATGTTTAACACTCTTGAAGTGTTCGCGCCTGAACTTCGCGGTCTTTGGGGTTTTTCCAGAATGCCCGGACTCCCGAAAAAAGACGGAACGATTGATCGTTCCGTGTCAACCGGAACTCTCGCATCCATGATTATTTCCGATACAAAGTATCCGGATTTAGCCTGGGAATTTTTAAAATGGTGGATTGGTTCGGAAACCCAGTTAAGGTTCGGACGCGAACTTGAAAGTATCATGGGAGCCGCCGCGCGTTATCCTACCGCAAACTACAACGCTTTCAGGCAGCTTTCATGGGGTTCGGAACAAATGGCGGTGCTTGATGAACAGCGTTCATGGGCTGTCGGCACTCCTGAAGTTCCCGGCGGTTACTTTGTCAGCCGCCATATTGTCAACGCCGTGCGCCGTATATTGAACGAAGGTCAGGATACGCGTGAAACGTTATTGGATTATACAATCACCATCAACGATGAGTTGATTAAGAAACGAAAAGAATTTGGTCTGGAATAGGGGGAACAATGAGTTTTGCAAGGTATTTGAATAAAAGGAAAGAAGCAAGGGAAAAGCAGTCAAAGGAAATATACAGACACCGTGTTTGTTATATTTTTCTAGCGCCCTATGCTGTTGTTTTTACTCTTTTCTTTATAGCGCCTCTGGTTATATCGATTTTTTTCAGTTTTACGTACTTCAATATCCTTGAACCGCCGAAATTTATCGGACTGCGGAACTATATAAACCTGCTGCTTGCCGATGATGTCTTTTTAATTGCGGTTAAAAACACGTTTATTATGGCGGCGATTACAGGCCCTATTGGTTATATAATGGCTTTCCTTTTTGCGTGGTTTATCAACGAACTTCCACGTTATATCCGCGCCTTTGTAACTTTGGTTTTCTATGCGCCTTCGCTGGCTACAGGCGCTTTTATGATTTGGACGCTGATTTTTTCAGGCGATGCCTATGGTTACATTAACGGGATTTTGATGAATATTGGGATATTGGATCAGCCGGTACTTTGGCTCACCGATCCCAAATTCATGATGCCTGTTATTCTGGTAGTTATTCTATGGATGAGTCTTGGCGCGGGCTTCCTCGCGTTTTTTGCCGGACTTTCTACCATAGACCCCTCTCTTTATGAAGCGGGTCTTGTAGACGGCATTACCAACCGCTGGCAGGAACTCTGGTATATCACATTGCCGAATATGAAAGGTATGTTAATGTTCGGGGCGGTAATGGCAATTACACAGTCCTTTGGGGTGGCTGATGTTACAATTGTTCTTGCCGGTTTCCCCAGTACGGATTATGCCGTGCATACTGTTGTAAATCATCTTATTGACTTTGGTTCATACCGTTTTGAAATGGGCTATGCTTCCGCAATAGCGACTATACTGTTTTTAACAATGATCTTATGTAAGGTTGTTATCCAAAAAATGCTTTCACGTGTAGGAACTTAAGGGGTAAATTATGAACAAAAAACCTAAGAAATTAATCGGCGGCAAAAGGCTTAACCGTTCTTACGGCGGGGATGTGTTTATTTTTACATTACTTGCTGTTTTCGGGATATTTTTTGCGTTCCCTCTCGTTTTTTCAATTAACCACGCGTTCAAGCCGATGAATGAGCTTTTTCTTTTCCCTCCGAATATTTTTGTACGCAATCCTACAATAAATAATTTTCAGGATTTGTTTATTATTATGAGTAAATCCTGGGTTACTTTTTCCCGCTATATCTTTAATACTGTGTTTATCACCGCTGTAGGAACTGCGGGACTTATAGTTGTAGCGTCGATGGGAGCGTTTGTAGTATCAAAATACAAGTTTCCCGGGGCAAAAGTTTTCTTTAATATTGTAATTACCACTCTTATGTTTTCCGGTTATGTAACAGCTATTCCCAACTACCTTATCATGGCAAGACTTGGCTGGGTTGATACTTATCTTGCGATTATTATACCGGCGTTTGCCATGCCGATGGGTTTCTTCCTGTTAAAACAATTCATTGACACAATACCTGATACTCTCCTTGAAGCGGCGACTGTAGACGGAGCCAAAGAGTTCGGTATTTTTATATGGATAATCCTGCCGATGATTAAACCGGCATGGCTTACCGTAATGATTTTCTCTGTACAGAGTCTCTGGAACGCCAGAGCGTCAAACTTTATTTATTCTGAACAGCTAAAAACCCTTCCCTATGCGTTTTCGCAGATTGTCGTAACCGGTGTCGCCCGCGCGGGCGTGGGAGCGGCGGTAGCGCTTTTTGTTATGATTGTTCCTATTTTAATATTTGTGTTCTGCCAGAGCAACGTACTGCAAACAATGGCGAATTCGGGGATAAAAGAATGAAAAATATTTTTTTGTTTTTATTATGCGCGTTAATTTCGGCTCCTGTCTTTTCACAGCCGACTAATTACACTTACAATTATGATTTTTGGGAAGAACAGGTTGCGTCTCCGGACGCTTACCGGGTAAGCGCTTTTATACTTGGCACTACTTTAGGTATAAATAACTTTAACGAACCTCAAGGTCTGTATATCAGGGGAAACCGTATATATATCTGCGATTCAGGCAATAGCAGAATTATATTAATAAAAGTGGACGAAAAAGGGGAACATGTTCTTGATAAAATAGTTACTTCGGTAATGATTGAAGGCGCTCAATCGGCTTTTAATTATCCGATGGATATTTTTGAGGATAGAGACGGTTCATTATATATTACCGATACCAACAATAAACGCGTGCTTAAATTGGATAAAGACTGGAATTTTGTTTATCAGATAACCAAACCGGACGATGAAAGTTTTGAAGAAACGATGGAATTCATTCCGATTAAGCTTGTTGTTGATTTTGCGGGGCGTATTTTTATACAGGCAAGGAATGTTAATAAAGGACTTTTGGAATTCGATAACAGAGGCGAATTTGTAGGTTACATGGGAGCAAACAAGGTTCATGTTAACCCTATTGATTTCCTCTGGAAGGCTATTTCTACTCAGGCGCAAAGAGAACGTATGGACCTCTTTATTCCGACAGAGTACAGCAATCTTTGCCTTGATAATGACGGTTTTATATATGTTACCAACTCAAGCGCGCAGACTGAACCTGTCAGGCGGCTTAACGCGATGGGGCAGGATATTCTTATCCGTAACGGTTATGAAAAACCTGTAGGCGATCTTGTATACGGCAACGCGGGCGGTATATCGGGACGTTCAAGGTTTATAGATGTTGTTGCGTTTGATAACGATTCTTACGCCTGCTTTGACAGAACGCGCGGACGGATATTTATATACGACTTTCAAGGCAATCTTTTATACGCGTTCGGAGGGGTTGGTAACCGTGAGGGCAGTTTTATTATGCCGGTGGCGCTGGATAGAATGGGAAGCGCGCTGTATGCTCTGGACGCAAGAACAACGGCTCTCACCCGTTTTGATCTGACCGGTTACGGGGTTATGATAAATGAAGCGTTAAATGAATATAAAGCCGGACGTTACGAAACTTCAGCAAAAGTGTGGGAAAACGTATTGAAAATGAACGGAAATTACGATCTTGCGTATATCGGCATCGGACGTGCGGCGCTTCGTCAGGGTGAATATCAAAAAGCCATGAGATATTACAAACTTAAGCATTTCCGCGAAGGTTACGGTAAGGCTTTTCAGTTATACCGCAAGCAATGGATGGAAGAAAATCTCTGGAAGATACTCCTTATCTTGGGAATAGCGATATTTTTGCCGTTAGGGATCAGACATTCAAAAAAACTTATCAAGGAGATCAATGAAGCATGAAATATATAACAGATAGAGAATGGTGGCATCATTTGGGGGAAACCTTAAAATATGCGCTGTATGTATGCACGCATCCCCTTGACGGTTTTTGGGACCTTACCCATGAAAAACGCGGTTCATTAGCGGCCGCTAATGTCATTGTCTTTGTTGTTGTCGTAGTTGAAGTATTACGTTTAACACTGACAAATTTCCAGTTTATTTCGATTAACATGGAATTTTTTAACGCGATTATTGTTGTAATGAGAGTGATACTGCCTATTTTCCTCTGGATTGTCGCTAATTGGGGTCTGACAACTCTAATGGACGGGAAAGGAAGAATGGTAGATATTTATATGGCGATTGCCTATGCCCTTACCCCTTACGTTATTATTAACGCTTTTTTGATTATATTAAGCCAGTTTATTACTTTTAATGAGGGCGCGGTTTATTGGGTGCTTGCGGGGTTTGCAGCGCTGTGGTCGGGAATGTTGATCCTGGCGGGCATGATGATGATCCATGATTACAGTCTTACAAAAGCGGTTTTTTCCAGTTTGCTTACAATAGTCGGAATGGGAATTATGGTGTTTGTATTTGTAATATTTTTCAGTCTTGTCAGTGACGCAGTAGCGTATTTTGTATCACTGTATAAAGAAATACTATTCAGGGTAATTTAGGGGGAACAGTGAAAAAGGCGATTTGGCTGTTGCTTGTTTTAAGTTTTTTATTTACTCTTGCCGTTTGCAGCGAGCAGCAGGCAAAAGTAAAACCTCTTATAGCGTATGAAAGAGGCGAGGATACAAAAGACGTTGTATTGGAAAACGAATTTCTTGAATTGCGTTTTCTCGCGCAGACCGCACAGATAATTCTCAGGGATAAAATACGCGGCACCGAATGGCGTTCTACCCCGCAGGATGTCGAGACAGACAAACTTGCAAATGTTGTTACTACGGATGCGATGCTTTCCCAGTTTTCTCTGCAATACGCCGATGTTTCCGGCGTAGGCGAAATTCTTTATTCCAATTCATCAAGCGTTGAGCGGGGTTATTACAATTATGAAATTGTCAACGGTGGTTTGGAAGTTAATTATACGGTAGGTAATGTCGCCCGTACCTTTATTATTCCCATTGCGGTTTCGGAAGCACGAATGAAGCCGTTTTTGGATAATATGGACTCTGACGACCGCCGCAGGGCGGAATCCAATTATCGTCTGTATGATATTAACAACCTGCGTTCAAATGACGATAAAAACGCCTTGCTTTCACAGTACCCCGATCTTGCCAATACAAAAATTTATGTACTCCGCGACAGCACTCAGGAGTTTGTAAAGGAACAGCTGGAAGACATGTTTTCCAACGCAGGTTATACCCGCGATGATTACATGGAAGACGTTTCCCGTTATCCTGTTGCGAGCGGAGAAGAAAGGCCTGCTTTTACAATTACGCTGCGTTATACGCTTGACAGGAACTCCCTGATAGTTACCGTGCCGTTTGACAAGATAGCTTATAATCCTTCTTATCCCATTATCCGTTTGGATGTTTTGCCGTTTTTCGGAGCGGGCGGACTTAATGATGACGGTTATCTTTTTGTACCTGACGGCAGCGGCGCTCTTATTTATTTTAACAACGGTAAGTTCAATCAAATTGCCTCAAATAATCCGGTGTATGGATGGGATGAGGCAATGCCTCGCAATGTTCTTGTCAGTGAAAACCGTTCTCCTTTTCCTGTTTTCGGCATACAGAAAAACGGAAATGCTGTTGTTTGTATAGTTGAGGAAGGTTCTTCATACGCAAACATACAGGCGGATGTATCCGGACGCAATTCGTCATATAACCGTGTGTATCCGTACTTTGACATAGTACATGGGTCGTTAATGGATATTTCAGGCCGTTCCGACCGTTCGGTATACCTCTATGAGAAGGGACTGCCGGAAGGCGAAAAAATTACCCTTCGTTATACTCCCACAGAGCGTGACGGTTATGTCGGTATGGCAAAAGAATACCGATCATGGCTGCTGAAAAAGTATCCTCAGCTCGGAAACAGACGCGCAATTACAGGCGTTCCTGTAGCCGTTGAAATAATCGGGGCTGTAAATAAAACCCAGCACCGGCTTGGTATTCCGTTTGACCTGCCTTTAAAACTTACATCGTACAATGACGCCGAAAACATGGTTCAGGATTTTGCGAGATTGGGATGGAAAAATGTCAATATAAAGTTTACAGGATGGTTTAACCGCAGTTATGAGCACAGAGTTCCTTCCAGCATAAAATTAATCAGTGATCTCGGCAGTAAAAAGAATTTTAAGAATTTGGTATCCACCGCGGAGCAGAATGGATATAATTTTTTCCCGGAAGCGGATTTTATGTTTGTGAGAGATTTAAAAACTTTTGACGGATATAATCTGTACCGTGACACATCAAGATATGTCAGCCGCAAAAGGGTGGAAAGATATCCGTTCAGCTTTGTTTGGTTCGGCGAGCGTATCCGGTGGGGTAAACTAAGTTATCTTGCCCGTCCTTCTGTTTCAATGAACATGATCGACGATTTTATGAAGAATGCGGAAAAACTGGGAATGCGTAATGTCGCGTTCAGAAGCATGGGCTCAAGGCTCGGCGGAGATTATAACGAAAAACGAAGGGTAAGCCGTGAGGCGTCCGTAAAAATCAGGCAGGACAAATTTGCGCAGCTTGCAAACGCTGGATCAAAAATAATGGTGAGCGCGGGTTACGATTATTCCGTACCCTGGGCGGATTTTATAATTGATATGGCGGTTGATTTTCAGGGATTCAGTATTACGGACGCGGCTGTCCCGTTCTATCAAATCGCCCTTTCCGGTCTTGTGCCATATACCGGACGCGCAATAAATCTTGCGGAAGATTATACCAAAAACCTGCTTAAATCGGTCGAAGGCGGAGCGGGTTTGTACTTCAGTTTTATGGAAGAAGAAACCGTAGAATTGCAGGAGACAAAGTTCAGGCAATTTTACGCGAATGAATTTAAAAAATGGATAGGCGACGCGGACGCGCTGTATAAAAAATTTACCGCTGATTTTGGCGGTGTTTACGGTCAGGCAATTGAGGATCATAAAATTCTCGCTCCGGGAGTAACCGTAACCGAATATGGAAACGGAACAAGGGTTGTGGTTAATATAAGCGATAACTCATGGGATTATAACGGCAGGGTATTGAGAGCGGACAGCTATATTGTACTTAGGAAGGGGGAATAATGTATTTCAGAAAAAAAGACGATAAACTTTCACTTACTATGGAAGGCAAAAACGCGGTATCCGGATACTTGTTTTTACTTCCTTTCGTTATAGGCTTTTTGGCGTTTATGCTTTTTCCTCTTTTGGAATCTCTTCGCATGGTATTCAGTAAAGTCAAAATTGATGTTGTTAAAAACGGTTTTAACATGGAATTTTCCGGCCTTGAGAATCTTACGCGGGTATTTCTAATTGATCCGGAATTTAACAGAATGCTTACCGGGGAAATTTGGCGTATGCTGCTGATTGTTCCGGCGATAATTATTTTCAGCCTTTTTATCGCATTGATTTTAAATCAGGAATTCCGCGCAAGAGGGTTTGTGCGGGCGGTTTTCTTTTTGCCTGTAATCCTTTCATCCGGAGTTATGATTGGGCTTGAAACAAACAATTCGCTCTTGAACAGCATGGCGGATATTATTAAAGAAGGGAATTTATTAAAAGCTTCAATTACGAGAGTACTGGAAGATATACTTGTCGTTGAAGGCGCCGCAAGCGATTTTATGGCGTATATATTCATGACCGTAAACCAGATTTACGATATCGCAATGGCTTCCGGCATTCAGATAATTATATTCCTTTCCGCTTTGCAGACAATTCCGGTAAGCATGTTTGAGGCCGCTGAAATAGAAGGCGCGACCGGCTGGGAGTGTTTCTGGAAAATTACATTCCCGATGGTCAGCCCCCTGATACTTGTCAACGTGGTTTATAGTGTGGTAGACTACTTCATAAGAACTGATAATCTTGTTATGGCAAAAATCAATACCGAGATGATGAGCCGTTTGGATTTCAGTTTTTCCACTTCTATGGCATGGGTGTATTTCGGCGCTGTTATGATAATTCTGGGAGTTGCAATTGGTTTAATTTCAAGGAAGGTATATTACTATGAATAACAGCAAAAAAATTAAAGAATGGGGAAATATCTCCAGTGATTATTACCTTAAAAAAAGCATCTTGGATGTTGTTTATAAAATCTGCCGCGCTGTCCTTTTGTTTGGATTGTGTTTCCTTATTTTACAGCCGCTGCTGGATAAACTTTCGGTCAGTCTCATGGTATGGAATGACATTTATGACGGCACGGTTATAAGCATCCCGCGAACATTGACAACAATGAATTACAGCAGAGTCAGTTCTTTAATGAATTACTGGTCATCGCTTTTCCAGACAGTGCTGATTGTTACGTCCAGCGCTTTGCTTCAGATTTCAGCGTGTACCCTTGCGGGTTACGGTTTTGCCCGTTTTAAATTCCCGTTAAAAAATTTCTGGTTCTTTTGCGTTATGTTGATTATCGTTGTACCGCCTCAAACCATTATGGCTTCGCTTTATCTTAATTTCCGCTTTTTTGATATATTCGGCATTTTCAAGTTATTATCAGGAAGGCCGATTAATCTTTTAAACAGCGTTTTAGGGCTTTTTCTGCTTTCCGCTACAGGTATGGGATTAAAAAGCGGACTGTATATTTTTATGCTCCGCCAGTATTTCCGCGGTATGCCGAAGGAACTGGAAGAAGCCGCCTGGGTTGACGGATGCGGAAAATTTAAAACCTTTATAAGGATTATGCTCCCGGACGCGATGCCGATGCTTACCTCATGTTTTTTGTTTTCGTTTGTGTGGCAATGGACAGATTCTTTCTACTCGACATTATTTTTAACAAACTATAGAATGCTGGCAAGGGGACTTGCAGGGCTTGCAGAAAGGTTTTCCGTATGGTATGCGCAGGTATATATTGCCACAGGATCAGGCGGCGTAAGCGCGTTTGCTCCTGTCGCTCTGACGCAGATGATGATAGCGACAGGCGTACTTATGTCTCTCGCCCCTTTAATACTGCTTTACCTTGTGGCGCAAAAAGCCTTTGTTGAGTCTTTGAGTCAGACAGGTATAAAAATGTAGGTTTCAATGCAGGTTTGGCCGCTTTGTTCGAGCTGTCAGGCAGGGTGCTTGAGATAAATAATTATTTTGGAGGAATTATTATGTTAAGAAAAGTAAAGCAAATAGGACTTATCCTTTGTGCTTTGATGCTTGTATTAGGGCTTTTTGTAACTTGTGCAGGATGCAAGAAAGGCCCTTCACTTAAAGGTGCGAACATTGTAATCGGAAATTGGTGGGCCGATTATGATGTAAACACTGTCCAGCCCAGAAATGAAAATGATGAAAAACTTCTTGATTGGCGGAAAAAGATTCAAAAGGATAATGATTTTACCATGAGTGAGAAAAACATTGCATCTTGGGGTGAAATGTCTCAGCTCGCGGCAATTTCCATTATGGCGGGAGACCCCGAAGCGACAGTTTTCGTGCTTCAGCCGGATTGGGCTATGTCTCTTATATCACAGAATCTTGCGTACCCTGTAAGTGAAGCGAAAAATTTTAATTTTAAGAATCCGCAGCCGGTAGAAAGAGGCGCTTTACCTCCGGAATGGAATCAAAGCACAATGAATTCATTTACATTCGGCGGTAAGATATATTCATTCTCCAACGGCGTAAACCTGACAAATGCCCAAGTTGTATTTTTCAACAAGAGGCTTTTCAGGGAAGCGGGGCTTGATCCCAATCTTCCGTACGATATGCAGAAAGCGGGTACATGGACATGGGACGCTTACCTTGATATTTGCAAAAAACTTACACGCGATATAAATAACGACGGTATTATGGATACCTACGCATTGCCGAGAGACCTCTCTACCGATATTCTTGACGCGATTATTTCCAGTAACGGCGCAACTTATGTTGACAGGGATGCGTCAGGTAAGTTCTTTAACGCGACAAACAAGCCTGAATTCCTTGAGGCCCTTCAGTTTGCCATAAGGCTGAACAGAGAAGGCGTTATGAAACCAAGACCGGAAGGAACAAACTGGAACTGGTATAAAGCTGAATTTGCGGACGGAAACGTAGCGATGAGAATCGATGAATCTTATGTTTGGGGTGAATTGGGAAATATGAGGGATGACTGGGGCGTAGTGTTATTCCCCAAAGGACCGAGGTCCAGTAATTACCGCGTGTTTACCCGTGAGAACGTACTTGTCGTTCCCGCTACATTCAGCGAACCGGAAGTTGAGCAGATTATTTACGCTCTTAATCTCTGGTATACTCCTGTAACAGATGACTGGAAAAGCGGCTGGTACAATACATTCCGCGATTCCCGCGCTGTTGATGAAACCCTTGCCCTTATCCGTGATACAAATAACCACATGATGAAAAACTATGTATTTATTCCCGGCCTTAACCGCGGAAATATAGCATGGGAAATGTGGTATCATGAAGGAGACCCGGCGCAGCTTATTGAAAGAGTTTCTTCTAACTGGAATAACCTGATTGCCGATGTTAACGCAAATCTTAACTTTTAAGGTTTAAACAGAATAAAAGTCCCTGGCGGCAGCCGGGGATTTTTTTTTATCTTTTTATTTTTATGGAGAAAATATGAGCGGTATTATTGTAAACGGAGTCAGCCTTCCTAATATTCCCTGGGAAGACAGACCATCATCAAGCAATCCCAAAAAAGAATTAATGTGGCGGTATTCAAAAAATCCCATTATTCCCAGGGATTTAACCTTAACTTCAAACAGTATTTTTAACAGCGCGGTAGTTCCTTTTAAGGGCGAATATGCGGGCGTGTTCCGCTGTGATGATACTGCCCGTCATATGGATATACATGCCGGACGCAGTAAGGACGGTATTAACTGGAATATTGAAGACAAACCGGTTCAATTTATTAAAACAGACAGCGAATTGCCCGATTCGGAATATAAGTACGATCCCCGCGTTATTTTTATTGAGGATCGGTATTATATAATTTGGTGTAACGGTTATCATGGCGCAAGTCTCGGTATGGGTTATACTTATGACTTTGAAAAATTTTATCAAATGGAAAGCCCGATGATGGTTTACAACCGAAACGGAGCGCTTTTCCCGCGCAAGATTGGAAATAACTATGCAATGTACAGCCGCCCGAGCGACTCGGGGCATACTCCGTTTGGTGATATTTTCTATTCTGAAAGCCCCGACCTTGTTTATTGGGGAAAACACCGCCATGTTATGTCGCCGTGCGGAGGATGGCAGAGTACAAAAATAGGAGCGGGCCCGTGTCCGATAGAAACTTCCGAGGGCTGGCTGTTGTTCTATCACGGCGTACTGACAAGCTGCAACGGTTTTGTGTATTCTTTCAGCGCGGCATTATTGGACATTGACAAACCATGGAAAGTGATTGCGCGTCCGCGTCCTTACATTATAAATCCGCGTGAAATTTATGAATTGACGGGCGATGTGCCGAATGTTACTTTCCCTGTTGCGGCCCTTGTTGATAAAGATACCGGAAGGGTAACTATTTACTACGGCTGCGCTGATACTGTTACGGGGCTTGTTTTCGGAAAAGTTGACGAAATTATCGCGTGGGTAAAATCCAATAAAATGTAATTGTGCCTGTCCATAATATTTTACATTATGGACAGATTTTAACCGCCGTCTTTCAGAACCTTCCCGGCATATTGAACATATCGTTCTTTGCGCCTTTTGCCATCTTCTTCATCATGCCGCGCATTTTTTCAAACTTTTTAATTAAGCGGGCTACTTCCGCGACAGAAGTGCCCGAACCTCTCGCAATACGGCTGCGGCGCGGCGGCCCAATTATCAAATGGTTGGCGCGCTCTTTAAGCGTCATTGAGCTTAATATCGCTTCCTGACGTTTTAAATCCGCCTTGTCAATGTCTTCCTCATTGATCTGTCCCTGCATTCCGGGGATCATCTCCAGCATGGATTGCAGCGAACCCATTTTTTTTACGGCGCGAAGCTGGTTAAGCCAATCATCCAGAGTAAAGCTTTCTTTCTCCATTTTTTTCTGAAGTTCAAGCGCTTCTTTTTGATCGATTACTTCCTGCGCTTTTTCAACAAGGCTGACGACATCGCCCATGCCGAGGATGCGTCCCGCTATACGTTCAGGATAGAAAGGCTCAAAATCTTCCGGTTTCTCGCCTGTACCTGTAAATTTTAACGGTTTTCCGGTAACTGTTTTTAGGGACAGAGCCGCGCCGCCGCGTGTATCTGAATCAAACTTGGTAAGCACAACTCCTGTAAGTCCGATTTTTTCGTCAAATGTTTTGGCAATATCCGCGGCGGATTGGCCCGTCATGGCGTCAGCGACAAGAAGCATTTCATCCGGTTTTGACGCGTCTTTTAATCGGGAAAGCTCAGCCATCATTACATCGTCAATTTGAAGCCGTCCTGTGGTATCTATAATTAACGTGTCAATAAGATTCTGTTTCGCCCAAAGAAGCGCGTTTTGAAAAACTTTAATGCTGTCTTTAGCTCCGTCTTCTTTATGGACAGGGATTCCGACTTGTCCGCCGAGGACGGCAAGCTGTTCCATCGCGGCAGGACGCACAAGATCGCACGCAACAAGAAGAGGCTTTCGCCCCTCTTTTTTCAGGCGAAGGGCAAGTTTTGCCGAACTTGTAGTTTTTCCCGAACCTTGAAGCCCCAGCATCAGTATTGTGGAAATTACATCAGGGCCGCGTAATTTTAGGGCGCGGCTTGAAGTGTCTTCCTCACCGAGAAATGAAACCAGTTTATCATGTACAATTTTTACAAATTGCTGGCCGGGATCAACAGAGCGCAGAACCTTCCCGCCTTTCGCCTCCTCAATCGTGGAATTGACAAAACGCCTGACTACGCGCAGGTTTACATCGGCTTCCAGCAGGGCCATTTTGATTGCTTCTACCGCGTCTTCAATGTTTTTTTCCGAGATCGAAGATTTCCCCGTAATAAAACGGAACGCGTCTGTTATTTTTCCGGTTAATTGCTCAAGCATTTATTACCTCAACTCATCAAATAATTTTTGGATAAATTCATTCGGCTCCGTTTCACGGTTAAGAAGCCGGCTTAATCCCAAAGAAACGGGCATTTTTAGTTTATGTTTTTCCGCAAGAATTTTTACATATTTTGCGGCCGCTATGCCCTCCGGAAGGTATCCGATTTCACCTATACGCGCAAGAAGATCATCAATATCCTTATACGGTTCAAGAATATTTTTTTCGATAATATCCCTGCCGAAACGCCTGTTTCTTCCGAAAACCGAGCGGCTTGTTACATCCAAATCGCCGATTCCGGCAATGGAAGTGAATGTTTCGGGATGAGTTGCTCCCAGCGCTTTGCCGAGAAGCTGAATCTCGTTTAATCCCGCCGCAAGCAAAAGGGATTCTGTTCCGTCCCCGAACATGGTAGAGCCGCCGATTGATTTAATAGCGTATAACATTCCGAACGCTATGGCTATTACGTTTTTGGCGGCGGCGGCAACCTGTACCCCGCGGACATCCAATGACGAAAACACAAAGAGGAACTGGTTTTTCAGCAAGTTTCTGAAACGAATGGAATTTTTCGCGTTCTCGCTTGCGGCTATCAGCCCTGTCATTTTTCCGCGCGATACTTCTTCCGCGTGGCTGGGCCCTGATATATAAACAAGAGCTTTTTGATAAAATCCCGGCAGATAATCTTCCATAGTTTCTACAATCAAACGCGGGCCGTTTTCCGAAGGAAGGAAACCTTTTGTTATTACGGCAATGATGGTTTTTCCCTCCCTTATCGAGTTAACTGTAAGAGATTTTTTTACGGTGTCAAGCAGGAACAGGGATGGAACCGCGTAGATTAAGAACTGTTTTCCCTCAGCGGCTTCTTCAATATCGGAAGTCGCTTTTAAATTTTGCGGCAGTTCCACATCCGGTAAATATTTTTGATTTCTGTGATTCGTGTTAATATCATCTTTTGTCGTTTCTTCGTAACTCCAAATAACAACGTCATTTTTATTTTCGGCAATTACTTTTGCGACAGCCGTTCCCCATGCGCCGGCTCCAAGGACTGCAATTTGAGCGTTCATAATCCCTAATTATGAATGAATTTTCCGGATTTCTCAATAAGTCAAATTGCCCACTTGCGTTGGTTTTTTTGCCGTGTTAATCTAAAAATGTGAAAGATTTTGCAAAACAGGCGCTCCTTTTTTGTACCAGTTTTTTAATAATTATTGTAGTGGCTTCGGCTCTCAAATTTCTGTCTTTACGGGTTGAATGGGCTAAAAATCTGCCTGCAAAACCGGAAACTTCACTTACCTTGCTGATTGCCGCTTCCCATTGGGCTCTGTCTCTTGCGCTGTTTTCTTCCATACTTTTTTCTTTATGTTATTCAGCGCGGAAAAAATATTCGGCGCTTATGACGGTTATTTCCATAATGTGTTTGTCGTTCCTTTTCTGTATTGGTTTTTCTTTCATTTTGGATAACTGGGAATCTGTCCCTACCGGAGAACACATCGGCATACCTCTCGGCGATAAAGGACTGATACTCTCAAATTCGCTTTCAAGAAATGAGACCGCAATTATCTTACTGAACGGAAAGTCTGATCCGCTCGGACAGCGCGTGTCTGCCGTACCCGATCAACCGCTGATCTATCATGAAGCTTCCAATACAAGTTTTTCCCTCCCTCCCATTCCCTTTAACAATACCACTCCCATGTTTTTGGACAGCCTGTCCATTGATATAAGATTGAATGCGGAAATGTTCCAAATTAAATACGGCGAGGGTTTTATTTCATATTTTATTTTTGCATTTTCTTTGATATTTCTTTTATGTTCATTGGGTCACGCGATAGAATTCAGCGCATGGCCGCTTGCAAATCTTTTTTTAGGCATACTTGCTTTTAGGGGTATTTTAGCTTTTGAAACTTTTTTAAATAATCCTGAAATGCAGGAAATGATAGCTTCTTATTTGAACGGCATGATTCCATTAGCGTTAGCTGTTCCTTTTATTTTTCTTGGAATCGGTCTTTTGCTTCATCTTTATTCCTTTTTGGTTTTTATTATAAAAAGGCGGAATGATGATGAATATTAATCTTGAAAAATTCCGTTCTCCTCAGTGGATATTTATTATTTATATGCTTGTTTCCGGTTTATTGATAATGGTTTTTCGATTCATTCATCCGAGTTCCGAAGCGCCGATTCTGCTTTATTCCCGTAATTGGAGGCTGGTAAACGGTTTATTGGAGTTGTTTACCTGGTATCCGGCGCTGGCTTTATCCGCTCTTGTTATTCCGTTCGGATTTGTTTCCCAGGAAGAAGATTTTCAGAGTTTTTCAAATGTATTTTTTAAACGTCTGCTTGTTTCAGTAATTACCGCAATCTGCGCTTCGGTTATTTACGCGGTTATCTTTTTTTTGGCGCTTCCGTTGGTTAAGAACAACGAAGAAGACATGCGTTTCAGCGGAGAACTTTTTCATCTTTCAAAATTACATATGAGGGAACGCGTCAGTAACGGCGAATGGGCGGAAGCAGCCCAATTTCTCGCCATCTGCGACAACATTTGGTCTAACAGTCCGGAACTGGCTGATCTAAGGACAGAGATAAATATTAATGTTGACAAAATGCAGTCTTTGGAAAATCAGGAAAGATACCTTGCAAGGACGGCATTGGCAAGAGATTGGCGCAATTCAAATACAAATACCGCCGATTTATCGGCGTTGTCGGGAAACCAGCCTGTAAACTCTACGCAGGCTATCAGCATGGGGTCTGCGGCATTTAATGAAAAACGATACTTTGACGCTCACTGGCTTTTTACGCTGGGAGAACGTCTTGCCGTTGACGGCAGCGCTGAAGCCGCAAATGCCGCCCGTTACGCGAGTAATGCCTGGAATATGATCGCCTCCCAGGCTCCTAACCTTAGGGAACAGCACCTTTATCAAATTTATAATTTGAAACTTTCGGGATATCAGGCGATGAATGTCGGCGATTGGATCAGAGCGTTTTACATTTTTCAGGAATTGCTTACGATTACGCCTGATGATCCTGATACTATTAATTTTCTGGCTGCATCCGAACGCGGCGCGAAAGAGACTGCGTTTTTTATTGATGAAATGGAACTATCACTCGGGCAGATTCTTACAGGCGCGTTATTTTCACTGCCGGATAATAAGGGAAGGGCGGTGATTCGTTTTTCCAGTTTGACAACATCGGATGATGTTGCCTATGGAATGGGATTTGAATATATGTCATTTGATGAAAATTCCCGTCCTGAAGCGAGCGTAAGATCGCGGTATGCGAAACTATTGCCGGTTATTATAAATGAAAAAGATCATGTTTTGGTTTTGACTCTCGCTCTTGATCGCGATAATAAGGAGAACTACTATGACAGTGAATGGCTTATCGGGAACAGAACTCCGGGCGGCATACTTTTAAATATAAGTTATGATGAACTTCTGCTTCTTTCGTATATACGGCGCGGATTGCTGAGACTTCAGGTTACCGATCTTTTTCTGGCGGCGGAAATATCAAACAATTATGGCTACGTTTATCAGATTTTTCAGGCGGAAATTTTGAACCGCATAGGTTCAGCCATGTTTTTTTTACCGGTCTCAATTTTTATAATAGTTCTAGGCTGGCGTTATCGTGTAAAGGAAAAACCGCGTTATCTTTTCATTTTAATGCTTCCTGTTCTGCCTGTTGTTTTTTTCGGCTTTGTTTTTCTTTACACTTCCTTAATTAACACGCTTGGGATTTGGCTTGTTTTAAGCATGGGATTTGGACTTGCCCTTACAATATATATTGTAATTATGGCGTTGTTTTTATTTATTTCATTGATAACTTTATCGGCGCAGCACACTTAATCCGTTTTTTCAAGTTCAAGAAGCTGTCTTTTTAATTCAAGACCGCCCGCATAGCCTGTTAAACTTCCGTCATGGCCGATTACTCTGTGGCACGGTACGATTATTGCTATCGGGTTGCGGTTATTCGCCATGCCGACAGCCCGGCACGCTTTTGGGTTTCCTGTCATTGCAGCAAGTTCTTTGTAACTGCGGGTTTCGCCGTAGGCAATTTCCGTAAGCGCGTTCCAGACTTTAACTTGAAAATCCGTACCGTTCAGTTTTAATGGCAGATTAAAGACTTTTCGTTCTCTGTTAAAATACTGCTCAAGCTGTTGTGCCGTTTCTTTTATTAAAGATGTTTCTTCTATTTCATAATCGTCCTGTTTTTTCACCGTACCAAAACAGACACAGCAGACTTTCCCGTTATCCTCGGCAATTCCAAGTTTTAAGGAATTCTTAAAATTAAAAACTTTGTAATCATAAAAATATATTTTTTTCATTCCATCCCCAGAGAGTCCAGTCTTTCCAATGCCCAAAATGTGTACTTGCGGATGCGTTTATCAGGATCGTCTTTTAATTTATCAAGGATTTCACGGCTCTGGGAATTTTTCATTTTTTCCAGAGCTTTAACAACGCATACCCGCACTTCCTGATCAGGGTCTTTTGCCGCCATAATCAAACCTCGGTAAGCGGACAGGGTATCCATTAAAGAGAGAAGCATGGCGGCTTCTCTTCTTGTTTCCGCGGATTTGTTTGAAAGCCGCCTTATTATCATGCCGATATATCCTGTCTCTTCCAGAATACTGACAAAGAAAGGCTTTAGGGACGCAACTTCGTCTTTAAGAATTTCCACAATCTGCGGTTCTGCCTTGCTTCCCTGCGCTTTAAAAACAGGAATTAACTTTTCCTTTAATTGAGGTTCGGCGTCTTTGAATATCTCTATAAGCTGGGTTATGTCGCGTTTTGAGACTCTCATTGAAAGAGCCTTTTCCGTGTGTTCGCGAAGTTCGCTCAGCAAATCCAAAACATTTACAAGAATCTTTATTCCTTCCGCGTTTGAAGATTGTCCCAGACCTGTAATGACTCCGATCTTTACCGTATCGTTTTCATTTGGATCGAAGATAGTGTTATTCAGTATTTCCATAGCTGCGGGGTTTCCGTATTTTGCGATTACTTCCGCAGAGGCAAGACGCACCCTTTCTACCGGATCGTGAAGCATTGACGTTTCCTGGTTTATAAGACGTAATTCGCCGAAACCCAAAAGAGCCTTAATCGCAGCAACACGTACATCGGGATCGACATCTTTTATTGATGCCCTTACTTCTTTCATAAAACTTTCGTTCTTTATTATTGGGAGAATTGAAATTAATGACGCGCGTATATGCGCGTCGGGTGACGCAAAGAGCGTTCTTGCTTTGGCTTCAAACATTTCCTGCGGATAATCTGCAATCAAATGTCCGAATTCTTCGGTTTCTTCAGGTTTTAACACCGGAAGGCTTTCCAGGACTCTCTGCAGGCAAAACGGAAGTTTCATGCGTCCGAGAATTTCCAAAGCGGAAACAAACACAATATGGGGATATTCCGAATGGGAACTGTTTAGAATTTTAAATACTTTTGGTAAAATAATATCAGGGCTGAAAGTTCCAAGAACCCGGACCAGTTCTTCGCGTAATGGGAAAGCCGTATTTTCAAGAAAGCGCAGTAGAATAGGAGAAAATACAGCCTCTGTTCTTTCAGGAAGCTGAGGAAGCAGCATCTCAAGAAAATTTTTGTCATTTTCCCTGCGGGAAAGCTCTTCCGCCATAAGTTCTAAAGATTTTACATTCCCGTTATTTTTTACCGCTTCCAGCGTTTTTATATAAATTTCTTTCGTGGAAGGAGCGGGCTGCCTGTTATAAAAAAAAGTAAATGTCTTTTTTTCCAATATACAGATATTTTCCGCCGTTCCCCTGAAGATAACGCCTTTTGTTTTGTCTTCCTCTCTTTCTGATAAAAGTTTTGCCGCCGCCAGCAGCGGACCTCCGTCTCCGGAGGAATAATCCGTGAGAAAGCCGGAGACATTAACCTCTAGCGCATTCCGTAAAAGAGATATGCTGTGTTCCAGAGTAGCCGGATCATCGAGAGTATTTTTTGTAAGAAGCGACATAAGAGAGCCGCATTTTTCCAGGAATACGGCAGCGTGGTAGCGAAGTTCCTTGTTTGAATTTTCCAGTGAAGCCATTGCGAAATTTTTATCTTCCTGACATTCGGTATCAAGCAGTTCCAGTATTCGGGCGGTTTCTTCATCATTCATGGAAACATCATCAGGATGGTAACGATCCATGTACTCCTTTGAAATACGAGTTCTTGCGGCTTCACGGACTTCGTATACAGGATCATGAGTGAGTTTGTCCCAAAGTACAGTCCATGTTTTGTCCGGATCAAGGGTAATGTTTTCCGTAAGAATTTTTCTTATAAGCGGATGGGGATCAAGAAGCCCGTCATCAATGCTTCTTTCGGTAAGCGTATCCTTATCAAGCAGAAGAATTTTGTAAGCAAAATAACGCGCATACCATTCCGGTTCGCCGGTTAATTCATATAAAACAGGCTTGTTGTTTTCCAGAAAGGTTTTGCTTAAATCGGGATCAAAAGATTCACCTCTGCACGATTCCGCAAGAAGCCTTATTACTTTCTCTTCGCCTTCGCTTTTCATCCATGACAGGAAATATTTATGAAGGCGCGGGTTTTGTTCAACCGTAATAAACGCCTTGAAGTATGACGAGCCCGGACAGTATAAAAGAACCCGCCTTAAATCTTTAACCCCCGGCAGAGTTGAATTGACAAGTTTCTGCACCCATTTGTCGGCAAGGCCTGTTTCACGGACAATCTTTGGGCCCATCTGCCGTGAATATCTTTCCATCCGTTTTGAATACCGTACAAGTTTGTCCGCCGGATAACGCTGCTCAAAATATTTTATGGCCTGCGCTGTTTGTTTTGCGTCTTGAGCGTTTATAATTTTTCGTAAATGAAATTTAAAAATTCTGGTATGCACAAACCAGAGTATAAAAAGAATAAGAAGAATCAACAAAACCGGAAACGCGATAAATGCCCATAAAGGGAAATTACTGTTTAATATTGAATTTAAAAAAATTGTCATGCTTTAAGACTCCTTATTTTCTATTTTCTGCCGAGAACGCTGTATATTTTTACGGGTTTTTCTTTTCCCTTAACCCGCACTGCCGGCCTTTCCTCAAATAAAAACATATCTTTTATCTGATTCCGCGTAGTGTTAGAAACAATAACTTCATCCGGCCCAGCAATGCCCTCAAGCCGCGCCGCGAGGTTTACGGTATCGCCGATAACTGAATAATTCATCCGCTGCATGCTTCCCAGATTTCCCGCTACAAGAGGCCCCGTGTTAATTCCTATTCCAATCCGCAGGCGGGAAGCTGATTTTCTGAAAAATTTTCTTTTTGCGGAACGCACCATTTCCTGTAAAGAAAGAGCGCAGGAGACAGCGTTAAACGCGTCGCTTTTATCCGGCAGCATCGGGACGCCCCATACAGCCATTATGCAGTCGCCGATAAATTTATCTATGTAGCCTCTGAATTCCATAATGTCTTTTATGGCTTCGCTGAAATAATCGTTTAATATTTCCACAATTTCTTCAGGATCGCGGTTCTCGGAGAAACTTGAATATCCGCGTATGTCGGCAAAGAATACTGTCGCAATTCTTTTGTCGCCTCCAAGTTTAATGCTGTCAGGCGTTTCCATCAGGTTTTCCATAACTTCCTGAGATATATAACGTGTAAACATATCTTTGATGATACGCCTGTCTTCGCTTACGGCCTGAACCGTTTGTTTCAGTTCTTTTTCCCGGGTCTGGTTTGTAAACAGAAGAGTCAGACCTTCCTTTTTACCGCGCGGCGTTTTTAGCGGTGAAATATTCAATGAATAATCCATTTCTTTTTCTTTGGTGCGGTAAATTCCCTCAAGCCCCAGTATTTCGTTTCCTTCTTCCAGACACTTTAAAATTGTTTTTAAGGTTTTTGATGACAGCGACTTGCGGAAAGTATTCTCCAGACTGCGTCCCAGATCATCTTTGCTTAGTCCCATAGCCTGTATTGCGGGTTCATTAAAATAATAAATATATCCTGCCGCGTCTGTTGTGATAACTATATTGGTCATGGAGTTGAAAACATTTTCCTGATACCTTTCAAGAGAGTCGATTTTTCTTGAAGATTCCCGCGTTTCATCAAAAAGCCGCGAAGTCTGCATTACGCCGCCCGCAAGTTTTGTGAAGGAATCTAAAAAATGAAAACGCCTGCGGTTAAAGAAGCAGGGTATCTGCGAGCCGGTAAATAAAACGCCTATTTCGCGTGGAGGGCTGACAATCGGAAGAGCCATTCCGCTTTTCATTTCGGGATTGATAAGGACCTGTTTTAAAAAACCGGACATTTCTCCGGCTTGCGTTGAGTTTACCGCCGGCTTGTTGTTAAAAATAAGCGCCTCACGGCATTCACGTAAAAAACAGATTAGTTCGCATGAGCCGGATATTGTCTCGGGAACAGGGTGTTTTCCCCTTTTGAATACCAGTTTTAAATCGCTGTTATCGTCTTCAGCATTCTTAAAAACATAAAAAGCGGACATATCCGCGCGGGTTATATCCTGCGCCTGTTCCACAAATACATTAACAAGGTCTTTGAAATTTTTTTCCCGCGCAAGCAGCGCTCCGGCGCGGATTAGGTCCTGTTCTGTAGGCAGCGGCGCGGTTTCTTCCTTGCGGGAATCTTCTTCTGTTTTAAAAACTGAGAATTTGTTTCTTAAAAACGGCAGTCCTTTTGCAAGAAGATTCATATTTTAAGCTATCATACCAAAAATCGGCAAAATGTGGAAGAGAAACTTTATGTTAAGTTAGAATGGGATTTCTCCTGAAAACCGCGTATCCGGCGCGATTTCTGAATAGCTTCTATAATAAAAATTATTATTGATAAACAACCTCTTCATAAATAAGATCGCCTGATTCAAGCTCATAAACAAATCTTTTAAAATTTTGCGGGATGTTAATTTCCTTAAGGTAATTTTCGCTGAATTCATCTACTATTATTGTTACTTTTATTATTAAATATTCCGATGCCAGCGCTCTGGTTTTATTTTCTGTTCTCAACCATTCAATTCTGTTAACATGCGGCGTTTGCGGCCAAATATTGGCGATAAAAAAAGTCATTATCGCGTTTTCGTAAGTGTCGTTAAAGTCCGCGTTCGGAGCCATGTGCCCACGGTCATAACCTGAATTTGTATAATCGTAATGATCAGGAAGCGAGTAGCCGTTTTCTGTTAAAAGATTTTGTAATACTCCTCCGTCCCTGTCCCGCGTAAATCTAACGGACGGCCTCCTTATTCCCGTGCTTTCCGCTCTTTCCTTTGTCAATGTATACTCAATAATGTGCGGGCCTTTATGAATTGCGTCATAGCATCCGTAATAAAGTATTTCACTTTCATTTGAGACTGTAAAATCAAAATGAGCGGGTAAATCGCAGGCGCGCAGACTAAAGTCGGCGTTTATAAACGCTATGCGGAAAAATAAAAACAGCAATAGTATCTTTCGCATTAAGGCCTGTTTGCTCTATTATAAATTAAGGCGGTATAAATTTAAAGACTGACCGTTCCTGACGGCTGACCGAATACTTCCTGCGCATACCTTACCGAAGCCATCGCGTCTTTTACATAACGATCCGCTCCGATATGTTCGGCGTATTCTTTTGTTAAGACCGCGCCGCCGCACATAATTTTGCAGTCGGGTACGGCTTCGCGTAGCGCCTTTATCGTTTTTTCCATATTGACAACAGTTGTTGTCATAAGCGCGGAAAGTCCCGCAAGTTTTGCGTTGTGTTTCTTTACCGCTTCGACAATGCTGTGCGGCGGTACGTCTTTGCCGAGATCGATAACATGAAACCGGTAATTTTCAAGGAGAGCGCATACGATATTTTTCCCGATGTCGTGTACATCGCCCTCTACAGTTGCGGCGACAATCACTCCTGCGGTATCGTCGGCCGTGCCGCCCATCGCCGCACGAAGAATCCGAAAAGCGCTTTTTGCGGCTTCTGCGCACATTAAAAGCTGAGGTAAATATATTGTTCCCCGCTCGAAACGCTGTCCCGCCGTGTTAAGCGCGGGAATAAGTTCCCGCTCGATCAAATCAAGCGGTTTGTGAAGTTCCATGCCGAATTGCGCGCATAGCGCCGCCTGCTGTTTAAGACCTTTTAGCACCGCTTCTCCGAGGGACAATCCGTCCGTCTCATTATTTTTAACAGCGCCTGAATTTTGTTTTCCGCCGTAAATATCAATGTAGCGCGCAAACTGTTCGTCTTTGCCAAGCAGGGCGTCAGTTATTTCATTATACGAAACAGCCTCTCTTTTTATAAAAGAGTCAATTTCATGGATCATTGAACTTTCATTCGGATTGAGAATTGCGGCGTTTAATCCGGCGTTAAGAGCAAGAGACAAAAATGCCGCATTGAGGATGCTGCGGTTGGGCAGCCCGAATGATATGTTGGAAACGCCAAGCGATGTTTTAACTCCAAGTTCTTCTTTAAGGCGGCGAACGCATTCCAAAGTTATACGCCCGCTGTCCTGTCCCGCGCTTACAGCCATTGTCAAAGGATCAAATAAAAACGCTTCTTTGCCGATGCCGTACTCCTGTGCGCGCTTTAAAATATTTTTTGCAATATCAATACGCCCCTGAGCTGTTTCAGGTATGCCGTTCTCGTCCAGAGTAAGAGCGACAACAATGCCTCCGTAACGTTTTACCAGCGGGAAGACAGCGTTCATTGTTTCTGCCTTTCCGTTTACCGAATTTATTACGGGTTTGCCGTTATATACGCGCATTGCGCGAGCCATTGCGCTGATGTTTGCTGTGTCGATTTGCAGCGGCGTGTCTATAACGCTTTGAAGCTGTTCCAAAAGCGCTGTAAGCACGGTCTCCTCGTCAATTTCCGGTATGCCGGTGTTGACATCAAGTATATCCGCTCCGTTTTCAACCTGCGTTATACCCTCGCGCAGAATAAAATCGTAATCTCCGTCTTTAAGCGCCTGTTTTAGCTTCGGCTTTCCTGTCGGGTTGATCCTCTCCCCGATTATGACCGGTTTTGTCCCGAACTCAACCGTTTTGCTGTAGGAGGAGGCAACTGTTAAATTTTTGCGCGTAACGGGGAGCGGAATAACGCCGGAACAGTTTTTTACAAGTTTTTCGATATGTTCGGGAGTTGTACCGCAGCACCCGCCGAGCAGCCAAACTCCGCTTTCCGCGTTTTTTCGCATAATACCTGCAAATTCTTCCGGACTGATACTGTATTTTTCGATACCTTCGGAATGAAACGGCAGTCCGGCGTTAGGCATAAACAAAATCGGCGTGGAACTAAGTCTCAAAGCCTGCGCGATGTACGTCTCCAACTGTTCAATCCCGAATCCGCAGTTAATTCCGATTACGTCAACTCCGAGACCTTCCAAAAGCGCGACAACAACATCGACATTTCCGCCTGTCAGCATTTTCCCGTTTTTGTCTAATGTTACGGAAGCGATAACCGGAAGCCCGCAGTTTTCCTTTGCGGCGAGCACAGCGGCTTTTAATTCATACGCGTCCGAGAATGTCTCAAAAAGGATGATGTCAACGCCTTCTTTTACTCCAGCGTTTATCATTTCACTGAACAGTTTGTACGCTTCCTCAAAATGAAGATCGCCCAATGGTTTGAGCAGTTTGCCTGTCGGGCCGATGTCCAGAGCGATAAAACTCTTTTTTGATTTGAATGACGCCGCCGCCGTTTTTGCGTTTGCGACAGCCCGAGAAATAATATTTTCCGCCGTATAGCCTGTGCCCGCAAGGTTATGACTGTTAGAGCCGAATGTATTTGTCGTAATTATATTACTGCCTGCGGCAAGATACCGCCTGTGTACATCCTGAATAATATCCGCGTGAGTGATGTTCCATGTATCGGGTATCTCGCCTGTTTTAAGTCCGGCTGCCTGAAGCTGCGTTCCCATTGCGCCGTCAAAAAATAACAGTTGTCTTCCGAGTATTTCTTTAATCATTGCATACCTCTTTCTTTAAACAAACAGTCCGGCTTATCGCAGCCGGCGCACTTGTACCGGGTGTCAGCGTTGTTTTGAAAATCCGTTTTTATGCTGACTCCAATCAATGCTGTTACGGATTTAAGCGGCGTTAACATATGGGCATTTGTCTCGGATAAACCGATTCGCTTTTGCGCCTGCAATATACGCAGTAAATCCGTCTGATGCTTAATGTCAAAATCGCCGTATCCCGGAGAAAAACGCGGACGAAGACGGATATCGTCGCAGTTTATTTGATTAAACAGCTCCCGTTCAATACTGCCGCAGTAATTTTCGATTTGTACCGCAGCGCATGATTGCAGGCATAACGCTTCCGCGCTGTCAATCTTTACACGCTGCGCGATGAGTCTGTCTACGCCCGAACCAAGAGTTGCCGCAAACACAAATACATTTGCGCAATTGTTCAAGTGAGCGGCAAGATTTCCGCTCTCAATCTCCATTGAACCGATTGTTATACGGCAATCGTTTATTACGCAGGGTAACTGCGCCGTTACACTGCGGAGATCGCATACAGAAGAAAGTTTTTCCAGACACAGCGATATCAGCGCTTCCAGGCGCTCATCCGCGTCTCCGCTATGCCCCATGTATCTAAGGATTTCGCCGTAGTCTTCCATGTTTTATTTTTATAAAATATATGAGAGGTTGTTCATAATCTGCGAGGCAATATCAGGCTTATTCATTGTGTAAATATGAATTCCCCGTATATTGTTTGCGGCAAGATCGATTATTTGCTCGGTCGCATAAGCAATGCCGGCCTGTTTCATCGCGTCAGGGTTTTTCCCGAATTTGTCAAGTATGTTTTTAAACCGTGACGGCAGGACAGTCCCGCTTAATTCGATAATGCGCCGGATTTGACCGCTGTTTGTTACCGGCATAATACCCGCAATTACCGGAATTTCAATGTTTTTCAGGGAAAGTTTATACAGGAATTTATATAGCAGACTGTTGTCAAAAAACATCTGTGTTATAAGAAAATCACAGCCCGCGTCTGCTTTTTGTTTAAGATTGATAATGTCTTCGTCCTGATTGGCGCTCTCTAAATGTCCCTCCGGATAACACGCGCCGCCGACGCAAAAACCGCCCCTCGCTTTAATCGTGGCGACAAGCTCATTTGCGTGCGTATAGTATCCATGTTCCGGCTGCTGACGGTCTTTCGGTAAATCACCGCGTAACGCAAGCACGTTTTTGATTCCATTGTTAGCGTAGTCATCCAAAACAGCCAGAATGTCTTCCTTAGAGGCCGAAACGCAGGTAACGTGCGCAAGCGCGGGCACATTGGTCTCTTCGATATGCTGGGCAAGTTTCTCCGTATAACTGTCTTTATTCGCTCCGGCTCCGCACGTAACGCTGATAAAATCCGGTTTTAGAGAGGCGATTTTTCCCGCGATTAAAAAGGATTTTTCCAGCTCCGTCCCCGATTTCGGCGGAAAAATTTCGCATGAGACAGTGGTTTCCTTTTTATTTAGAATTTCGCTTATCAGCATTTAATTACTCTTATTCATATATTACCATTCTTTGGGTTTATTGTACGGCGGAATAATGTTAAAAGTTTCTCCGGAGGGTTCTATTGCGAAAAAGCCCTGTTTTAATATGTATTCCTTTACACTGTCCGTCATTACTACCCCTGCAACAGCGCCTAAAAATGTCCGTTTATCGCCGTGTAAGTCGGCATATTTTCGCATTTTTTCAAGGCGTTCAATATGATCTTTTACGTCTTCTGTAGAAGGTTTTGTTTTTATTTCAACCAGTAAGGCTTTATCGCCGTTTTCAAGCATAACATCAATTTCAAGGAATATATTATTTGTACGATCTGAGACATCAGAATTATTGTTAGCCTTTGGGAAATCATATCCTAATTCTCTGAATTTCTCCCTAAGGTTGGGCGCAACCATATGTTCAATAACTTCGCCCATTCGGCTGCCGAGTTTCCCAATTTGACGGGCAGTTTCTTCCTGTTTTTTACCTACTTCCTGTAAAATCGCCCATACGGTCTCAAAAGTGGGTGGATTGGCTGTTTGTACCGCTTCCATATTTGAACTCCTACTATATAATATACTGTTTTTTCGGAGTTTTAGAAAGCTGTTTTTTTATTCAGGAATCCCTTGTCAAGAGCGTCGTATTCTTCATCAGTCATTTCAATGTATTCCATCAATTTCTTCTAAGGTTTAATTTGAGCAATTATGCCATTTCGGCTATTTTTTCTCCAACCAGTTCGCCGATTATTTGGACAGGGGTTCGATGGGTTGCCAATGCGCGAGTCATTATGTAGTCAGCCGCAGCGGGTTTGAGCATATTGAGTAACTCGCGCTGCCTGATAAAAATATCAGGCTTACTAAAATCGACTTTTGGAGTAGTACTGGTTAATTCCTCGTCCAGCGCGTCTGCTTCTTCTTCAGTCATATAAGCCATTTCTTATTCCTCCTACATAAGGTGAAGCATATCATGCGGCAAAAATCCCTTTCTACACTTCATCGCATGAAATACATTTACATGTTCATCATCAATACGATTATACATAACTTCGATGGGGTTGCCGCGAGTATCAAAGCCTATGAGTAAATACTTGTTTTCATAGTCTTCCAAAAGGCCATTACGAATAGGATGAAGGAACGCCCATTCAATGTCGGTTTCGGTAAGTTCGTGCTTAAAAGCAGACTTATTATATATAATACCCGAATCCATGAGTAAAGCATAATATTTTCATGGTATTTCCGCAACTATTGTGCTTCCGAAAAGCTCCCGCATTTTTCATAATACACACAACGGTTTCTGAATTGTACTTCCCCCCCCCCTGAAAAACCGAATGCTTGTAACTTTCTTTGATAAAATGTATTGTATTATTAATAATGAGCCGAAATTCCGCCCATTTTAATCAAGATTCGCAAATAGCAAGTTTAAAAACGCCTGCGGCGTTTTTAAACCGTGATCCAGTCAACAGTCAACAGTCAACAGTCAACAGTCAACAGTCAACAGTCAACAGTCAACAGTCAACAGTCAACAGTCAACAGTCAACAGTCAACAGTCAATTATACACATTCACTAAGTAACCGTGTCAATAATCCAATAGCGTTAGTTCCCTCTCTTTTTGGTATTTATTTCCAATCTGTCAGTTTTTCTACTCATTTTTTGCGCTGTAAGCGGCGCTGTTTCCACGCTTTAGGAAAAAACGCCGTGTAACATACAGGCTTTTATATTTTGACGGCGGGAAAAGACCGCGTAAAGGAGGACGGATTTTTTATGAGCGATGAAGCAAAAAAGGACATTACAAAAGACATTAATTTGGATGTTATCAAAGAAACGTGTATCGGCTGTATACAAAAATACATCGTGTTAAAAGGCAGAGCGCGCAGGCGTGAGTTCTGGATTTTCTTTCTTGCGTGTTTTATTGCAGGTTGCGTAGCAAATCTGGTTCCGTTAATTCGCTGGGTTTTTCCTCTTGCGATCTTTCTACCGTCATTTACTGTAGGAGTCAGACGGCTTCACGACACCAACCGCTCGGGATGGACACTCCTTCTTTCGCTAATTCCCATCGCGGGACTCATTATCCTGATAGTGTTCTGGGTTAAGGAAGGAACGGCGGGCGAAAATAAATACGGGCCTGATCCGAAAGCATAATAAGGAGAAAACAATGACAAACAGAAAATTATGGTCTGCAATCGTAATCGTGTTTTGCGTAACGATAGCGGGATGCGGTAACGGCGCGGGCGGCGGCCAATTCACATTGACGGATATTCCGCCTGAGTACAACGGGAAGTACGCAATTCTTACCGGAATGAACCTTACAACACCCAACCTCGTGTATGTAGGCTGTAAAAACGTCAGCGGGAACGATAAAAACAAACTCAGCCGCATTTCAAACGGAAAAGTAACATTGCCAATGTGGACGCTGGACAAGTCTTCAAAGGTGAAAAAGTATTCCGGCAGCGGCTCTCTTTCCATGGTTTCGGTCAGCGTTTTCGATTCGGAAACACAGGCAAAAGAAAAGCCGGAACAGCCTTCGGGAGTGGCAATGTTTATGTCGGTTAATTTCTCCAACGGCAGCGCTTCCAAATCATGGGAAGAAGGCATGGCGACAGGGAATCCGATGATGGACGCGGTCTTTGACAGCATAAAAGGGGCTTTGGGAAACTTTGGAGCGGGGCAGTAGCCGCCGAATTAAAACTGTGCGTTAGGAAAACTCCGGCGTTGCCGGATAAAATTTTTTTTATAGAAGATATTCAGGAGAGAAAAAATGAAAAAGAAAACATTGATAAGTTTTGTGTTACTCGCAATAATCGGGACAAGCGCAGTCTTCGCACAACAGCCGACACTGGACAAGCTGAATTTAGTCGTGTTGGGCAGTGGTGCAACAGCAACTTATCGGGCCGATGCGCTAAATACGGACATAAGCGGCGCGGTGGTCATTCCCGATACCTACAACGGCAGGCCCGTGACTGCTATCGGAAGTTTCGGGCGTTGCACAAAAATTACCAGCGTCATAATCCCCGAAAATGTGACTACAATCGCCGGTAACGCTTTCCTTGGCTGCACAGGCATTACAAGCCTTACCATCCCCTCAAGTCTGACTCGAAACTTAGGATTTGGTTTAAGTAGTCTATCAAATAGTCTTACCAGCGTTACTTTCGCGGGAAGTGGCCTTCCGGGAATGAATGGCTCATTCCCCGGCGATTTAGCTATCGCGTACCAGGCCGGAGGCGCCGGAACCTACACACGGCCCGCCGGAGGCAACAACTGGACAAAGCAAGGCGGCAACACCCTGAGCGGAACCTATACGCGCAGTGACGGAACGCAAATCACCATCACCGACAGCGGACAAACCGTTACTATTACGGGCAACTACCCCAACAACGGCGGGCGGATTAATGAGACGTTAAAGCGCTAACAACGGAGTTGCACGGTGCGGCAAAACGGCAACAGGCATCAGAAATTAATAATTTTTGATGCCTGTGTTACCAAGATTTAAAGGAGTAAAAGAATGGCAGCAAAAAAAGCAGAACCAAAGAAAACGGCAAACACAAAGTAATAGACCAGACCTTAAAAGACACCGCCGAATTCAAAAGCTAAAAAAAACAATTGACCCCTATAGTAGCAAATAGTATATTGGAAATATGGACATCACCATTGAGTTTAACCCCTCCGCTTTCGATCACAAAGTAAGCGAAACAGACATCTATCGGGCTTTTGACACAGCTATATATGACGGTTTGTTGGATGAACCCAATGATGGTGACGCGCTGGATAAATATTTGCTCATCGTCTTTGACCGTAATGCAAATCCTATTGAAATCCTGTATAATTTTATAAGCGATTATCATGTAAATGTATTCCATGCAAGGCCGTGCATGAATATCTATAATCATTTGTTAAAACCTAAAGAGTAACAATGGCACACATGACTGACGAAGAAGCGAAAAGACTGGACGAGAAATGGACAAAGAATCCGCCTAAACCCGGACCTAACGGGACAGGATATTTCACTCAGTGTAAAAAGACCGCCCATACAATAACCATTGACAGTGTTACTGCTAATTATCTGAATACCAAAGCCATAGCCGACCATAAAACTCCCTCCCAGATAATCAGCGAAATGGTACGGGAGCGTATCGCCGCATCGGCATAGACCGTAAAAGGGCTAAATTCATTAATTTTAGCCAAAAAACCTTCATTTTATTCTCAACGTCCTATAAAAAACCTCGACGAGCTGTTAAAAAAGCAACTCATCCTGCTTAAAGACCAACTTGTCAAACCGTGATATTCTGTTTCTATGGGTAATCAATCATTGCTTAATACTGAAACAGAAGAAACTGTTTTTGAAAAAAACGACTACCTCACAAAACAGCTTATAACGTATATCGGAAACAAACGGGCGTTATTGGAATTTATCGGAGACGGAATAAAAAAAGTTCAAAAAAGACTAAATAAAAACAAATTAAAAATATTTGACGCGTTCAGCGGATCGGGAATTGCCGCGAGGTATTTTAAGCAATTTTCGGAATTGTTAATCGTAAATGATCTTGAAAAATATTCCGCTGTAATAAACGGCTGTTATTTGTCAAACGATGATGAAAGAGATGACTTTACGCTGCGTAAATATTATTATGAATTGATTGAACGGGCGGACAATAACCTTGTTAAAGGAATTGTTTCCGAACTGTACGCTCCCGAAAATGATAAAAATATAGGGCGGAATGATCGTGTTTTTTATACAACAAGAAACGCAATGTATATTGATACCGTGCGCCGGTTAATTGACAATATTCCTGAAAAATATCAAAAATATTTTCTTGCCCCCCTGTTATCAGAAGCGTCAATACATACAAATACATCCGGCGTTTTTAAGGGATTCTATAAAAATAAGGAAACCGGCATCGGGCAGTTCGGCGGTATAAATCAGGACGCGTTATTCAGAATAACAGGCGATATTAAATTGCCCTTTCCCGTCTTTAGCAATTTTAACTGCGAGACGATGATTTACAGCGGAGATACAAATGAAATTATTCAATCGTTACCCGAGACGGACGCGGCGTATTTGGACCCGCCTTACAATCAGCATCCTTACGGTTCCAATTACTTTATGCTCAATTTGATTTTAGATTATAAATATCCTGAAAAGGCCAGTAAAATATCCGGTATACCGGAGAATTGGAACAGGTCGGATTACAATAAAGGGAATCGTGTATTAAAAGCGTTGACATATCTTGCAGAAAATATCAGATCAAAATATATTATCATTTCATTCAATTCCGATGGCTTTATCAGCCTTGATGAAATGAAAAATATGCTGAAAAAAATCGGTAAAGTTGAAGTACTGGAAACAAAATACAATACTTTCCGAGGATGCAGGAATTTAAATAACCGTGAAATTCATGTAAAAGAATATTTGTATTTAGTTGAGAAATAAAAATTATTTTACAGCTTCAAACCCCTGTTTAAGATCATCCAGAATATCATCAATATGTTCCGTTCCGATTGAAAGCCTGATTGTGTTCGGTTTGATTCCGCTTTCAAGCATTTCCTGTTCGCTCATCTGGGAATGAGTGGTAGAAGCGGGATGAATTACAAGCGATTTAACATCCGCTACATTTGCCAAAAGCGAAAAAAGACCGAGTTTCTCCGTAAAGAGTTTCGCTTTTTCAGCGCCGCCTTTTATTTCAAAAGTGAAAATTGATCCCGCCCCGTTCGGGAAATAGCGGCTGTAAAGAGCGTGGTCGCGGTGTCCGGCTAAAGCGGGATGGTTCACCTTTTCTACCTGCGGATGGTTTTTAAGGAAGTCAACAGTTTTCAGCGCGTTAAAAACGTGCCGCTCCACGCGCAGTGAAAGGGTTTCTAGCCCCTGCAGCAGGAGGAAGGCGTTGAAAGGCGAAAGAGCGGCCCCCATATCGCGTAACAGGGTAGTGCGCGCTTTTATGATATACGCCAGATTTTTTACCGCATCTGTAAAGACAATGCCGTGATAGCTGGGATTGGGTTTTGAAAGTCCGGGGAATTTGTCATTCTGCGCCCAGTCGAATTTTCCGCCGTCCACAATCACGCCGCCGATAGTAGTTCCGTGTCCGCCGATAAACTTTGTCGCTGAATGAATAATAATGTCGGCTCCCAGTTCAAGCGGCTTTAAAAGATACGGAGTTGCGAAAGTATTGTCTATAATTACGGGAATTCCGCTGTTATGTGCAATTTTGGAAACCGCTTCAATATCCACGATGGTGGAATTGGGGTTTCCCAAGGATTCAAAAAAGACGGCTTTAGTGTTTTGTTTTATCGCCTTTTTAAAATTTTCCGGATCGCTTCCGTCTACAAAAGTGGTTTCAATGCCCATATCTTTGAAAGTGTTCGCGAACAGGTTATAAGTGCCTCCGTAAATCTGCGTGTCCGCGACAATGTGATCCCCTGAGCGCGCGATATTCTGAATCGCGTAGGCTGTCGCGGCCGCTCCTGAGGAAAGGGCAAGGGCGGCAGCTCCCTTTTCAAGCGCGGCGACACGCTGTTCAAACACGTTCCATGTGGGGTTCATGATTCTGGTGTAAATATTGCCGGCTTCGGTCAGGGCGAAACGGTCTGCCGCCGATTTGGAGCTTGGAAAAACGTAAGATGTGGTTTGATAGATAGGCACTGCCCGCGCGTCTGTAGCCGGATCAGGTTTTTCCTGTCCCGCGTGGACTTGTATGGTTTCAAATTTATATTTTGACATAACTGTCTCCTTTTTCTGCTGTCAATTTAACATATTTTGATATAAGAGTCATTGTTTTACGCGGGCTAAACTGTTACAGGCGTTTTATTCACCCATTATTCTTACATGAACTTTTCTTGTGCGCGGCCCGTCAAATTCATTGAACCATATTCCCTGCCATGTACCGAGCAGCAGTTTTCCTGCCGTAATAATCACGGTGAGCGAAGGCCCCACAAGGCTCGATTTGGTGTGCGCCGCGGAATTGCCCTCGCTGTGGCGGAATTCACGGCGGTCGGGGGAAATCATGTTCAATGCGAAGTTTACATCACGCGGGACATCGGAGTCGGCGTTTTCGTTTATCGTTACCGCCGCCGTTGTGTGCGGGACAAATACTACGCAAATTCCCTCGCGCACACCGGAAGCGGCAGCTATTTTCTGCACTTCGCCCGTAATGTTGATCCAGTCTGTCGCTCCGCCGGTACGGACGCTGAATTCGCCAAGCGTTGTCATATTACTTCGCCAGCAGCCTGTTCAGACGTTTTACAAAGTCAGCCGGATCATTCAATTTTATCCCTTCCACAAGAAGCGCCTGATCGAGTAACACTCCGGCGACATCGGCAATACGCTCTTCATCGTCAACGTCTTTAAGCGCCGTTACGATTGGGTGTTCCCCGTTCACTTCCAAAATCGGTTTTATGTCGGTCATGGCGGTCTGCCCCATTGCCTTGAGCATCTGCGCCATTTGAATTGACGGGTCGTTTTCATCCGCTACGATACATGACGGCGAATCGTGCAGGCGGCGGGAAAGTTTTACGTCTTTCACGCGCTCTCCCAGCGCCTTTTTAAGTTTTTCGATGACGGGTTTCGCCTCTTTTTCCGCGTCCTTGTCTTTCTTTTCACCTAACTCCTCGTCAGCGCCGGCGCGGTTTACCGCCTTCAGTTCCCAGCTTTGGCTCTCTGTTTTTTCGTCCGCGTCCGGTGTTCCTTTGCGGTAGGAGTGCAGGGAAGGAATCACAATGTCGTCGATTTCATCGTTCATAATAAGAACTTCAATATCTTTTGCGCGGTATGCTTCCAAAAGAGGAGAGGAACGCAGGGTTTTTTCATCGCCACCTGTAATGTAATAAATGTGCTTTTGATCGCTTTTCATGCGGGAGACATAATCGGCAAAACTTGTCCATCCTTCGACCGTTGTGCTTTTAAAGCGGATAATTTCCTGTATCGCCTCGCGGTTGTAAAAATCCTGATAAAGCCCTTCCTTCAGAGGACGGTTGTACTGTTCAATAAAAGTTTTCCACTTTTCTTTAGCCTCGTCAGAGCCGGAAACGGCGTTATCTGCCATCTGCTTGAATTCGGAAAGCAGTTTTTTAACGGAAGCGTTTTTTATGTTCAGAAGAATCTTGTTCTGCTGGAGAATTTCGCGGCTTACATTCAGGGGCAAATCCTCTGAATCAATTACGCCGCGCACAAAACGCAGGTAGGTCGGCATCAGTTCCTTGTCGTCATCTGTTATAAAAACACGCTTTACATAGAGTTTCACGCCGGGTTTGTAGTCAACATTGTACAGATCAAACGGCGCTTTTTTGGGAATGAAAAACAGCGTTGTATATTCAAGAGTTCCTTCGGCCTTTGTATGAATGTGGTGCAGCGGAATGTCGTTGTCATGTCCAAGCTGTTTATAGAATTCATTGTAATCTTCATCTTTAAGCTCATTCTTGGCCTTCCGCCACAGGGCAGTGCCGGAGTTTATCCTGTCGGTTTTAATCATGCTGCCTTTTTCATTGCCCTTGTCGTCCCACTCTTTTTCGTCATAAGTAAGATAAATCGGGAACGCCACGTGGTTGGAGTAACGCTTGATAATGTCTTCGATTGACCAGCGGTTTGCGTATTCTGTTCCTTCTTCTGTCAGGTAAAGAATGACTGTAGTTCCCTGGCTGTCCCTTTCTGCGCGTTCAATTTCAAAACTGTCCTTGCCGTCGCTTGACCACTTCCATGAAGCGTCTTCGTTTGCCTTGCGGGTAATCACTTCGATTTTATCGGCAACCATATAGGCGGAATAAAATCCCACCCCGAACTGCCCGATAAGGTTGGAATCTTTTTTCGCGTCTTCGGCAAGTTTTTCAAGGAACGCCCGTGTCCCTGAACGCGCGATAGTCCCAAGCGATTCAATCAAGTCCGCTTCGTTCATGCCGATTCCGTTGTCGGAAATCGTCAGGGTTTTCGCGTCTTTATTAAAGGAAATATCAATGCGCGGATCAAAGTTGATGGATTTGTACGCGTCGTCCGCCACTGTCAGGTATTTAAGCTTGTCCAGAGCGTCGGACGCGTTAGAGACAAGCTCCCGCAGAAAAATCTCCCTGTTTGAATAAAGGGAGTGGATAATAAGGTGCAGAAGACGGCTGACTTCGGTCTGAAATTGATGTTGTGCCATAACGGCCTCCTTATGGTAACTAATAAATTTTATATAAGTAATATAAATAACGGTTAATTAAATGTCAAACCGACTTAACCCATATTGACCCGCAGTTAGCCGGTTTTTTCGGAAAATGCCGGGCAAGAGGGCTGTGTCAAGGCAAGAAATCGGCATAATGTCGATTTTTACCTCTTTTTTACGCCATTGCCCATTTTTGACAGTTATGACATAATTTAGGTGTGAATAACACGAAAAACAGCTTTAATTCGGGGCGCGCTGTCTTTTTTTTGTTGATATTTATCTGCAGTATCATAGCCGGCGTGGTTTTAAAATTTGCCGCCTCTGTTATTCTTCCCTTTACAATCGCCGTATTGCTCGCTTCCGCTTTGTTCCCGATAATAAAATTGCTTGATAAATTCAGAGTTCCCCGCTTTATATCAATACTGCTGATAGTGATCATTCTGGTTGCTGTATTATCCATATTTGCGATGGCGCTTTTTTCATCGGGCAGCAATATTTTATCTTTGTATCCCAAGTATGAGACCCGCTTAAAAGAAATTTATTTCAATGTTTCCCGTTTATTTGAGCTTCCCTATGACGACAGCCTGTCTTTTTGGGATAATATCTGGGGGCAGCTTGGGATACGCACATGGGTGCGGGGATTTGCTTTTTCTTTTTCAAACATTTTTTTAAGTTTTTTATCTAAAGCGTTTTTGGTTGTTCTTTTTATTGTATTCATACTCACTGAGGCAAGTCATTTCAGGGGAAAACTTGAAGCTGCGTTTGAAAACCGTTCTGACCGTATTTACAAAATGGGACAGGCTGTAATGGCGCAGATTACAAGGTATTTAACAGCTAAATTTTTTATTTCCTTTGGTACAGGATTGATATTTGCGATTGGCCTGAAACTGATTGGATTGGAATTTGCGATAGGCTGGGGTGTTATTCAATTTTTTTTAAATTTTATTCCCACGTTGGGCAGCATAGCCGCAGGTATCGCTATATCGCTTTTTTCGCTTATTCAATTCTGGCCGAATCCTGTTCCGGTGATTCTTGTGGTAAGTTTTGTCTTGGTTTCAAACATGGTACTTGGAAATTTTCTTGATCCGAAAATAATCGGCGAGCATGTGGGGATTTCTCCATTGATGATTTTAATCTCATTGGGGATATGGGGATTTATATGGGGATTTGCCGGAATGGTTCTGGCTGTTCCGATGACTGTTATTATAAAAATTATCTGCGAAAACATACCCATTATGGAACCTGTTTCAGTTTTAATTGGCTCTCCTAAAGCAATTATGACAAAGAAAGCGGAACAGGAAAAAACCGAAACGCAGTTATGACTATCCCGCTTTATCCCGCCTTTATTCCTTTGGATATCGGACAAAAAGAAGTTTTACATCCCCGCCTTTCCCTTACCCATGACGGCGTTTCTGAATTTACTTTTTCCGGCCTTTATCTTTTCAGAAACAGGTATAATTACCGTATTTCACGTAACGGTGATGAGGGCGGATTTATCGTCTCCGGCGAACAAAACGGCAGGCGTTTTTTTATGACTCCGTGCGCCGCGCCTGAATGGGAAATACTTGAAGACCTTTTTAAAACCCACGATTACTGGAAAAATGTTTCGGAATCTGTTCTTTCTCCGGTTAAAGAAGAACTTGAAAAACGCGGCGTTGCTTTCTTGGAAGACAGGGATAATTTTGACTATCTGTATTACCGCAGCGATCTGGCGGAACTTGCCGGGAAAAAATTTCATAAAAAGAAAAACCATGTAAACAATTTTCTGCTTTCGTATCCGGATCATGAGCAAAAGCCTGTGAACGTGCATACAATTCCGGCGGCAATAGAGATTCTGGAACAATGGCGTCAGGGTAAAAGCGAAGACGGCGATTACATTGCGGCAAGGGAAACGCTTGATAAATTTGACTCTCTTGCGCTGCGGGGTTCCGTGTTTTTTGTCGGCGGAAAACCTGCCGCCTATTGCCTTGGAGAGAGTATCGCAAGGGGAAAAATGTTCGCCATCCATTTTGAAAAGGCGATTGACGAGTACAAGGGAATTTATCAATTTGTAAATCAGGCGTTTGCGGAATCTCTGCCGGGATTTTTTACGCTTATAAACCGCGAACAGGATTTGGGGAACGAAGGGCTTCGTCAGGCAAAAATGACTTACCGTCCCTGTGATTTTGTAAAAAAATACAAGGCCGTAAAATCATGATGTATTTAACAGGTTTTCACTCTATAGAAGAGAGGATAAAATCTGGACGCCCGTGCGGTCCGCTTCTTGTCGCAAAGGCCGGTCCGCGCGCCAAAGAAATTGTAACTCTTGCGGTTAACAAAAAAATCCGTCTTGAACGGGTTGGCGCGTTCGATCTTGACGGCATTGCCCCCGAGAACCGGGGAATAGCCTTGCATGTAGAAGACGAAGGAGGCTCAGCGGACATAAGTCTGGAAGATTTTCTTGCCGGTCTTGAAGAGAGCCGCAGCGCGCTTGTCCTCATTCTTGACGAGATTACAGACCCGCACAACTACGGCGCTATTCTTCGCTGCTGCGATCAGTTTGGTGTTGATTTGGTAATCAGCCGAAACCGCCGCAACGCAAAACACGCGGCGATAATTTCCCAAACTTCCGCAGGAGCCGTTTCGTGGGTTGCGCAGACAGAAACCCCGAACCTTGTACGCGCTGCGGAAGACTTAAAAGACGCGGGCTTCTGGATTTACGGAGCCGACATGGAAGGCGAAACGGTTTACAAGAAAGATATGAACGGCAGAACCGCTCTTGTCCTTGGCGGCGAAGGATGCGGCATTTCGCGTTTACTGCGTGAACGCTGTGACAGCATGGTAGGAATACCTTCTTTTGGCAGAATCGGTTCGCTCAATGTCTCGGTCGCCGCCGGAGTGCTGCTCTACGAAGTAAGAAGGCAGCGCGGCTGATCCGTTGTACAGCCAAAACTGCCGAACGCCTTGACAAAAAAACTCCTTTTATTTAGGATTAACTGATTAACGGGGCTGTAGCTCAGTTGGCTAGAGCGCTTGAATGGCATTCAAGAGGTCAGGGGTTCAATTCCCCTTAGCTCCAAAAATTTTCTATTGGTGAAAAACTTTTCAGTAATCATAAAAATTAACAATAACGGAATGATTAGGGGAATTGAACCGAAGCGCTGTACCCTTCAAAAGCGCAGCTTTTGAAGGGTTGCGGTGCAGGAAGCACCGCAAAGCGCGCAGGCGGCCTACAAGGAGCAAACAGGATGTTTGCGACTGGAAGGCAATTCCCCTTAGCTCCAAATTGCGGGTCTGTTTGGGTTGAAATATAAGATTTTACCTCTTTGCCTTTAATTTTATTATGAATCACGTTATTTTTGCCTTGAATTTTCTCAAAAATCATGCTATTTTTGGGTTGAAATTTCTCAAAAACTATGCTATTTTTGGGTAGTAAAATTTGGAAATGCAGTACTTAAAACGGAATGTCGATGAAATACTCCTCACTTGGAGCCGTGAAAAACCGCCAGAGAGGAAACCTTTGCTCCTGCGCGGAGCAAGACAAGTGGGAAAGTCCTCAGCTATCAGACAATTAGGGAAGCAATTTAAAAACTATGTCGAGATAAACTTTGATGAAAATAAAGAGGTAAAAAGTTTTTTTGACACATCACTTTCTCCTCAGGAAATCTGTGAACAGCTTGCCTTATATTATCATGTACCGATAATCCCCGGAGAGACCTTGCTCTTCTTCGATGAAATTCAAAGCTGCCAATCCGCACTGGCAAAACTTCGTTACTTTTATGAAAAATACGCCGAGCTTCATGTGGCTGCCGCCGGTTCTCTTCTGGAGTTTGCTCTTGAAGAAATACCGTCATTCGGTATAGGTCGTATTCGTTCTCTTTTTATGTATCCCTTTGGGTTTGATGAATTCTTAACAGCTATTAATGAAGAAAAGCTTTCTGAAGCTGTTAAGTCCGCTTCTCCGGAAAAACCGCTTGCCGATCCTATCCATCAACAACTTCTGGGCAGGTTGAAAATCTTTTTGATTTGCGGAGGAATGCCTGAAGCGGTTTCACAATATGTGCGAAAACGTGATTTGCTTAAAGGAGAACTTGTTTTAAACGATCTTATATCTTTACTCAAGACGGATTTTGCCAAGTACCGCAAACGCACCCCCCTCTTGCTTCTCAATGAGGTCTTTGAATCGGTTATGCGCCAAACAGAAGGAAAGTTTGTCTATGAACGCGCCGCCCCGGGAACACCGGCAGCGGCGGTAAGGCAAGCGCTTGACCTTCTCATCATGGCAGGGTTGGTTCATCCTGTTACTCATACCGCCGCCAACGGTATTCCCCTCGGCGCCGAGGCGAATCGGAAATACCGCCGAATGATTCCCTGCGATACCGGTCTCTTTTTGCATACGCTTGGTCTTCGCTCGGAAATACTGCCCGCTGTTGATTTTTCCGCTGTTAATCGCGGTTCTCTGGCGGAAATTTTTGTTGGCTTGGAATTTTTAAAAGCCGCTTCCTGCTATACACCGCAAGAACTATTCTGTTGGCAAAGGTCGGCTAACTCGGATTATTCACATGGTAACGCCCAAGTCGATTTCCTTATTCAGAAAGGCTCAAATATCATTCCCATAGAAGTCAAATCAGGAACTCAGGGCAGTATGCAAAGCCTCCGCCTCTTTATGAAGGAAAAGCATATTGAAAGAGGTATACGGACTTCTCTTGAAAACTTCGGACGCTATGAGGATATTGATGTTTATCCGTTATATGCAATAGGCAATTTAGTAAGGGGCTGATTAGAGATTGTTTTCCAAACATACCTTGCGTGTCCTAAAATTCATAAGACGCCTACCCATGTTATAAAACCTCATAACTTTAAACCCTGACACATCATGATATGCACATAGAAGTTGATGACAAAATAACGCTTTATTTAAAAGTTAAAAGCTCTTCGGAAAATAAATGTAGATTTGATTTATCCGGAGATGAATATAATTTTGCAAAAGATCACACGGAAAATTATATGGTAATATTCGTGGCTGATATGGATAGCGCTAATCCAAAAATAACTCCTCTTGAAATGAAGTTTTGGGAAGATGAAAAATTTTCTGTATGTCCGAATAATTTCACTGTAACATATATCTTTAATGATAAAAATTAATAACTCATGTTACGCAAAGGCAAGTTTTTGAGTGTTTTTCCATATCCAAACTTTCACCGGCTTCTCCTCCGATATTTTCAATAGCTCAAGCCTCTCGAATGCCCCTTGATCCCTTTTGCTTTCACTGTCTGCTGCCAGCCGATTTTCTTTTAACTCAAAAATAAACACTTTCTTTTTTCTATAAACCGCATGTTTTCGGCGGATGAATACCACGAATCCGCTAAAATATACTTGAATTTTACCTGGTTTTGTATATGCCGTTTTATCATCTCCTGCATCATTTCATTCTTCGTTACAGGACTCCTCCGTTTCATCTCCCCGCTCTTTTCATCGTGACTTATATCGCCTCCTAATTCTCTGATAATCCTGTCGCGGTTGTTTGCCCGCTGCTATACAGCAAATAATCGCTGTATAAATCTATTATGTCCCTTCCCATCCCACAATTATATTTTATTTCTTACTTTTGCGTAACATGAGTTAATAATGTGTAATGTTTAATGTGGAATGAAAAAAATTGAGATATATGCAGTCTGCGAAGACTATGTACGTTGTATGTATCTTTTGTACACTGCGTTTTTATCATTTCTTGAAAATATTTTACTTTCTTTTTTTAAGCATATAATTGTAATCAACAACAGCCCTGTCATGGTCTCCTTTTTTACCATACGCATTTCCACGGTTATAATAGGCTTCGGCTAGCTTGGGATTTAACCGGATTGCATTGCTGTAGTCCGCAATCGCTCTGTCATTGTTGCTTTTTTTATCGTAATTGAAACCGCGCCAGTCCAATATACTTGCATTGTTCGGTTCAAGCCGTATCACCTCATGATCGGAGGGATCGCCGAAAGAATTACATACACCCTTCCAGACGTCGCCCTTGCGGTAATAGGTATCACCGCGCCTTAAGTATGCTTCCGCGTTTTTCGGTTCTTTCCGTATTGCTTCGGTATAATCGGCAATGGCTTTATTGTAATCGCCCCTGTCAAAAGCTTTTTTACCGCTTTCAAGCAACTCAGTAACTTTTTTGTTTGATGTCGTACAAGCGCAAAACAACCCCAATAACAACAGCATTGATAAAAATGCAAACCGTTTCATTTTGTTTCCCTCCCAAAATCCGGTGACAAGCACCGTTTCATTAACCTTTTGTTGTTTATGCCCCTTTAAAATTTTTATAAATTTCATTTATTGTATTTTCGATTGCCGGATTATTCGGGTTTCCTTTTCTTGCTTCTTCCAGATATATCAAAGCTTGTTCATATTCCTTCATTACAAAAAAGCACAAACCAATATATAAATAAGCGTCATTAATTAATTCTGAATTTGCGTAAAAATCAGCCGCTGTGTAAAAAACGGCAGTGAATTTTCATAATCACCATCATTTAATAATTGCGTTCCGTCAATAAATTCATTCATGGCTTTTTTGTTTTTTGAAGGCGCAACCATTTCAATACCCATAGTTTTTATATGTATTTTGTTTTCTTCATTATTAAAATTAAGAAGCGTTTTAATCTTTGCACAGCCGGAAAAAATAAACACAGCGACAATAAACAAAAAATATTTTTTCATAAAATCCTCTCTGAAAGATTGTGCCAGACTCATTTACGCATTTCCAAATTTGGGTGTCTGACACACCGTGCCGCCTTTTTATGCTTACCACGCTATCCATAGTGTATCCGCTGACAGTAGATACACTATAGAAAAGCAGTGGCAAGTACTCTGCATTCTCCAAGCTGTGATGTTTCTTTAGTGTCAATACAACTCTTTTTGATTCTTTTTTCTTTGAATTATAAGTTCTTCAGCAAAACTAACAGTTTTTGATACAACTTTATAGTCTGTAATACCTAAAACATTTTTGTTATCCTTGTCATTCAAAATTGATTTAATTGAATCGCTGGGCATTTTACATTTGTGTTTTTTGGCAGTTTCTATTAAGTCCGCAACAAGCTTAACACGTTTATTATACTTCATATTCTTATCTCCTTTCTTATAATCATGCGCAGAAACAGGTCAACGACCCGCCATATACCGCGCTAAGATTTTTCATTATCTGCCTCGCGCCTGTCTTGCCAATTCAAGAAACTGCTTGGCTTCGGCATTGTTCGGATTAAGCCGTAGCGCGGCTTCATAGTCCGTGATTGCCCTGTTGTAGTCTTTCTTCATATAGTAAGCACTGCCACGGCCGTGATAGGCATAGGCGTAATTGGGATCAAGCCGGATTGCCTGTGTATAGTCCGCGATTGCACGGTCATAATCATTCTTGTGGTAATACGCACTGCCACGGTTGTTATAGGCAAATGAATCATTGGGATCAAGCCGGATTGCCTGATTATAGTCCGCAATTGCACGGTCATAATCTTTTTTTTCATCGTACACAATGCCACGGTTGTTATAGGCAGATGAATAATTGGGATCAAGCCGGATTGCCTGAGTATAGTCCGCGATTGCACGGTCATAATCTTTCTTGTAATAGTACGCATTGCCACGGTTGTTATAGGCATCGGCGAAATTGGGATCAAGCCGGATTGCCTGATTGTAGTCCGCGATTGCACGGTCATAATCTTTCTTATTATAGTACGTATAGCCACGGTTGTTATAGGCAGCGGCGAAATTGGGATCAAGTCGGATTGCCTGATTAAAGTCCGCGATTGCACGGTCATAATCACCTTTGATTCCATACGCATTGCCACGGTTGTTATAGACTTCCTTTAGATTGGGATCAAGCCGGATTACCTGATTAAAGTCCGCGATTGCACGGTCATAATCACCCTTGTTTTTGTACGCACTGCCACGGTTGTTATAGGCAAATGAATCATTGGGATCAAGCCGGATTGCCTGATTATAGTCCGCAATTGCACGGTCATAATCTCCCTTTTCATCGTACGCAATGCCACGGTTGTTATAGGCAAATGAATCATTGGGATCAAGCCGGATTGCCTGATTATAGTCCGCAATTGCACGGTCATAATCTTTTTTTTCATCGTACACAATGCCACGGAAAAAATACGCTTCAGACAATTCTTTATCTATGGCAATGGCCTTGCCAAATTCCTCTAAAGCTGCGTCAAATTTGCCTTCCCTAAAAAGGTCTTTGCCGCGGTTAAGGTGGGCAAGAGCATTTTCTGTTACACGCAACGTTGGAATATTGCCGCCCGAAGCGATAAGGTTTGCAAGTACGGGGTCTTTATTATTTATGCGAACCGGGTACGAGGCAAGGACAACGGAAGTACGTACATCCACGACACGGACACGTAACTGGCTGAAGTCCGCCATTAGTAAAAAATCACCTGTTATGACTGCTTTTGCGCCGAGGTAGTGACCAACGCCTACAGCGGAGGAGTCGGATACAAGACCCGACATCTGGAACTGCTGTTCAGTGTCTATGTAACGCAAGGCGGCATCACGAGCCAACGGCACAAGTTTTCTACCGGCGGCAAGCCTGTCGTTCAGGTCTACGGCAAGGTAGTTACCGATTTCTTCTTGTTTTGAGTCTATTTTGTAAACAGCGACTTCCCAGCCCGCTGTTATGTTAGATTCTATAGCTGTGGCTGCAACGTTAATAGCTTCGTCTAGTGTTCTGTAATATACAAATATCATAAAGAATGTTTTGCTTTTTCAATAGAAGCTTTAATGGTTTTGAAGTTTTTTGTCCAGGAAAATCTACGCCCCGACTCGTTCCATGAAATGATATAATCA
>Ga0268262_10000220_pt1 | contig 75699 bp, 74 predicted proteins | sample TergutNc150P3_FD_190354 | JGI IMG/M metagenome (GOLD analysis project Ga0268262, IMG submission 190354) | Nasutitermes corniger P3 segment gut microbial community from laboratory colony in Florida, USA - Nc150 P3 (SPAdes) (version 2) | ecosystem: Host-associated > Arthropoda: Insects >...
CTTTGATAAGATTATCGCAACCGTTAAAAGCTATCATCTCAATTCTTTTAACGCTGGCGGGTATGGTTATGTTAGTAAGACTAGCGCAACCTCCAAAAGCTCCAGTCCCAATGATTTTAACACTGTCCGGTATGGTAATACTGGTAAATCCGCATAAATGAAAAGCAAGAGCACCAATGCTTACAACGTTGTTTGACATATTTACGGTGGTAAGTCTGGCACACCTATTAAAAGCACGTTCTCCAATGATGAAAACGAAGTTTGGTATTGTTACGCTGGTAATATAGATGTTATTTTGAAAAGCGGCGTACCCAATGCTGGTAACTGGAAGCATATTATCTATTTTCTCTGGAATTATTATAGTACTTGCGTTTCCCCTGTATCTGGTAATCTCAATTCCGTTACTAATCAATTGTTGTTCAAAATCTCTTTCGGATTGCGCGTATACACCAATAGCCATGATTGTTAGAATAGCCAATGTTAAAAATATGTTTTTTTTCATTCTAAATACTCCTCCTTGTTTGTTTTGTCTTAAAAAAGCTATTCTTAAAAGTGAATGGCGTTTTTACGGTTTTCCATAATTCCTACTCCATAAACAAATAAAATCACAGAAAACACAACTAATAAAGAATAAAACCATATATTGCTTGGTTTGTCAAGCATAAAAAGGCTCTTATAATTAGCTAATAGATAGGTAAATTGGATATAAAAGTGGCGAATATAAAGGAAATTCTAGCTCATAATTTGAAAAAACACAGGAAGCGACTCGGAATTACCCAGCCTGAATTGGCGGAAAAAGCTGGTTTGTCCACAAATTATCTTGGAATGATTGAAGTCGCCAGAAATTTCCCGACTGCTGACGTGCTGGAACGGCTAGCTACAGCTTTAGGTATAAAATCGAATGAATTATTTTCTGTATCGGATTCTCTTGAAATTGCTATGGAACAACTACAAATAGCTATTCTGGGTAAATTAGACCAAAAACTGATTGTTTTTGATCAAGTTATTGAATGTGCTGTGAAAAAGGCTATTGAAGAAAACTGTGGTAATAAACAATAATTTGGTGGGCGTTGCGGAATCGTAATAAAAAGAACATAAAACCTCTTTCCCTCTTTGTGCTCTTCGTGAGAACCGTTGCGGATTAATGCAAAAACTACAAGCTATTTTTTATGAATGCGAGGATAACGATAATGAGGACAAGTAACAATAAAAAACGAATTAACATTCAATCTAGAATTTCTGCAACCACTAGTTGTAGAAATAAGCTGGACAAAACCTATGAAAAATACCTGTTGGGTTAAAAAAAGATGAAATTGACAAAATTATTGCAAAACATTACAGTTTTTCCGAAGAAGAACTTGACTTTATTATTAATTATGATATAAAGTACAGAATGTAGAGTTAGTTGGAGTAGGAGGCATAGCTAACCATGCCCATCTTGCTTGATAAAGATATTCGAGAAATATTTACTACTCATCATGCAAAAAGATACCCTAAAAGTAATCTCTTGAGTGAGGTGAGAATTAATAATGGTTTAGCAATTGCTGATTTGGTTTCTATTGGTATAAATACTACACATTGTTACGAAATAAAAAGTGATAAGGATAAAATAACCCGTGTACTTGAGCAGTCAAAATCTTTTGATATAGTTTTTAGTAAGATTAGTCTTATCACAACATTAGCCCATTATAAGAAGGCTTTAAATATTATCCCTCCGTACTGGGGCATTATTGTAGTGAGTAATACTCCAAAAACTAAAGTTCATTATTGCCGTAAAGCTGAAAATTCACCGCATTTTTCAAAACAAAAAGCATTGTATACACTATGGCGAGATGAATTATTAAAAATTATATTAACAAAAAATATAAATGAAAAATCTACTAATAGATCAAGTCGCAGTAAAATGATAGACATATTATGTAATAACTTGAGTACGACAGAAACATGCAGACTAATGAACCATTTCTTATTATCTAGGCAACAAAATTATCAAAAAATAGATTGGTTTAAATAGAACCAGATAATATTTCATTTATCATAAATTTTATATGAGCGTTAACTGTTGGTCCTATAATTGAAGATGGTGTTATATTTGTTCCTTTTTTTGTTGCTTTATCAAATAAAAAAATATCACCCCAAGAAAAATTTTTCCTGAAGAACGTTTTTTTTATTAAATTTTTAGCTTGTGTTATATACTGTTCAATTCCATGTGATTTTATTCTTTGCCCTCTACTAATGTAATGTGAATCTAATAATGAATAAATAATTTTAGGCGTAATTACATTAAGCATAGCTTTAGGGTCAATATTTATTTCTGAATATCCAGGGCTTACAACCACATAATCACCAAATGTAAAAGTTGTTTTTGAAAAATACTTTTTTATTTCTTTAAATAAATAAACTTCATTTCTATTAATAAATTTATCTGTATCTTTCTGAACTATATCACTTATTTTTGACGGTATACTGGAACCAGAAATTACTATCTCTGAAAATAATTGGTCTTTTAAAATATTTTCTAAAAGCCTAATTATATTCACTTTACATTTATCTACAACTATATTTTCAATATAATTACAATCAAGCAACAAGATACATGATACATCTCTTTCAATATTAGTAAACATTGAATTTAAATCTTCTTTATAAGCTAAAATATTTTCAAAATAATCTCGTGTTATCCTTATAGCTATTTTTTTTGATTTTTTATTGGCAAAATTGATCCCTATATCATTATGTGATTCTATTCTATCAAATCCAATAACCGGTATAATATCAAAATCACTAAAAGAATTAATTAAATAAAGATAATTATCATTACCTTTTATCTTAAAAACATCAGGAATTTCATAATTGTCAATAAAAAATGAAAAATTATTTTCTATTTTTTTCTTGATTTTTTTTACACTATTATCAATTCGAGTAATTAATTTTTCAACAGTATATTTATCATCTCTTGGTAATTCCAATAATGGAATAATATTTTTTCTATCTTCGTATGATAAATTAATTAAAGCGCTGAGTTCACCAACTTTTAATTTTAAAAAAGGACTATATTTCGTCATATAGATCACTTCTATTTATTTTAAAACTATTTATTACATCGTTAAATATATGATAGTTATTTAAGTCTTTGCGAATAATTCCTGCAATCAATGCCGGTGGAATATTATTATAATTTGCATATTTAATTAAGTCATCAGAACTAAGTGTTCTTTTTGGTAATAATACACGGTATTCTTTTGGAGAAATAATGGTATCTTTGGCAAGTCTGTTTGCTTCAGCTTCTTTTATATCTTGGGAATTTTCCATACTTATGATAATATTTTCGTTTAAATATTGATGATGTAATATGATATGTGATAATTCATGTAAGAGTGTGAACCATACATAATCTAATCGTTCATATCTTAAAGTTAGCCCTACAGCAATTGATGAATAACTGGTTATATATACTGCTCCATCAATCATGGTATTGGGAAGAGAATCAATAAAATATAGATAAATTCCTTTTGACATAAGGTATTTCTTGGTTTTCATTATTATATCATTACTTAAACAAATATTAACTATTTTTTTTAGATCGTTTTTTTCTAATAAAGAATATTTATTTATAGGTAAATTTTTATAATTACTCTCAGCCATATCAATAAAGCGTAAAGTCCAAAATTCCTGTAATGGAGTATCAGTATTATTATTTTTTCTGAACATCATTTTGGTATTGGAATCCTGTAATAAGGCTCTAAAATGTTTTTTTAGATAATTGTCAGGAATAGGTGAATCTTTAAACGCTTTATATCTTTCAATTACTTTATTGAGATCAAATGGATTTACATCATTCATAACAAAAAAATCATCTATTTCAGTCATTTCTAACCTCCAAAAAAGAAATTGCATTTTCTTTGCTCATTTCATAAAAGATTAATCCGTTTGAATCATTATATTCAGGAAAATTTTTCATGCCAAGATGTTCGTAAAAAGCTTGAGACTGAGGAAGCGAATGTAAACTAAAACCATAACTATAATGATGCTTTTTTAAAAAATAAAATTGGACATGTTTCAAAATTTCATTTCCTATACCTCTGTATTGTCGTTCATGTAATGAAGACTTCCTATTCCATGGAGCACTGGACAAATATTGAATATAAAATATATCGACTTTTTGAAAAACCGATTCTTTTGGATGAAATGTTAAACAAACGCCTTGTACTCCATCATCAGTTTTTAAGAAAAACCAATCATATTCTGATGTATTATAATGAAATGCTTTCTTTGACCAATTCCAGTGATAATCTTCAAGCATAATATCTTTTTGTAATACTTTTTTATAATCATCCAAATCAGGGTTTCTTGTAATAAATTGAATAATGATATTAGTAATAAAATCCTTCCATCTGTTACATTCAAGAATTGAAGACCTACTCAATCCTAATTCAATAATATATGGAACACTCTCTCCATTTGCTTTATCAATGATGCCTTTATTAATAATATTTGGTGGTGAATAATAATCTAAAAAATCCACACCTATATCCATATTATGATATATTACAGGTATTTAAGAAATTCATCAAGGTTTCGGCGATCATTGATCGCCGTTTCTGAAAAACCTGCCAGATCAAAAACCAATTTGGCGAACGCTGTTCGCCAAATTAATCCCCAGCCCTTGAGTATGCGCTTAATTGGTCCCATATACTGAGAACTCTTGGGAAAAAAACACCTTGACCCAAACGGCTTTTTTTTGTACCTTTAATACAAGGTGGGGATTTTTTTATGTTAAAAAAGGAAGCGCATTCGGAAAAAACTGACCAGAAAAATACTCAAATTGATGAGGCTTCGGCGGATGTTTCCGCCGAAAATCAAGCGGAAACGGATGTTTCGGGGCAAAGCGCGGAAAAGGACGCGAAATCTGCCGGTGAGGCGGCTAAAGCGCTTAAACCGGAGGAAAAAATCGCCGAATTGGAAGCGCAGCTGGCGGAAACTCGCGATCAACTTCTGAGAAAAGCGGCGGATTTTGAGAATTTTCGCAAGCGGATGAATCAGGAAAAGCAAAATGCGATTGAATACGCCAACCAAAGTCTGCTTTTGGATATAATTCCCGTGATTGACGATTTTGAACGCGCCATTCAATCGGCGGAAAAATCCGCTGATTTAAACGCTTTTATCGAAGGCGTAAAAATGATCGAAAAGCGGCTGACAAATCAACTTGAAAGCAAATGGGGTCTTAAACGCTTCAGTTCCGCCGGAGAGCTATTTGATCCAAATATGCACGAGGCACTTATGGTGGAAAAATCCTCCGATGTAACCGAAGCCGTGGTTCAGGAGGATTTGATTAGGGGCTATCTTTTGAAGGACAGGGTGATTCGGGCGGCGAAGGTTAAAGTTTTAATGCCGGAGGCGGCGCCTGCGGTGGCTAGTGAATAAAAAGCAATAATTATTTATAATATTTATAAAAGGAAGGAGATAATATTATGGGAAAAATCATTGGGATTGACTTGGGAACCACCAATTCATGCGTGTCTGTTCTTGAAGGCGGAGAGCCGGTAGTTATTCAAAGTTCCGAGGGCGGGCGCACTACCCCGTCCATTGTCGGCTTTACAAGCAAGGGCGAACGTATCGTAGGCGCGACGGCTAAAAACCAGATGATCACCAATCCGGAAAATACCGTCTATTCAATCAAACGTTTCATGGGACGCCGTTTTTCGGAGGTCTCCAACGAAATGAGACTGGTTCCGTATCGCGTAACGGAACAGGGCGACGATGTGCGCGTGGATATTGACGGAAAAAAATATTCACCGCAGGAAATTTCCGCCTTTATTCTTCAAAAAATGAAGAAGACCGCCGAAGACTACCTTGGCGAAACCGTTACCGAAGCGGTAATTACAGTGCCTGCTTATTTTAACGATGCGCAGCGCCAGGCGACAAAGGACGCGGGCAAGATCGCGGGTCTTGACGTAAAGCGCATTATCAACGAGCCGACCGCCGCCTCTCTCGCGTTTGGTTTTAACAAAGACTCGAAAAAAGACAAAGTAATCGCCGTTTACGATCTTGGCGGCGGCACTTTCGACATTTCCATTCTGGAACTTGGAGACGGCGTTTTCGAGGTAAAATCAACTAACGGCGACACTCACCTGGGCGGCGATGATTTTGATCACCGCGTTATGGAATGGCTTATCGCCGAGTTTAAAAAAGACACAGGCATCGATCTTGGCAAAGACCGCATGGCTCTTCAGCGGCTTCGTGAAGCGGCGGAAAAGGCAAAAATCGAATTGTCTTCCATGCAGACTACGGAAATCAACCTGCCGTTTATCACCGCCGACCAGAGCGGACCGAAGCATCTGCAAAAATCACTGACACGCGCAAAGTTTGAACAAATGGTAGAGGATCTTCTTGAGCGTTCAAAAGAACCCTGTAAAAAAGCGCTTTCGGACGCGGGACTAAAAGCCGAGCAAATTGACGAAATTATTCTTGTCGGCGGTTCTACGCGTATTCCGGCAGTTCAGCAGATTGTCAAAGACCTGTTTAAAAAAGAACCTAACAAGGGCGTTAACCCCGACGAAGCTGTCGCGGTTGGCGCGGCTATTCAGGGCGGTATTCTCGGCGGCGACGTTAAAGACGTGTTGTTACTCGACGTTACTCCCCTTTCACTCGGCATTGAGACGCTTGGCGGCGTAATGACAAAACTCATTACACGTAACACAACAATTCCCACGCGCAAGAGCCAGATTTTCTCCACCGCTGCCGACGGACAAACGGCCGTCTCCATTCAGGTCTTGCAGGGCGAGCGCGAGATGGCGAATCAGAACCGCGTGCTTGGCCGATTCGATCTTGTAGGCATACCTCCCGCCCCGCGCGGAATTCCGCAGATCGAAGTAACTTTCGACATTGACGCAAACGGTATTGTTCACGTCAGCGCGAAAGATTTGGGAACCGGCAAAGAACAAAAAATCCGCATCGAAAGTTCAAGCGGCTTAAGCGATTCGGACATTGACCGCATGGTAAAAGAAGCGGAACTCCACGCCGAAGAAGATAAAAAAGAGCGTGAAAAAGCCGAAGTACGCAACGAAGCAGACTCGATGATTTACGCCACGGAGAAAAATATTAAAGACTTAGGCGACAAAGTAAGCGCCGCCGATAAATCCAAAACCGAGGAAGCTATCGCCGATTTGCGCAAAGCTCTTGAAAGCGGCGACATTCAGTCAATCAAAAATAAGACCGAAGCTCTAAAACAGGCGTCTTACAAAATCGCCGAGGAAATTTACAAACAGCAAGGCGCTTCAGGACAGCAGGGCGGCGGTCAGGGCGAAGGGCCCGGCGGTGGATTTAATCCCAACATGGGCGGCGGAAACCAGAGTAGCGGTCCTATGGGCGGCGATAATACCAAGGGCGCCGAAGACGCGGATTACGAGGTAGTCAACTAGCGAGTATATGCTATTAAAATGGCGTATACTCACAAGTGGGAATTATGAAGTAGGGTATTAAGGTTATGGCTAAGCGGGATTATTATGAAGTTCTTGGAATACAGAAGAATGCCACTAAAGATGAGATAAAAAAGGCGTATCGTAAACTCGCTGTTCAATACCATCCCGATAAAAATCCCGGCGATAAACAAGCTGAAGAAAAATTTAAGGAAGCCACCGAGGCTTACGAAATTCTTGGCGATGACCAGAAAAAATCCGCCTATGATCAGTTCGGCTTTGCCGGAGTTGAGGGCATGGGCGGCGGTCAGAGTCATGACTGGAGTAATTTCCGGGGCTTTGAAGACATTTTCGGCGAAGGCGGGTTTGGCAGTATTTTTGAAAGTTTCTTTGGCGGAGGAGGCGGCTTTCGCAGGAGCGGAGGAAGCGGCGTAAGGCAGGGAGCGAATCTTCGCTACGATATTGAAATTCCGTTCAAGGACGCGGTTTTTGGCACAAAGGTTGAAATTCAATATTCACATAACGAGGCTTGCGCTGTTTGTAAAGGTTCCGGCACGACGGACGGCGGCGGTAAAAAAGTCTGTCCTGTTTGCCGGGGTACGGGACAGGTAAGACATAGCCAGGGACTTTTTTCGGTAGCTACAACCTGCCACAACTGCGACGGCGAAGGCTACATAATCGACAAACCCTGTAATGAGTGCGGCGGCTCGGGGACGCAGAAAAAGCGGCAAAAAATCATGGTTACAATTCCCGCCGGCGTAGAAAACGGCAAGCGCGTGGTGATTCCCAAACAGGGCGATACCGGCCCCAACGGCGGACCGGCGGGTGATTTGTATGTCTTTATCAGGATAAAACCGCATGAATTTTTTGAACGTCAGTCTTATGACCTTTACTGCGCCGTTCCCATTTCGATTACTCAGGCGGCTCTTGGCGCGGAGATTCACGTAACAACGCTGGATAACAAAACAATAAAAGTAAAAGTGCCCGCCGGTATTCAAAACGGAAAAATGCTCCGTATCCACAACGAGGGCGTTCCAATGGGCGGGCAAAGAGGCAACCTTTACATCAAACTGATGGTGCAAATACCGGAAAAACTTTCCCGCCGCGGCAAAGAACTCCTTGAAGAACTCGCTAAAATTGAAGGACAGAATGACAGTCCTAAACCGATTGCGCTTTCACAGCTTGGGAATTAGGCCTTTTTTCGCAAAAATTTCACACAAAGAGCACAAAGTTTCAAAGATCACAAAGAGAAGAAGAGAGGGGCATTTTTTCTACCTTTTGCTTTCCTGTGAATTTATCAACTGACAGTTTAAAAACAATGATATTATTTAATTCGTCTTCATTATAATCATATTTAATATCTTTTCCGGTTTGATGTTTCATTAAATAATTTAAACCGTTTGTTTTCTCATCTTTTGTATCCAGAAAAATAATTTTTCCAAAACCAATTATGCTTTTAAATTCATAGCCGTAATCACAGGCTTTTTGCCCTTCGATTAATTTTGTATCGCAGTCAATTTCAAAACATGCGTTATTGTTTTTTTTGATTATATCAATTTTTTTCCCCTCCGGTGCGCAATGAAAATATAAATTTAAATTTTCATTCTCATAGGAAAAACCGTAATTTAACGGCACTATATACGGATAATTATTTTCAGATAATCCGATTCTGCAAAATTTGCATTTTGCGATAATTTCCAGTTTTTCATCAATATTGATTATCTCTCTGTCTTTTCTTCTCATTTTCAATTCCTGTTATAATTTATATTTTATTTATTACATAATTCATTAACTCTTTATAACCTTCTTCCCTTGTAAATTTATTTTCTTTTTCACAGTTTTTTGAAATGTAATTCTTTATGGATTCTATTTCCTTAAATCCTTTTTGAATATTGTCTTGAATTAGATTTTCTATAATTTTTTCTCCATAATTTATTTCAAGCAGTCTGCTTGTTATTGCCCTGATTATATATTCATTCACTATTGTTTCAATGTTGGGATAAAAATGTTTTGTAAAATCATTAGACACTATTTTACAGTTTATATCAAATTGATCGATATAATTTTTTGTCAGATCATTTATGGTTAAATGGCTTATTTCATGCCATAACAATTCTAAAACAGAAAATTTGGAGCCGAAAATATACTTGTTTTCTTTATAATCGAAGGGGCTTATTACTGAGTAATTATATGTAATATTTTCATTCGTTGTTATTTTTATGCCAAAATTGCCCATTAATAATGCGCAAATGGTAATAGTATAGTTTTTTGTATTACTTCCCAAATAATTATCAATTATATTTACATTTTCTTTTAAGTCATTCTTATTCATATAATCATTTATTAACATTTCATATTCACTCTGATTGTTTTCAAAAAAATATTCAAAATTTGTATCTTCATAAAAACGTTTAATCCCATTGATAAATTTATCATATGGAATACTTTGTTTATCTAAGTTATTAATATTATTTTCAAACTCTGCGATATTATCAAAATTCGGCGGCTCTGAATAACATAGGATTAAATTAATAAAAGCAGAAAAATCCTGAACATTATTGCATAATTCGCCGTATAATTTAACAGTTTTATGATTTTTGTATTTATTAAAATACTTATTAACATCTTCCTTATATTTACATTTAAAAAGTTTTTTGTTGAAATATTTTAAAGCAAGATTATCCCAATATTGGATCATTGTTTGAATAACAGCCAATAATTCAACTCGTTTGTCTACTAATATTTCCATGTTAATACTGGAAACGAAGTCCCACGTAAATGTCTTTATTCGGGGTAACTCCCGCTTCAATGTGCTTTAGAACATTTAGAATAGTTTTACCGTCTATATTTACACTGGGAGTTTCATCCTCCGTGGACACTAAACTTATCCCATCATCGGGGGATTCTGCATTCACCCAACCAATACCTAACAAAGTAGCTATACCCCAAATAAAAAAACCGCCAAGAATCACCACCCCAACAATTATCCCAGCCATATACAATACCGGAGCTTTTTCATCAGGTTTTTCATCATCAGCGAAAATATTAATCGCTGGACTAAAAAACAATACTAAAACAAGGATAAACGATACAATTTTAGACATATATTCTCCTTTGCGGTGTTAGAGTCACCGCTGACTTGTTTTAAACTTCCATACGAAAATCTTATTATCTAATTTTTATCTTAAAAAAACCAATTTGTATATATGCCAAATGGCATATTTTACATGACAATCAATTTTTTCCTCTAATATAAGGATTCGTATAAAATGAGTATAATAGTTGTAAGAACATAAGACACCATATAATTGGTTCACAGATAATTACGCCAAAGTAACCGAGAATGGGAACTAAAAGAAAAGCAAATAATATTTTAGTGGCAAATTCTATAACACTTGAGATAACCGGAACAATTTTTTCACCTATTCCCTGAAGCGCAAGGCGAAAATTAAAAAGCATTCCAAGAACTATATAAAATGGCGAGTTTATCATTAAATATCGCGCGCCATTTTTAATAATAGTACTATCATTCGAACCGGAAAGTAATCTTATCAAAACCGCGGAAGAAAACATAAGGGCAACTGTTATAAACACAGCCCATATTATCGAAATAAAGTTGCCGTAACGGACAGCTTTTCGTATACGGCTAAGCTGGTTCGCTCCCTTGTTTTGTGAAACAAATGTAGAAAGCGCAATGGCTATTGTATTCATTGGCATCATACAGAAACTGTTTATTCTACGCGCAGTTATATGCCCCGCTATTACAAGATAACCAAATCCGTTTATGGCGCTTTGAAGAACGACAGTGCCTAAAGTTACAATCGACATCATAAATCCCATGGAAAAGCCTTGAGCTATAAGTTCTTTGTACAGCGCGGCATCATAATGGAAATGTTCTTTGTAAGGGATAAGTATTCGGCATCTCTTAAAAATATAAAACAGACAAAGCGCTGTTGAGATACATTGCGCAACCACAGTAGCCGTCGCCGCGCCGCGTACGCCCATATTAAAATGTGTGATGAAAATAATATCAAACACTATGTTCAATATTGATGAAATAATCAGAAATAAAAGCGGCATTGTACTATCGCCTATGGCTTGTAGAAGTCCCGCGCAGAGATTATAAGTAAAAGTTATAATTAAAAAGATAGTCAAAATTGAAATATACGAATATGCTATGTCTATTATATCTGCCGGTATGTTAATTAATTTTAGCAGCGGTATCATAAAAATACTTGCGGTAACCGAGATAAAAAGCGTCAGAAGAACACCAATTACAATCGCTCCGGCGACTGTACGCTTAAGTACGTCTTTATTGTCTGCGCCATAATACCGGGCCGCAACAATGCCAAAACCTCTGCCAATGCCTATTACGAAAACAAATAGCAGCTCAAATACTACCGAACATGCGCCGACGGAGGCAAGAGCTGTTTCGCCAATATAATGTCCTACGATAACCATATCCACAGTGTTATACAACTGCTGAAAAATATTGGATAACAGTATAGGAATTGCGAAAACAAGCAATGATTTTGTTATATTTCCGTTTAATAAATCCGTTTTCATAATCTAAATTTATTCAATAATTTTATATATTATTTCCTTCTCTTTTTTTATTCATTATATTCTCCTTGAATACAATTATATATTATATTTTTTATATCAATATTTCAATACATATATACGATAATTTTATGTCTTTATTTCATCTAATGTTTCGTTATGCGAAATACTACAGTAGATTTTATTCAGAACTCTCTGTCGTTACAAAAAATGAGTATTTACAACCACTGTACCAATTATACAAATATAGAAAATCAATATATAAATTAATACGGGAATTAAATCCGTGCCAAACGCTGTCATAATTAAAACCACCGGCGACCAAAGGCAAAGAGAATAAATATTACCGAATCTAAAAGGAGATACGGTGTTTTTTTCATTGTATTCTGATAAACGGTATATTACCGGCAATAACACTCCTGTAATAATTAGAAACCCATAAAAGGTGATTGAAAATATGGATTTATTTGTATCGGATACTTTCATCGCATTATACGCATATAACGGATCATAAAGAAGCCCAAGCATCCGCTCAAATACAAAAACTGAAAAGGGAAATAAAATCGCGCTAATTGCCATAGTTTTTATCAGGCAGGATTTTTCACATTTGCGTATTTCATAGCAAGAAAAATTTTTATAAAGGAAACCTAAAAGAATTCCGTCAATTATATAAGACAATGAATCGCAAATTAAAATCGGTATGTTAAAGGCAACTTCCGCAATCGGGCCGTCGGCGCCAATTAGTCCCAAAACTTGAGGCAGATAATCTGAAATCCAGATTATCATAATAAAGGTAAATGCCCTTAACCGTTGCGAGCGAATAGGTATTTTTTTTCCCAAAAGGATATAAGCCACAGCATATAGCGTCTTCATTAGAAGACTAATTATTACAATGGGAATCAAAAATGAGATGTTGGGCGGAGCCTCATCATGCAAAATATATATACTGTTAAATATTTGCAGCGGTGTGGCAATAACGGCTGAAATAATAGCAAACAGTATTGCTTTCATAAAGTTTATGGTAGTCAAATTTTTAAAACTCCATTGAACAGCCGATAATTAATAATGCAACAATAAATATTGTAACAAATTTCTTATACTTCATTTTTTAGTCTCCTTTAAATATTTATATATTCACTTATAATGTATATATAAAAATATACCGTGCTCAAAAAGGAAAAAATTAACATTTTTGATCATTTTCATAAATATTTTCAAACCTATTAAATATTATTACGCATAACGCTTAGACTGATGCGATATGCGGGCGTATAAAATTTTATAATAATAAATCGGAATCTTTTCTCATATATTTTTCCCCAACTTTTTTGAAACCATATTTTTCATATAATCCATGCGCATCTCTTGTTGCCAAAATACCGAATATTCCATCCAGTTCTTTCATTTTTGTAATTATTTCAATTAATTTTTTTCCCAAACCGTTTTTACGATATTGTGTATCAATAATTACATCGCTAAGCCAATACATTGTAGCATAATCAGTCACTATTCTTGCAAACCCAATCATTTTTTTCTTTAAGTATATTCCAATACAAATGGAATTTTCAATCGCTTTTATTGTTGTTTCTCTTTTTTGATTATTTGCCCAATAGCTGCTTCCCAATAATTCACATACTTTGTCAATTGAAATCAAGCCTTTGTTATCACTAAATTTATATTCTCCAAAATCTATATCCATAATTTATCCTCCTTACAAAAATATTTGATTCTTTTACATTTCTCATATTATCAATATTAATCAATACTCATTTCATTTGTTTAAATTGTTATTTCTGAGAAGTTCCGGTAAATTAAATGTTTCACTTAAAATAAATTTTTTTTCCAGAAGCGCAATAATTATTTCTTCCACAGCTTCAGGAATCCACGAACGATTATAAGCGCTGTCAGGTTCTCTTTCAAGTTTTGATTTATTAAGATCATATGCATCACGCATATCATGCATTAAAATAATACCTCCATTTTGTTTCTTTACAGTATTAATGATTTTTTTAACTATTTTATTTTTATTCGCAGGAGTAGTATACGCATCTATGACTTTTACAGTATATGGTACAATAGTATAACCTTCTTCAATAATTATTCTTTCTTTCTGTATATTATAAATACCGCCATTGGGGCGGTAAAGCTTTGGATACGCTTCAAATCCTAAAGCTTCTGTAATCGCCCTTTCACCCAGAATGATATTTTCCCTGAACTCATCATCATTCAGAAAATAAGCGATCTTGTCGGAGTAACCATGATTAACAATTATATGCCCTTCGTTGTAAATTCGCCTGACAATTTCAGGATTATTTATTACGTTAACTCCTATAAGACAGAACATGGCTTTTACTCGGTATTTGCCTAAAACATCTAATAATCTTTCAGTAGTATTATTATTTTGATTAGGTCCGTCATCAAATGTGAATATTACATGGGACGGAGGTATGCCAAGTTTTTCATTACTGCTTGTTATATTCAAGGTCTTGCACGTAACAAGGCAAATTGAAAATAAAACGATTGTAGTAAATAGCGTATTTATAATTTTCATAATTAATCCTTTTATAAAACCAGTTAATTTTATAAGTACAATTTTAATATATTGCTTTTTAATAAATTTTAAATAGTGAGATCGGTAAGTTGCAAAATTTTAACGGCAAGATGCAAAATGTTTATTCTTGTAATTTTTGCAATAACTCATTTATTTCATTTGTATCTTTTTTTATTTGAGAAATCGTTAATATTGAAGTTAATATATATATTAATATGCCCGAAACAATCAGTATCCAGACAGGTACTGCGGAAAACCAATTAAATATTATCCCAAATCCTACAAGAATAATTAATACATAGCTAATTTCAATTATATACTCAAGAATTATATTGAAAATATCAAATTTTTCTCTTATATACAAGCCGATATGGATTAGTATGTTTGCTCCAAAAAGTTCAAGAACAGTGTTTATTAAAATGGTATTTTTATGTGTCATTGCAAAATACAATGTTAAACCGATTAATGAAATACCGGTAGTAAAAAATATGTTTATTATTGTTTTTTTCATTTAAAACAGCTCCTTTAATTTTTGTTTTATTTCAGTAAGATATTTTCTTGTAACAAATAAATGTTTCTCATTTTTTAATATCGCTTCCAGGTGACTATTAACCAGCGGATTAATTTTTACAAGCATTTTAAAATTTAAAATACAATATTTATTAATTTGTATAAATCCTACATTTTTTAGTATTGCATAAATTTGGTATAAACGCTTTTTTAAAATATAATTATTCTTTTCGCAGTGAACGATTGTTTTATCATCAACGCTTTCTATATAATAAATTTCGGAAGCATTTATTATTTCTATACCTTCATTAAGAATACACGGGATTTGTATATCAATAGAATTAATCAGTGAAACTATACGATTGACTGTTTTATTTCTTTTAGGGGGATATTTGATAATTATTTCAATATCCTTTTGTGTTTCACATTGATCAAGTTTTAGAACCATATTTTTTCTGCGTGAAGGCGTCGGTCATCGCTATTGCAAAAACAATAAAAACAAGCGAGAATGCCTTTTTCATTGCATTGCCTCTTAATTAAATTAATTGATCCATTCCCAACCATTTTTTCCCGCGCCGATTTCAAAATGGTATTTTGCGATGCCAAGATCAACTTTTGTATAAAAGCCCGAACCGGAAACCGCTTTTACAAAATTTCCATTCAACTCAAAAGAAAATTTTTGTTGATTCATTGCGGTAGGCGCTAATTGCGCCGATTCAATTCCCTTTTTAAACCAATCAGGCATATTTCCCTTAACAGAACAAAAATTTTCAATTGGTTTAGTTTTATGAGGAACGCCGTTTGTTTCTCCGAAACCCACAGATATTACCATTAATAATTTTTCTCCGGGTTTTACTTTTGCAATGCATTTGCTTTTATTGTAAGTCATTGCAACCCAGCAAGTATTTAAACCAAGCTGTTGGGCTTTTATTACAATTAATTCGCCGTAATAGCCTATTTTTTCTTCAAGTTGATCGTCCTTTCCCACCAAAGCGATATAATTTTTAACGTTCTTGAATTTTCCGTATTTTGACATCAAGCATGAGAATGCCTGCGGTTCATTCAGGCAAAGCTGAATATTTAAACCGCTTTCCAAGTTGCATTTATCAATGGTATTCGTTAGCTGCTCAAGTATTTCTCCCTCAATTTTTTTATCGGTATAGCTCCGTACTGAATGACGTAAATTAATTGCTTCTAATGTGTCCATTTGACCACTCTCCTTGATAAATCTAAAAAACCGGCGCTTGTATAAACGCTATTTTTTCTTTTTACCGGTTTTTGTCTTTGGCTTATCTGTCTTCTTGGCGGTTGTTTTCGCTTTCACCTTCGGTTCAACCTTCTTAGCGGCAGACTTCGTTTTTGCCTTTGGCTCGGTTTTTTTCGCAGAAGTTTCTGTCTTCGCCTTTGATTCAACTTTTTTCGCGGCGGTCTTCTCTTTCACCTTTGGCTCAGTCTTCTTCTCTTTTGCCTTTGATTCAACTTTCTTCACATCAATCTTCTCTTTCGCCTTTGGCTCAGCCTTCTTCCCGTCAAACTTCTCTTTTGCCTTTAATTCAATCTTCTTTGCGTCAGTCTTCGCTTCAATTTTTATTTCAGTCTTCTTCACGTCAGTCTTCGTTTCCGTCTTTGTCTTTGATTCAACTTTTTTCTCAGCAGACTCATCTTTTCCCTTTGACTCAGTAATTTTCGTGACGGCCTTCGCTTTTCCGGCGAGTATTTTGGTTTTTGAGGGCTTTGACGTTAGAATGTCAATGAGGTTATCAAAACGATATTTCGAGTTTTCTTCGGCTTTGATCAGCACTTCATAGATTTTGGCAATGCGGTCGATTCGTTCGTCAATCGGGATTTTTACAATGTTGTCGCTCTCTACCATGAAAAATACCGATGAGTAGAACAGCGCGTCTTCAAATCCCTCTTTGTTAAACCACGCGACATCGTTAAAAAAGTTGATTCCCAATATGCGCCTGAAATCTTCACTTTGATAATTTTCTTCAATAACCAGAGCGGCAAAATCGGCGGCGTCAAATTTTGTTTCCTCGCCACGGAAAGGCGCAGGCTTTTCCGACCAGATGTTAAGGCTTGTGCGGCTCAATACAGCCCTCGCAACATCCGTTATGCGCCATGCTTCCGCCTCGGAGGCGCCGAAGCTGCGGTAGATTTCCCTCATTTTGCGACCTAAATCCCAGTGATCAAGAGCGAGGTTCGCCGCGTGGGTTCCGTCCGCTTCTTTGCCGATTATCAAGCGCAGTAACGAGAGCAGTCCGTAACTGAGAGCGACAGAATAGAGACGCTGCCCCTTGGAATTACATTCCATAATACGCGCAAAGAGCGGGGACTTTGATTTATCGCTAATTGACAAATCAGAGTTATATTTCTTCAGTGCATTTTTGAGTTTTTTCAATCTGTTTATAAAAGCTTTAAATTCTTCTTCTATTATTTCTTTATCAACCGCCGTGAAATTAATCTTGCCGCCTTTTTCATTTTTCGCCGTCCATTCATCATAAGCGCCGTTTGCGCCGCAGATAAAATTAGCCGCCGTGTTAATAAACGCGTTGATAGAGTCCTTAAACGAATCGGCATAAGATTCTTTATCCAATAATTCATTCATGCTGATAATAATTTCTGGTTTTAAAATTTCCATGAAGCGGTAGTAAAGTTCGCCCAGGAAAATATCTTTTATCGCGGTCTGCGGATCGGCGACGCCTTTGCCGTTCAAATCGTTGTTTAGTCTTGCCCATCTGCCTCTTGCGTCGTCCTCAACTTCATAAACATCAAGAAAAACCTGGGTCTCGTAGCCTTGCAGGCCGACAAAAAATCCGTTTTCGCAAATTGCCTTGGAAGAGCGGACATACCACAGATTTGATTTTTGTTCGCGTAACAACGTAAAGTATTGGCTATCGCCGTGGATGGCCAGGGCTTCACTTAGACTGTCCCTTCGCGTTCCGCCTTCGCATGGAATAGCGGGATCGCTTGTTTTTATCCAGCCGGAAGTTTCATAATAAGAATTGTTGTAGAAAATCAACGCCCTCTCATTGTGGCCATTTATCCATACGCGGTTGGAGTAAGCGAAAACATTTTCGTTAACGGAGCCGTTACAGTAAAGATCGTAGAGCCTGAAGTTCACGCTGCCTGAAAAAAGGGCGCGGCGTTTCATCAACGGGAAGATTTCGCGCTCGTGGCGGTCTACCATGTAGCCATCGGGTATTTCATCCCGATAGGAGCGACGGTATTCCATTCCGTATTTTTCCTCAAAGCCTTCAATTTGCCCATGCCCGAACATTGGAAGCCCCGGCATCGTTACGAGCAATGTGCAAATGCCGAAATATTTGTCGCCCTTGCCGAATTGCGCAACAGCCGTTTCTTCGTCGGGGTTATTCATAAAATTGACAAAGCGTTTTAAAATTTCAGGATCGAATTCCATGGTGTTTTTGATGGTTGAGCGGTACTTCGAATTTTCTTCGTTTTTAAGCATGTTCATAAAAGCCGAGTTGTAAACGCGGTGCATTCCGAGCGTGCGGACAAAGTAGCCTTCCATCATCCAGAAAGCCTCGGCGAGGAGCAGTGTGTTTGGCGCTTCAGCCGCGCAGCGGTCAACTACTTCGCGCCAGAACTCGTTTGGTATACGGCGGTTAAATTCTTCGGTGGTGATAGAATGTTCTGCGCGGCTGGCAATTGCGCCGCCGCTTCCCGGAGCGGGATACCATAACCGCTGAATGTGCCGCTTTGCGAGCGTCATGGCGGCGTCAAAGCGCACGATAGAGAACTGCTGACACACGCCGATAATTGTGCGGATTACCGCTTCGCGCGCTTCGGGATTGAGGAAATCAATTTGCGCGGTATCGTTCCACGGCATGGAAGTGCCGTCGTTACCGTGGTAGATGTAGCGCGTTTCTCCGGTACGGTTGTCAATTCGTTTAAAGACGACTGCGGCATCGCTGCGCGAAAAATAATGTTCTTCGATTTGTACGGTTATGTCATCTCTGCCTGAAAGGTTGCCGCAGTTGTAATTGTAAGTTGGAAATGGCGGGTATGGCAGTTGCAGAAAACGGTCGGGATGTTCGATCATCCATTTGCTGTCGATGCCTGTGTGATTGGGAACCATATCCGAGCCAAGGCGGATACCTCTACGCATACAACGCTCGCGCAAATTGGTTAGCGCGCCCCAGCCGCCAAGTTCGCCGGCAACATCGTAATCATACAAACTGTACGCGGAGGCGGCGGCTTCGGGATTACCTGTCCACTGTTTTATAGTCTTACTTGCCTGACTTCGTTCCCAAGTGCCGATAAGCCACAGCCCGGTAAAACCTCGGCGGGCAAGCTCATCAATTTCTTCATCGGGGATTTGATCCAAACGGGTAATTTCTCTTTTGTATTTTTGTGAAAGTTGAAAAAGCCAGACAAGCGTGCTTTTTGCCATTAGTACCGTATTGGGCATCCAGTCCAGATCGGGACTGTATTTTTCGTATTCATCAAGTCCGGCGAAAGATAAAACTTCGCTTGGACCGGGACCAAAGAAAGATGGTTTGTTTTCTTCGTTTATTACATCAAGACTCATCAGCAGCCGCGCCATGAATTTTGAAATGAGAAGCCCCCAATGTCTTCGCATATAATCAAGCTGTCCAAAAAGAGAGTCGGGAAATTGAATCGCGGGGGAGCGGAGGAAATCCCAAAGGTTCATGCCGTCGGGACCGAAGACCGGCATTTCTTTTAAGTGCGCTTTTATTTCTTCGATTGCGTCAGGGTAGGCGGTTTTTGCGGAAAGTTTTTTATCGTCAAATAAAAATTTAAAAGGTTTAAACGCGGGATTAAGATTCGCGAGCGACAGGAGCGTTGTTTCTTCTATAGAAAGGGCACGGCAGCTTTCGCCGTCTTCTTTGCTTTTAAGGTACTGCTCGACATTTTTCTCACCCTTGTACACAGGCCGCGGAGGAAATTGTTTGGAGAATTCATTTAAAAGACCGTTAGTTTTGCCTTCACCAAGATTGGCGTCCAGCCTATCCAGCGCGGTTTCAAAAACATCGCCTTGAATTTCCTCGCGGTAAAGGGCGACAACATAGTGCAGGATTTCATCGATTAGCCCCATCGCATAAAGGTGGCCGGCTTTTATAAAACGTTCAGGATGGGCGGGGTCTTGTTTAAGGTTGAATTTATTTGCCAGTTCTCTGCATTGTTTAATGTCCGCAAAAACCACATTTCCCGTTAATGAAAAAAGGCTGTCGCTAAGGTCGTACTCACGGCGGACATCGTTATTTACATGAAACTCCATGAGGGTTTTTCGGGTCTTTGCCCAATGTGTGGATTTTGTTTCCAGTCCGGCGAGAATAATTTTAAATTTTTTCATGGGGTCTCCTTTTTTTACAGATATGACTATCTGCTGGGGATTATTATACAATAAAAACTAATAAATGCAAATTACGTAAAAAGGGAGAAATTTGGCTAAAAAGCCTCAAAAATCGAGGAAAAAATGAGTGTTATCCGGTTTTATTTACAAGTGGGGGCAAGATGTATGCTAAAGATTTTCTTGAGGGGCGGGGCAGGTTGTAAATGATTGTTTGACAAGGATAATGTATCCGTTATAATTATAGTATGTCGGAATATAACATCGCTTTTTTATGGGATGATGAAGCCTCTGTATGGATTGCTGAAAGTGAAGATTTACCGGGGCTTATCCTTGAATCCGAATCTTTTGACTCTCTTGTTGAAAAGGTCAAAAAAGCGGTTCCGGAACTTCTTGAATTAAGTGGATCAAATAATCGTCAAATAAAACTACATTTAAAAGCTGAACGTCTTGCGGTTGTTGCGTAATGGCTGAATATGAAAAACTAGTAAGGAAAAAACTTTCTGAAAATGGCTGCCATCTTCTAAGACGCGGCAAGGGAGATCATGACGTTTGGTTCAGCCCTATAACCAATCTGCCTATTACCGTAGACGGAAAAATAGTTTCACGTCATACGGCAAATGGCATAATGAAAAGAGCGGGAATTAATTGGCATTTTTAACGTGCTGCTTTCTATTCGGCTTTATATACAAGTGGGAGCAAGATGGATTATTATTTGAAGATAATGTAGAATAATGGACATAGAATGAAAAATTTTATAATGCTTTTGATATTAATACCTGTGTTAACCTCATGTAATACATTTAATGCGGCTAATAAAATTGAAAATAAAACAGATAATTCTGTAGTGGTGGAAGAAGGAATTTGCGAAGATGTTGTAGATATGATATTTAAACGCATTGAAGCTATAGAAAAAGGGGATATAGCGGCTTTCAGGTCCACGCTGGGAGAGATGCAGGACGGAGTGGATTATTATTACCAACTCGGATTAATATGTAAATATTTTGGAGATTTCTTTGATATAGACCTCGATACTTTTTATGAGGCTGTTGCAACCGGCAGTGAAGAATTACCAAAAATCGCAAATACATTATTCACCGGCGAACATCCTTTAAAAAGCAGAAATACCGGGCTAATTATAAAAAGACTGGAAATTAGATCCGGCGAGGGGTTAAGGGTAATTTTAATAAATAATAAAAATGAGGAAATTATTTATAATTTTTTATACTATTAATAAGCTAAACTTTAATTTACTGGTATTTACACCATATGCATAATTATAAGTGGGGGCAAGATGTATGCCTGAAAATTTTGTTCCAACACTTTAACTTTTCCTTTTTATTGATTATATCTTTGGGAGCGTGGGCGCAAAGCCATCTCGGCTCCGGTGTGGCGAGGGTTGAATGGACGCACGTTTCTATTTGGCATTAATGGAATGCTTTGATGGACACATCGACGTGGCATTGTTGGAAGCTCGCCAAGTCGCCGATATGGCTTTGTGCCCACGCTCCCAACAATGTTAATCAGTAAAAAAAAACCTGTCTGTGTAACTCTTATTGGGCATACATCTTAATCGCATTTTAAAAATTCGTGCCTGACACCGTATACATTTTATCTTGCTTTTTATGCAAATTTACTTTTTCTGCAATCTCGTTATGTGTAGTGGGGGCTTATATTATTATTTTTTTCGATAAATTGATGTACCTTTTAAAAAGGTTTTTCCATCAGGTGAGAAATAAGGCATAAAAACATCAGTATCCCCATCTGAATAAACAATTGATATTTGACCTCCTAAGGAAATTCCATATGTTAAAGTATAGCTTATATCGGCAGTCAATGTTCCTGAACCATTAGCGTTAAAAACATATGTATAAGTTTTTCCACCAGAAGTACAAACCCAAGTGCCTACTATTCTTTGATCATTGATTGAAGATTGGGCATTACAATTAACTGTAACAAAACCAAAAAACAACAATATCCAAATAGCAAAAATCAATTTCTTTTTCATTTTACAAAACCTCTCTTATATATTTGTTTTGAAGAACATATGTCCCTCATTTATTATTTTCAATGTTTGCCAATATTTGCCCCCAAAATATTTAGCCCCCATTGCACATAACGTTTGGCGGTAACTGACGTTTTACCAGCCCGAATAAGAGCTTTGCGAAGCAAAGACCAGGGCTGGCAAAATGTGAATGTTCTTTTATTAACTTTTACAACTTTCGCCTAATTCCCTATACATGAGTTAGAAATAAACGACCGTTTATTCTTAACAGCATCAAATTTCTTCTTTTTTGTTTTTTGATAAGAATTATTGTAAAATTACATTAATTTATTTGACAAAAATAAAATATGTGATATTATTTTAGTGTATTAATGATTCTTTTATTGGACAAAACAAACGGTCGTTTTTTTTATAAATATGCCATACTTTGCCCCCACAGTTCCCTATTTGAGAAGGCTCAGAATTTCCTCATCCGAGGATGCGTTGTTTTCAACATACATATCATAGGCGGTTTTTCCCATGTAATCTTTCATGGTTTTATCGGCTCCGTTTTCTATAAGCAGCCGTATTACTCCGGCATCCTTTAGATTTAATGCTGCGTTATGCAACGACGTTTGCCCAAAATTATTGGTTCTGTTAATATCTTCCACATGCAGTATCAGGTAGGGGATAATATCAGCATTTTCATTTTCAATCGCCAAATCAAGATAGAGCAAACTTTCTTTTGAAAAATTTGGCGTTTTTACCGGCATGGATGACAGCAACAGCCTTAGGTAATCATTATTTTTGATTTCGATAAAATGGAGAAAAGGGTCACGCTTGGGTGACAGTCACTCGTTACACGATGTCTGGCACTGGTGTTCATTTTTAAATTACGATTAAGATGTATGCCGAATAAAATACTTGAGGGGTTTTTGGATGCCGCGAAAGCGGCCTCCTTAAAAAAAGTGCCGCGCCCCGTCGCGGTGCTTTTTTCTCGGGCACAGCCCAAAAAAAGCACTGCGCAAGCAGTGTATATCAATTAATGCCGCACGCTGAGAGCACCAAAAAAAATACCGCAGTTCTCAATAAAAGCAAGGGCATCTTTAGGTAACCGACAGTGCGACCCCCAAGTAAAATCTTTAGGCATACATCTTGCTCCCACTTTGAAAAAACGTACAGAACGTCAGTTTTTAATATACGATTAAAATCCCTTGGTTTTGGCAGTTCTTTGCTCATATAAAACAATATATCGAATTGCCTAATTAACGCTAGTTTTCAACCCACGCTCTTTTTCAAATCTGCTGACAGCCAACTCAATTAACTGTGTGATAAGCTCGCTGTAACTTATCCCGCTTGCTTCCCACATTTTGGGATACATACTTATCTTTGTAAAACCCGGCATTGTGTTTATTTCGTTGGCTATTATCTCGCCGTCTTCTTTTAAAAAGAAATCCACGCGCGAAAGCCCTTCGCAGCATAGCGTTTGAAAAACTTTTACGGCTAGGTTTTGAATTCGCTTTTTTGTTGCCTCGTCAAGTTTCGCGGGGATTTCAAGAGCGGCGCCTTTTTCATCAAGATACTTTGCGTCGTAAGAGTAAAAGTCGTGAGAGGGAATTATTTCGCCGGGTACGGACGCGGCAGGCTCTTCATTTCCCAGGACGGCGCACTCTATTTCTCTGCCCGGGATAAATTCTTCTATGATGATTTTTGTGTCGTATAAAAAAGCGTCTTTTAACGCGGAGGCTAATTCCGCTTCATCGCGAACCTTGCTGATTCCGACAGAGGAGCCCATGTTCGCGGGTTTGATGAAAAACGGCGCTCCCAATTCGTTTTTTATTTCCGTAAAGGACGGTATTTTTTCATGGCTTTTAATAGTGATAAATTTTCCAATTGGAATTCCCGCGTCGCGCAGAAGCCGTTTCATCACATCCTTGTCCATGCCAACCGCGGAACCAAGCACTCCGGGGCCGACATAGGGAATATCAGCTAACTTTAAAAAACCTTGTACTGTCCCGTCTTCGCCAAAAGGACCGTGCAGAATCGGGAACACTACATCAAGAGTAAAACTGCCCGCACCTTCAGCGGCAAACATTCCGTTGCTTTCAGGGCGTAAAGAGACATCCTTGCCGTTTGGATTGATTTTTACAAGAGCGGGATTATCGGAGTTAAGTAAAAATTTTTCAGCGTCATTTATCAGCCAGCGGCCGGTTTTATCTATTCCGATTAAGACGGGATCAAACTTTGTCCTGTCAATCGCTTCGTAGACATTTTTTGCTGACAACAGAGAGATTTCGTGTTCAGCGGACTTGCCGCCGAAAAGTATGCCGACTTTTTTCATAATTACCGCCCTATAAGCCGCCGCCAGGGATTCACCCCAAAACGAATCTGGAAATAAAGCCAGCCAATACCAAAGCCGGCAAGGTGGGTAAGATGCGCGACGTTGCTATTTTGTCCTGTTATTGAAAAAATCAATTCAAGCGCGGTAAAACCAAGCACCATCACAGGGGCGCGCAGGGGAAGTATCCCCCAAATGTAAATAATTGAGTCTGGGAAAAACACCGCGTAGGCAAGTTCAACGGCAAATATAGCGCCGGACGCCCCTACAAGCGGAATCCCCGGAGCCGTAAATAAATACACTCCAAAAGAAAAGACTCCCGCCAGCGCGCCTGTAAGAAGGTAATAAAGCAAAAACTCGCGGCTGCCCATCTGCCTTTCAACATGAACTCCGAAAATAAAAAGACCGAGCATATTAAATAAAATGTGAGTAAAGCTGCCGTGCATGAACATATAAGTAACAAAAGACCAAACCCATCCATGTATAACCGTTATTGGTATCATTGCCAGCGCATTCGAGAGGGACACGGGTATTTTTTCCGCATCTATATTCAGAGTTACCCTGATATTATTCCCTAAATACCTCATAAATAAAAAAATGAGAATGTTAATTCCTATAAGCCAAAATACAACGCCGTCATTACTGTACCTGAAAGGCCGCTTGATTATGTTCATACTTTAAGAATAAAGATAGATTTAAATAAGGTCAACCTGCCGTATTTGCCAAAAATTTTCTTTTAATTACTATAAATAATACAAAAAATGTGTTATATTATTCTATATAAATATGAGATAAATACTTGACGGCGGGAATAGACCGCAAATGGAGGATAAAATGAAAAGGAAATTATTACTTATTGCGGTAGTTCTGATGTGCGGCTTAATGTTTACTACTTGTGATTTTTTATTGGATCTATTTAAGGATAAGGTTGAAGAGCCGGAGGTAACGCTCGAATCAGTTGAATTTTCTGAAATTAGTTTTACGGGCATTACGCTGCTCAGCAGTATAAAGGTAAAAAATAATGTTTCAGTTGATATTCCGTTCCCAAAGATAGATTTTGACTTGAATATTTTAGATATTGATACCCCGCTTTTAACCGGAAGCATTCCAAGCGGAGGTACGCTTAAATCCAATGAATCAACGGTAGTAAAAGTTAGTACGCCATTTACATATGCGAATCTGATTAATCTCATCTCTGCCATGACTGATGATAAAAAAGAAAATCCTACGTATAAAATAAATTTAACAACGTATATTCCCGTACAAGGGTTTGGAGATTTTTCATTTCAATTTTCTCATGACGGGAATATACCTCAAATGCGCGTTCCGGATATAACTGTCGCGTCTAGACCCAGCGCATCATTAACTTATAGTAATATTCTCGGTATTTCTACTCCTACCGGCGGAAAAATTGATTTTTCATTGAATGTGAAAAACAACAGCAATATTGCCGTATTAGTCAAGGATCTTTCCTATAATCTTAAAATAGCCGGTACTACATTCACCGGAGGGGCTACCCAAAAGCCGAATTTAACTTCAAAAGACACAGGGTTATTGACTTTCTCTTTTCCTATTACCGCAGCTAACATTACGTCAATCGGTCTTACCGTTCTTACAGGCGGCAACTTTAATTATGAACTTACCGGCAATTATATGTTCGGCCTTGATTTCCCGCTTGTAAAAGAATTAGGCGATTCATTTACCTTGAGGAATTGAACTCTGTAACTATCTGTCGATATTCTTCAATTGTTTCGGCGTGAACGGCTTTCTCGCGTAAAGCCGCGCCGCCGACTAAGCCTTTTGTGTAGGCGCAGAATTGTTTTCGCATTTCAAGACAGGCCGTGCGCTCTCCAATGTCCGCGGAAAGCATTTCAAGGTGGCGCATGGCGGCGGCTATTCGCGTGGAAAATGATGACTGTTCCCATGAGCCTGTTTCCAGCAGGGAACGGGTCTGTGAAAAAATAAAAGGATTGCCCTGCGCGCCCCTTGCAAACATTACCGCCGCGCAGCCTGTGTCTTTGAGCATTTGCCGCGCGTCCTCCGGCGTGTAAAGATCGCCGGAACCTGTAACGGGGACTGACAGGCGGGAAACTAAATCCGTAATGTGCGGCCAATTGCTTTTGCCGCCGTAATTTTGCGCGCGTGTGCGGGGGTGCAAGGTTACCATTGCCGCTCCCGCCTCGACGGCGATCCGCGCGCACTCAGCGTAGTTTAACGAAGCGCTGTCCCAGCCTGAACGGATTTTTATTGTTACGGGCACACTGCCCAAACTTTCACGGGAAGCGCGAACCGCGGCCTCCACTATCCTGCCAATGCCAGACGGATTTTTCATCAATGCTGAACCCGCGCCGTTTTTTACAACTTTGGGAACAGGACAACCGGCGTTAATATCCACAGCGTCCGGCTTCAGCGGTGCAAGCAGAGAAGCCGCTTTATAGACGGATTCACTCTCCGCGCCGAATAATTGTATTGCGTAACGTTTCTCTTTCTCCCCCCGCCGAACCAGATTTATGGCGGTCTCAACCGCAGTGTTGGAAACATCTGTTCCTCCCAGCCCGTAACGGCCGCAATTTCGATAGAGCGCTTCGGCGGAGACAAGTTCCGTAAAAGAAAAACACGCCCCCTCTTCGGCGCAAATGGAACGAAACGCGCGGTCGGTATACCCCGCCACAGGCGCAAGAAAAAGATTCCCTGTAAGTTCAAGCGACCCAATCTTCACTGGATGGAAAAAACTCATTAGTCTGCTTCCTTTTCTCTCTTCTTTGTGTTCTTAGTGAGAATCTTCTTCCCTAATTACTCATTGTTAATTGCTAATTGCTCATTGTTTTCGCTATTCATTCGGCAAACCGAAAAATTTATTCGCGTTTTCCCAGAGTTGAGCGGCAAGAGCATCTTCGTCCATATCAAGCATGTTTGCCATAAAACGGGCGGTCAGCGGCAGATACTTGGGCATATTTCTTTTGCCGCGATGATCAGCCGGAACCATGAACGGGCTTTCCGATTCTATCAATATGCGGTCTAAGGGCAGAACAGAGAGAGTTTCGTGCAGATTTTTCGCGTTCTTGTATGTTAAATTTCCCGCAAAAGAAAAATACAGATTAAGCTCAAGGGCTTTTTCGGCATAAGCGGCGTCTTCGGAATAACAGTGAAGCGCGCCGCCTTTTGGAGGCAGACGGTCGCGGAGAATATCCAGCACGTCGTGTCCCGCGTCGCGGTTATGAATTATTACGGGCATATTGAGTTTGGCCGCAAGATCAAGCTGGGTGATGAACAACTCGATCTGAGACTTTTTATCGCCGAATTTACGGTAATAATCAAGGCCGATTTCTCCTATGGCGACAACCCGCGGATATTGGACGCTTTGTTCAATGTGCTGCAGCCAGTCCTTGCCGGGGTTTTGTACCTCGGACGGGCTTACGCCTACGGCATGATAAACATTTGTTGCTGATTTAAGATTTTCATAAACATGACCGAAGTCATGAAGACTGTTACAAATTGAGACTATTCTTGCAACAGAGGCCTGACGGGCTTCCTGAATTACAATTAGCTGTTCAATAGGGTCTTCAACAATAAGCCCTAAATGGGCATGAGTATCAAAATACTGCATAGCTTTATCCAAAAGGTAAGAATTTGATGTATACCAAACTGGTAAATCTAATTTTAGCATGATCATGTAAATTCGTCAAGAAAAATTTTTAAAATTTATTATGGTACTTTGTACAATTTTTTTAGTTATAACAGCGTAAAATGCCCTACAAACCGCCCATAGGGGCTAATTCTTCCCAATGGGAGGGTTCAAGCGCGTCTTTATCGATACGGACAAAGATTTGCGGCATGTAACCGCTGACGGGACGCAGGGCATTATTAGCGTTCAGGTAGCCAAGATTGATACTTGGGGCGCCGGGGCTGTCTGTAAGGCGCATCCTTACCATTGTTTCGGGGTTACGGGTGATAGCGTCCCACGCGCGGGAGGATTCGGCGTATAAAACCATTGCTTTGGATTGATATTCGCGATTGCCTGTCTGTCCGGCGAGAGCTTCATTTACAACGCCGGCGTTATTTCGCGCCATCATCAGGCGTTCTCCGGTCTCCAGGAATTGGATATTGTCATTCGGCAATAATACGGGTAATCTTATGCGCTGGACTTCCAGGATGTCAAGCAAACGGTCGTAATAGCCTTTAGACGCAAAGTAGTCGCCGCGCTGATAAGCTGCGTTTCCCAGCGCAAAGAGAAGCCGCCTGTTCAAAGGCAGTTCTTTTGAAGCTTTAAACAGATATTCAAGCGCGTTTCTCCAGTCTTCACGCTGATAATACGCGGCGCCCATACGATATTGAATTTCAGGCGGGGCATAACCGTATCCTTCGGCTTTTTTGTAATTGGCGATGGCGGCTTCCATATTGCCTGTTTTTACAAAATACTCAAGATCTCCGCGGATAGCGTATAATTGGCCGAGTTGGGGAGAGGGGGGGATTAAGTTTCTGTTAAGGTAGTCTTCAAAGAGTTCAATCCCTTTTACCGCCTGTTCGTCGGCGGGGAAAAATTCACGGTTGTTGATAAGCAGATTTGCGTAACGGTATTGAGTGTCAACGCGGTAAAGGCGGCGTTTGACAGTTTCCTGCTTAGCCAGGTCAAAGGCGCGGATGGCGTTTTCCAGAGTTAGGCGTTCTTCGTGTATATTGCCAAGATTGTGATGATAGCGGGCAAGGTGGTAATGCGGTTCAGGCAAATACGGATCTTCCGCGATTGCCTGTAAAAGCATAGCCCTTACGCTTTCTATGCTTTCAACATAGAAATTGGGTACGCCTGTCGGTTTTTCAAGCTGTTTGTCCAAAAGATAGCCGCCAAGTTCCGCAAGAGACTCGGGGGAGAGTTTTCGCCTCTTTGGATCGTTTTCAAACCAGACTCTCAATTGAAGCGTTTCTTTAAGGTTGTCGGTGCGGATAAAATACTTCATCATCCGTTCAACAACAGGCGGCATCCATCCGTATTTTTCTATAAGCCTTGCGTAAGCAAAACGCGCGTCGTCGTAGTGATCATAAAATCTTGAAGGATTTGAATCGGCCCAGTCAAGGAAATTGTCGCCTGCGGCAAGAAGCCCGTCGTAATCATTGGGAGCGTAATCAAGAAGCTCTCTCTGTAAAAGCTTGTTTGCTTTGTCGTAATTCATTAAATATTTAGTATTAAGAGCCGCATAATCCAAAACGCCCTTTTTGTCCCGTGGATAGTATCTTAAAAGCTCGTCATATTTGTTTTCCGCAAGCATATAACGGCGTTGATCAATAAACGCTTCGGCATAAGAGTAAAACCATTTTTTCTTGCGGTGCAATGTAAACGCGTCGTGGAACAATTCGTTTGCCCGTTGATATTCTCCTGCGGGAATACGTTCATAACCGCGTTTATACAGGGATTCGGCTTTAAGCGGTATGTATATAAACTTGTAACTGAGATATATGACGGAGCCCGCCATTGCCGCGATGAAGGCAAACAACCTTATTACCGGAAGTAAATTGTGTACAAAGATATACGCAAAACTTGATTGTTCCGCTTCAAAATCCGCGCCCGTGCTTTTTTCAAAACTTCTGGGAATAACAATCGGCTTACCGGTAATTTGTTCGGCTAAAGCCGCGGTCTCTTTAACAGACGCGCCGTTTACAAGAAGGCGTATTAATTTTGATAATTGCTCCGGCAGTAGAACCTGTTCGGCAATTAATTCTTCACAGATGATTTTCAGGTTCAGCGGATAAGTTGAAAGAGTGTGTACCAGACTGTTCACATCTTCCTGACTTAACGAGATTTCATCTATGTTTTCTTCTGCCGGTTCTTTTTTTTCTTCTTCTTCTACTTGTTTCTTTCTGCCGAATAAGCCTTTTTTCGGCGGCGGCGGTTTTACCTCGCTGACTTTTGTTTTATTTAAAATATCATCAAGGCCGGAAAGCGAAAACGCGTCATCGCCGCTAAAAGTATCCCCGGTAAAACCGGAATCATGTTGTTCTTGAGGCGCGGGTTCGCCGCCGGTATCCAATTCGATTTGATCAGACGTAAAATCAGAGCCTAAATCTCCAAAATCATGTACGGCGCCGGAATCATCCGCAGTACTGTCCGTGCCTGTAAAATCTATGTCCGGCAAAGAAGAATCAAAACTCGCCTCTGAAGCGGAATCATCTCCGCCCGAAAAATCATTATTTAATCCTGAATCGTCTCCTCCTGGGAAACTTATATCCGGTAAAGAGTCTGAAGAAAAATCATCGTCTTCCGTTTTTGGAGTAGAATCGCGGGCTTCGCCGCCGAGATCAATTGCATTGTTAAAATCCTGAGAATCGTCAGGAGTGGAAGCTCCAAGATTATCAAAAGCGCTTGTGTCAAACGCGGTATCATCAAGACTTGAATCATCAGTATCTGAACCTGTTGACGTGACCAGTTCACCATCCTGGTTTTCTCCGCCTAAGTCTATGGCTCCCAAATTATCGATTTCAGTATCATCCTGCCCCGCATCAACGTTAAAGTCTTCCTGACTAAAATCGGGAATTCCGGAATCAGCGGGAGCAGATTCCATCTCATCAGAAAAGCCCGATAGAAGATCATCGGGTATAGCGCCTTCATTGTCAAAAGACGGGCTTTCATCCTGACTGCCGCCTGTAAGAGAGGATAAATCATCTGCGTCTAAATCAGGCGCGGCTTCGTCCTGACCGCCCGTAAGAGAGGATAGATCATCCGCGTCTGATGTATCAGGCGCGGCATCTTTCTGAAAACTGTTTAAAAAATCATCGGCGCCTGAATCATCAATAGCGGTTTTTTCCGGCTCTGAAGGACCTGAATTTATATCTTTTAGAAAATCATCAAGAGCGGACATTGCGCCGCCGGCGGGCACATCCAGGGGCGGCGGATTATCACCGCCGGGAAGATCGTTTAGAAATGAGTTAACATCAAAACCATCGGCGCCCGTATCGCTTATAGGGACATCAGCGGGTGGGGCTTCATTTCTGTTAAATTCAAAAGGAGGCGGTTCTGTCGTCGGGAGTTTTAAATCGTCAAAAGGCAGTTTTAGGGATTCAATATCGGCTTTCTCGTTTGCGATATTATTAAAGGAGGACTTAAATTGCCCCAGCGCGCTTAAAGACGGCATATTAAGATAATTATATATCGACCGATAATTGTAAAGAATGTATGAAAAGGATTAGGTTTTTTCTTCTTTTAACGCTGATTTTCTCTTTTATACCGGCTAGCGCAGAAGCTGAAAACTGGGAGAGTTACGAGGTTATTGAACGCTTATTGACCATGTCAGGCCCTGGAACACCGGAAATTTATAAAGATTTTGTAATTTTTACCGCCGAATCAAGCCTGCGAAAGGTAGGAATTTCCTTTGCCCATGAGAATTTTGCCCATACATACTGGTTCAGGCAGCTTCTTGTCCCTCAGGACCTCCTGAATGCGCCAATTCCGCCCGGTAAAAAAGTGCCCGATCCTTACATAAATTCTGGCATTCAATTCCATGTACTTGAGGTTCCTGAAAATGTACAGGAAGTTGAATACAGGCTTGTAATAAACGGCCTGTGGACGACAGACCCGAATAATTCCCTAACCCGCAGAGACCAGGTTTCCGGACTGACTTTATCGGTGGTACGTATGCCGCCCAGGCCCGTAAAACTTGACCCTCTTAAAGGACTGCCCGAAGGCTTGACTTTTACTTTTAAGGGCCCTCCGGGAGAAATCGTCACGGTAGCCGGCAGTTTTAACGGATGGGACCCTTTCATGTACGAACTTAAAGAAAGCTCCGCTGGTGTTTATACCCTCACGCTTCCGCTGCTGTCAGGCACATACCAATATGTATTTTTCTGCCAGGGCAAGCGTTTTGTAGATTTAAATAATCCGCGCAGAAGTTATTCTCGGGACGGGAAGCCTGCCTCGGAAATTACGGTTCCTTAAGTTGTTCGAAAGATTTTCACACAAAGATCACGAAGGTACAAAGAACACAAAGAGGGAAGAAGGGGTTTTGTCCGAAGGCTGGGCGTGAAGCTTTCACAATAAGATAACAAACAAAATTTCCTGATTTCTCTAAGCCGCAGCGGTCATTGCAGGCAAAAAAGGCATTTCACTAAATACTTTTGTAGAAAAAGCAATTTATGATGAGGTTTATGCATCATAGGTGTCATTTGAAAAGTTTCTGTTGTTACAGACTAATAGTATCACCACAACCGCAATTCAGCCCTAAACGCCGTTTGTCCGCTTTCTTTTTTGCGGCCTTCAAATGCAAAGGCGTTATTTTCACCTAAAATCGGCGCGGATAAAAGTTCTGCGGTTTCTCCTAACATAATTTCATTCATGTAGTTAATATCAATGCGGAGTTTATCCGCTTTTTCTAAAAGTTGCGGGTCGAGGGCGTCTTCTATCCATTGGACGTAACGAACATTATTGACATGCCCGTTGTAATCAATGTCGGTGTAGAGAGCTTTTCTTTCTGCGGCTTTTTGAAGATCCCCGCGTTCTGTAAGAGCGGCTGCGCCCTTTTCTTCCGGGGCAAGGGATTCCAAGCCCTCATTTTGGGGAAGGTTGTCCATTACAGACTGAGGTCTTAAAGGACGGCGCTTTTCCATATCTACAATTAACCACGCGCTGCGGGCGGAGACGATTGCCATATCATTTTTGTCTTTTATTTCGTAATTACGCATGGCAAATAACTTTTCCCATCCGCGCGGCCAACTGCGGACTGTAATAGTTTCGCAGTATTCAGGCCGTCTTTTTACAAGTACTGACATTCGCGAAAGTATCCATACCTGGCCTGTTCTTGCCATGTCCTCGCGACCTACTCCCAGATTTTCAGCGTGACAAATTGCCGCTTCCTGAAAAAATTGGAATACGGCGTCAAGAGTAAGTCTGTCTGATTTATCTATCGCGCCAAATCGTACCGGTGCGGATTCCTGCCAAACATCAACAATCCCGGTACCTTTGGGATTTGCCGGATCACAATTCATATTTTTTCCTTTTATCAATTTTACAGAATTAAATGAGATTTTTCAACGCGATTTAGTGTAAAATGATGCCATGAATGAGGAATTATTATGCACATGGCAGATTCTTTACTATCCCCCGTTGTGGGAACGGCAATGTGCGCTGTAAGCGCCGCCGCCCTTGCTCTTTCAGTTTTAAAAGTTAAAAAAGACGATTTGTGCGAGAAGAAAATTCCCATTATAGGAGTGAGGGGCGCGTTTATTTTTTTAATGCAGCCAATTCATCTTGCGATTGGTATTATTGAAGGAATTGTGACTGCTGCGGTACTTTGCTTTGTTTACAAAATGCGCCCTGAAATTATGGAGAGCAGTTTTGAAAGAACGGCTATTAAAAATAACGCTTCGATAAAAAATGTTCTTATTACGCTTGCCGTAATTACATTGATTATCGGAGGCTTGTTATCTCTGTTTGTTTCTTCACACCCTGACGGACTTGAATGGTCAATAAAAAAAATAACCGGTACAACAGATATTGAGAAAGACAATACGTTTTTAGAAAGAGCGGCTTCCATACAGAGAAAAACCGCTTTTCTGCCTGATTACAATTTTCCTGATGCGGGCGAAGAAGGCGCGGCGGCAGGAACGACTATTGCGGGTATTCTAGGCGGCGTTTTTACTTTTCTGCTTGCCGGGATTACCGTATTAATCATTTCAATTTTCAAAAAGAAACGAAATTCTTTGTGTTAATATGAGTGTAACTAGAATAATTAGCTGAAAACATGAAAATACCGAACTTTTTTTGCATATTGGTAATTATTGTTTTTGTTTCTCCGTGTAGTTGACAATTCCTCGCAAACAGTATAAATTGTAAATGTATATTTCAAAGGAAGTGGGGTGCGGAGCGTAAGTTCAAGGAACTTTAGTTCCCAATCCCCCGCTAACCCGTAACTGTGACAGGGAAGATTCAGTCAATGACGATCACTGGGTAACCGGGAAGATCGACTGAAAAATTGCCCTCAAGCCAGGAAACTTTGGTATACGTTAACCCTGTATGGGGTTAAATATTTTTCTTAGCTTCGAGGAAGAGCCTGAGAAAAGCCGTATTTACCAATAAAAATAATATTCTCGTTGGATAATTCCGGTCTTGTATTAGTTGTGTCTTTTTCGGGGAAGGAGTCTCTATGTTTTTGTTCAACTCACTTCACCAGGGAAGGTTAGCTTCCAAAAACCGTAAGGTTTACGGTTCGCTTCGCCGCCATTGGGCGCGAAATATTTTCGCACTTGCCGTCATGTTCTGTTTGTCAACGGCGTTTTTGTTTACAGGTTGCAATACGGAGCCGAATCCGGAAAATGTAGATACCGGTTTTGTTCCGGCAGGCGAATGGGCGGATGATTATGGCAGCAGTTACATTATAACAAACGCCACGGTTGTATATGATGATGGATTTGGATATGGTGATTTTACAGGCGCTATTTTAAAAGTCAGTGACTTTTCAGCTAACTCGGGCGTACTTATTATCAAAATAATTTCATCTAACGTTGGTTATACTGTTGATAAATTTACCGGCGTGTATTACAAAGAATACACAGCGTCTCATGTGTACTTGGCAAATCCAATTGACGAATCATATGCTCCCATTGAAAAGGACACGTTTGCTGAGGCACAAGCTGTATTTACCGTTGATAATGTTGATACCCATGTCACTTATTGGGGTTCGGGGTATAATAAGTAAATGTTTCCTATTTTACACAAGACCGGAAAATTTTTTCCGGTCTTGGTACTGTTAATTTTTTCTCTCTGTTTTCCAATTTATGTAAAAGGGCAGGATGCCGAATGGGAAAACGAACTGTCCTTTTATGATGAAGAAGGCATAACCGTTACGGGAACTGTTCAAACTTCTCAACAAATGTCAGTCATTGATAAAGACGAAATTGAACGCCGCAACGCGCCGGATGTTGCAACGCTGCTGCAGGAGACGCTCGGACTAAACATTACACGGTACGGAACTTACGGCAACATGACTTTGCTTAACCTGCGCGGACTTGATACAAAACGGTTGGCGCTTCTGGTAGACGGAGTTCCGGCAAATTCTTCCATAGACGGAAAATTTGATATTGAGCAAATCGATCTTAATTCAATCGAACGCATTGAAGTAATTTACGGCGGCTCCGACACCAAGTACAATGTTTCAGGCGCGATGGGCGGAGTGATTAACATTATCACCGTTAAAAAACAAAAACCCGGGCTGGCGCTTGGCGCTTCTGTTTCCAATACCGGTGTTCTGCCCGGCGAATACCGCGGGCGGGACGGACAAACGCAGGAGCCAAAATGGGAAGATTTGGCTGATACCCAGAACTTATGCCTTTCCGCCGCTTACGGGGGAAGCGCTTTTTCAATTACAGCTAACGCGTTTGCAAACTGGGCGCAGAATCACTTTTTATTTACCGATCGTTACAATTATACCCGCCGCAAAGACAACAACGAAGTGTGGGATGCCGGGGGCGCGTTATCTGCAATATGGGAGCTGCCCAATCTTTCAAAATTAATCGCTTCATCAAACTTTTATTACGATGACAAAAATATTCCCGCCTCCGGCTTTTCAGGCAATGCCGGCACACAGCAGGATATAGTTTCGCGTAACAATATAATGCTTGATATGCCCCGCGTCTTTCGGGATGATCTTGCAATGGAAGCGTCTTTGGGATCATATTTTACAAGGAGGGATTATACCTCGTCTGCGGACATTTTTTCCCGCCACGAACAGCAAAACATAACGGTAATTAACCGCTGGAATTGGTATGCAAGCAAACAGTTGGCGTTGAAAAGCGGTTTCGATTACCGTTTTATCTATCTTGATTCAATGGATATTGGTAACCGAAACCGGCATGACGGCGGAATCTACCTGACTGCGGAATACAAACCGGTACAAAAATTCATGATCATTCCTTCCGTAAAAGCAGTGTTTACAAGCGAAGGAGGCACGCTATTTACCGCAGTTCCAAAACTGGGTCTTCTTTGGAATGTGACGGATTCGCTTGCCCTTAAAAATAACTATTTCCGCAGTTTTAAATTTCCCGACTTTGAAGAACTCTACTGGGGCGACGGCGGTAGCGTTAGCGCAGCCTCCGGCAGCGGGGGAAATCCCGACCTGAAGTCTGAAGACGGCTGGGGCGGGGATATTGGCTTGTCATGGCGTTATAAAAAATTATTCAGTTTTGAAAGTACTTTCTTTACACACTGGTTAAAAGATTCAATTCACTGGTATTCCGGGGCCAACGGTATATGGCGGCCTGAAAATGTCGGAGAGGCAATTTTCTTTGGGCTGGACAGCAGACTGCGTTTTGAAATTCCGGTGAGTCTTGGACAAGTGAAAAAAATTATCCCCTCAATTTCATATCAGTTCCTTTTAAGTTACTTGTTAAGTTTTGGCTATTGCCTGGCGGACAATAAAAGAATCCCCTACAGTCCCATGCATACAATCAGCGGTTCTCTTGAGATTCCCTGGGAAAGCGGTTCTGTAATAATTAGCGGACATTATGAAAGCATGCGTTATAATGACAGAGCGAACCTTACGCAGTTGAAACCGCATTTTTTACTTAACGCCGCGGTTAATCAAAAGATCGGGAAAAATTTTACAGTATTTGGCGCGCTGCGAAATATTTTAAACGAATCGTATGAATCATTCAGCGATTACCCCATGCCGGGGATTACATTGACTGTGGGGTTACGCGCAAATTTGGAGATAAAATGAATAAAGAGAATAGTAGATCATGGTTAGTCATTTTAATTTTATTATTAATTTCAAGCTGTAACGCTAACAAGGGCAGGGAAATAATCGACCGTTCGGGCAGGACAGTAATAATTAAGAATCAAATCAATCGTATCATATCCACTGCGCCGTCAAATACGGAAATAATAACCGATCTGGGACAGGCGCATAAACTTGTCGCTATAGACCGACATTCGGCGAATGTTACGGGGATTCCTGAAGAATTGCCGCAGTTGGATTTTTTCTATCCTGACGCTGAGGCGATTATCAATCTTGAGCCTGATATAATTATCGCAAGCGGGCATAATGCGACAGGTACGGGCGAAGACCCGTTAATGTTGTTACGCGAAATGGGAATATCTGTGGTGTATATTTCCATGAGCGCGAGTATTAATGAAATTTACAATGATATTATGTTTATAGCGGATGTTTTGCATGTTGAAAAAGAGGGAGAACGATTGATAAATTCTATGAAAGTGCAAATTGATGAAATTGCACAAACTGCGGCTAAAATGGCAACTAACACAGATAGCAAAAAAACCGTTTATTTTGAAATTTCCGCCGCGCCTGATATGATGACTTTTGGAAAGGGCAGTTACATTAACGATATGATTTCCGTTATTGGGGCAAAAAATATTTTTGAAGACGAGAATTGGCTTGTAATGCCGGGCGCGGAGGCGGTTATCAGCCGCAATCCCGATGTGATCCTTACAAATGTAAATTATATTGACGATCCAATCGCGGAAATAAAAAGCCGTCCCGGTTTTAACCACATCAATGCGGTTATTAATAACCGTATTTACCAAATAGATACTGACTCGTCGGTACGCCCTTCAAGCCGTATAATTTTTGCTTTGCGGCAAATGTCACAGGCGGTATATTATGACTATTAAAATATTTCCAAATTTCATCTCGCAGAGGCGCGGAGGCGCAGAGGACGCAAAGTTTGCGTTCGATAGCTCATCTTTGATCCAGATATATTTTTTTCATAACAGAGATCATGATGGTAAAACGCTATTCCCACAAATAACAACTCTGCGTCCTCTGCGCCTTTGCGCCTCTGCGAGAGGTCTTATCGTAAATATTTATATGTTACAAAGTACTAGTTATATATTTTGTGGTAAGATATGAGTAATAGAACGCGAATTATCGTAGGCGCAATTATCTCACTCTTAATAATCATTGCCGCCGCATCTTTGGGCAGTTCTACTATTAGTTTACGCGACACTGTTTTGATCATTTTACATAAAGTTTTCCGTCTGCCGCTTGCTCATGATATAGACCCTAAAAATGTTTCAATTGTGTGGCTGCTGCGGTTGCCGCGCGTATTGTTGGCGTTTCTTGTCGGCGGCGGACTTGCTGTAAGCGGCGCGGTTTGTCAGTCTATTTTACGCAATCCCCTCGCGTCTCCCTACATTTTGGGCGTTTCGTCAGGCGCGTCTTTGGGCGCGGGAATAATTATTATCAGCGGAATTGCGATTCCTCTGCTGGGCGCTTTCACCTTACCGCTGACGGGCTTTGTTTTTGGGCTGGCGGCCGTTTTTTGCGTCGCTGCTTTTTCTTCGCGCATAGACAAATCAATGTCGAATAACACAATAATTCTGTGCGGGATGGTTTTTTCTCTCTTTTTAAGCGCAATGCTTACCATGCTTAGCGCTATATTTTCTGATGACCTGAGGCGTATAGCTCTATGGCAAATGGGAAGTTTTGCCATGCGGGGCTGGTCATCGGTATTGCTGTTGCTTCCGTTTCTTGTCATCGGAATAACCGGGATTTTCCTTTTCACAAAAGAAATGGACATTTTAAGTTTTGGCGACGAACAGGCAAAATCTTCGGGAGTGGAAACAGGCGCAGTGCGCAAAAAATTGCTCGCTCTCTGCGCCGTGCTGACGGGGGCCGCGGTCGCTCTCAGCGGCGTTATCGGCTTTGTTGATTTGATAGCGCCTCACGCGGCGCGCCGAATCTGCGGCTCAAATCACAGGCGCTTAATTCCCATGTCGTTTATTCTCGGCGGCTCTTTGCTTGTTTTAACCGATCTGCTGGCAAGAACAGTTGTCTCGCCGTCAGAACTTCCGGTGGGCGCGATTACCGCGTTAATCGGCGCGCCGTTTTTTGCATGGATTTATTTCAAGCGGCGGCGCAAGACGCAGGTGTAATATGCTGGAAGTTAAAGATTTATCCGCCGGATACAATGACACAAACGTTATTCGCAATATCAATTTCAAAGCGGAAAGGGGAGAGAGCCTTTGCATACTCGGTCCTAACGGCAGCGGAAAAAGTACTTTGCTTAAATCAATAGCGCGTATTATTGATTATCGCGGATGTGTTTTAATAAACGGCGAAGATATAAGAGCGGTTTCACGCAAAGAGTTGGCAAAAAAAATCGCCCTGTTGACTCAGAGCGCGCAGGTGTTTTTTCCCTACACGGTTTATGAGACCGTATCGATGGGGCGTTATGCGTATTCGCAAGGCTTTTTGAAAAATCTTTCCGCCGAGGACAGGGCGGTTATCGAAGACATTTTAAAAAAACTCGACATTTGGGACAGCAAAGACTGTATGATTGACGAATTGAGCGGCGGAGAATTGCAGAGAGTATTTCTTGCGAGAACTTTAGCGCAAAACCCCGATTTAATTTTACTTGACGAGCCGAGCAATCATCTGGATTTGAAACATCAAATTGAACTGCTCAAGTTTTTAAAAGCGTGGGTAAAGGATAACGATAAAACTTTAATCAGCGTGTTTCACGATTTTAATCTGGCGCGTCTTTTTGGCGATACGGCTGTTGTTTTGAATAACGGAACGTTAGCTGCAAGCGGAAAAATTGAGGACGTTTTGATAAGCGGGATTTTAAGCGATGTTTATGGCGTCGATATTCGCGGCTTTATGCGGGAATCGCTGGAAAAGTGGAAATAGTGAAAATTTTGCGCCCGACACATATTGTGTGTACTAATTGACAATATGATAAAAAGAGTTTAAAATACATTATAGAGGGATTTATATGTCTGCAGCGGAACCTTTACTGGAAGAAAGTTATGATCTGATTGAACCGCGTTTTGAACGTATTGGTAGAACCGAATATGCCATGAGTTCGCCTGGGTATAAACATCAAAGTGTACTCTTGGCAGTTGGCGCTCAACTGAGAGAAAAATTACTGACTTCTGGTTGTATAACAATTATAGCTCCTTTTGATGTGCATCCTTTATTTGAAAAAGGGGATGAGTATACTCTGGTACAACCTGATGTTTTTATTATATGTGACCGATCAAAACTACAGGACAAACGTTATAATGGCGTTCCTAAATTTATAATAGAAATTCTATCTACTAACCGTTCTCATGATATGCTTACTAAATTAAACTTATATGAACGTTCCGGTGTTAGTGAATATTGGATTATTGATCCGGAAGAACAAATTATCAGTGTTATGGAACTTATTGATGGCAGATATGTAATTCATGCTTTTTCAGGTAACGATGAGGTTTCTCTTGCGTCATTTCCTGGTTGTACAGTTGATTTTAAAAAAGTATTTGAAAATTTAGGCTCATAAAAAAATGAAGGCATTATTCTCATGGCAGCGCATTTTCACGAGCAGCCGCCGCAATTGCTCCGCCTTGACCCCAATCCGCTCCGAATGCGAATAATGCGCCGTCTCTTGAAATTGCGCCAATGTCGGGTGTTCCGCCTGTGGGACGGAATTTTGCGTCTATAGTCCCGCGGGAATTACCGGATGAAGTCATGCGTCTTTTTGTATCTTTTGTTACAGGTATAGCGCCGTTAACGAAATTACCGTCGTAGTTGACCCATTTTCCGTTTTCAAAGCCATTGCCTGTTATATCGAGGGACTTTATATTCACCAGTAGGTTGTCGGTAATTGTAACGCTTCCGGCATCGGTGTTTTGTCCGTAGATGTAATGAAATCCAAAACCGTTTTGCGAGCCAATAATGGTATTGTGAAAAAAGCGTGTTCCCTGCTGCGGCGAAATAACCGCGTGCGTAAGGCCGTGACGAATTCCCGCGTCAGTGCCGCCTATAACGATATTGTGATGAACGCTGTAATTGAAACTTAAATCATCGACATACAAACCTGAAAGAAGTCTTTTCATTGTCCCATTGTCGCCTTTACCGCCGCCGACAACGACAAAGTTGTTAAATATTTCACTGCCGCCGCCGTTGGTATTAATGGTATAAAATCCGCCCGCTCCGTCGGGAACATTTATGCTGTGGTTCTCGCAATAATTATTACGGACTACGCATTTTTCAAAAGAGTGACCATGTGCGAAATAAATATGGGCGCGTCCCTGATTTACCAGTGTGTTATGTGAAACTTCAAGCCGTTTTGAAGATAAAACATACACCCCGTCAAAGAAATTACCCGCGTAATTTGTGTCGTGGACATAATTATTGGTAAATACGTTATCATCGCCGCCCAGAACAATTCCGTTTCCGCTAGTATTGCCAAACTCGCACCGCGTTATCCGATTATTTGATCCCGTAACAACCATGCTGCCGCACCACTTGTATTCCTCAATTTGTGAAAAATCGCTTGCATAAAAATGCTGAGCGTAAAAAACACGGCAGTTTTCCAGCATATTGTTATTGGAGCCGCTCATATTTATGCCTCCGCCAAAAACGGTAATATTTTTAATTGTCACATAAGATGTGTTAGCCGCAAAAATAGCGATGTCATTGCCGCGCATGGAAAGAGTGCGCTGTTCCGGCGCGCCGTCCCATGGGGGATAAAAATACAGAAGATTGGTTTGTTTGTCAAAAGAATACTCGCCGGGCGCGTCCAGCAGCGCCAAAGCTCCGGTAATATAAAATGGATTACCCGGATAGGGCGTATCGGGATCGTTCTTTGTATGCGGACTGGAGTTGCCGGTTATTTCATTCGCCGGAGTTATCGTTTTTCCTTTTACCGTTCTAACCGGCGATATAATCGGCCTCCAACCGGGAACTTCACTGTCTCCCGGCCAAATTATTAATCTTGCGCCCGCGATATTTGCGGGAATATTGCCGCTTGCGACAACAGTATTTTTATTTGTTCCCTTTTGAGCGACATCCCTTTTGTAATCCCACATTGTTGACATTGTAGTACCCATATTTGGGTATCTTGCCTCTACCATAGAATCCCTGTCGGCGAAAAGCTGGGGGAAATTCGTATCGATATATTTAACATATTCGCTTATATCGGCGGCATAAATATTTCCTTGATGCCGCTTCCATTGCGGTTTAATCGGGATAGCGGGCGATATTACAACATCCGCTCCCGGCATTGCGGTAAGCGTAACAGGTTTCCCTGCTGTTCCACCAGGCACACTAAATCTTTCGTTGTAAGTTCCGGAATCAACCAGTATGGTATCACCCGGTTTCGCGTAATACATCGCATCGGCTATTTTTTTAAACGGCCGATCTTGCGCGCCATTACCATTATCTGATCCTCTGCTTGCGCTGACATAAATATTCCGCGTGCCGTTACTGTTTGCCTGTCCTGCCGCCGCGGTTACGGAGGCGGGAGTGTAATCCCAGGTTTCAATTCTTATACTGATGTTGTCAACATAAAAAAATGTGTTAGAGCTGTTTTGTTCCCATTTATTCAAATGAAGGAACGGATTATCGTTTGAAGGAATAATTGTCAAATTCCCGCTCATGTTATACCAAACTCCCGGTTGGGGATTGGGCGCGGCGGCTATGGAAGGATACTCAGGATCATTGTTCACAGTCCATGACATTCCCTTTTTAGGACCGGTCCTCATTACATCCGCCGAAAAATATATGGTAATGGGTTTGTTCCTGTAATTTGCAAGTGAATACTCTATCGCGTTCCATTGAGTAGCGGCTCCGTTTATCTTTACAACATTTGTCCGTCCGTCAATATTTACAAGATCATAAGTTGGAGCGGTAACTTTGAATCCGTTTATAAGCGTAGAATTGTTGACCGTGTTTATTTTTACTTCTTTTCGCGTCTGGGCATTCAGGAAACTGAACGCTGACAAACCGATAATCAAAAACAGAAAAAATTTATTTTTCATGTATTACCTCAATATTTGGTATTGTTTGAATTTATATAATATAGCAAAAAGATCATTGTGTAAAAATATGAATATTGTTTTTTAGGGTATATTTTTTGAAAAGTTATTACCCTTTATTTGCAATCTTTGCCCAAGTGTCGCGAAGGCCGATTGTTTTGTTGAAAATCGCGCGTCCGTCCGCGCCTGTGTCCGAGTCGCGGACAAAATAGCCCAGGCGTTCAAATTGGAAAACTTTGCCCGGCGAAACATTTGCAAGCGACGGTTCGCCCCACGCGTTTTCAATTACTTCGAGTGAATTGGGATTAAGGTTGTCGGTAAATTCGCCGGGAGAGCCGTCGGGGCGCCGGGAAACTTCCATTGGCTTTTCCGCGCTGAATAGGTAATCGTAAATACGCGCCTGTATCGGCACGGCATGAGCGGCGGATACCCAGTGGATAGTAGATTTAATTTTTTTGTTGTCAGGCGCGTTACCGCCCCTTGTCTGCGGATCGTAAGTGCAACGCACGGCTGTTATGTTACCGTTTGCGTCTTTGTCAAAGCCCGTGCATGTAACAATGTACGCATAACGCAGGCGGACGGAGTTGCCGGGGAAGAGCCGGAAATATTTGGGCGGCGGAGTCTCCTCAAAATCTTCGCGTTCGATCCACAGTTCGCGGGAGAATGGCACAAGGCGTTTTCCCGCGGATTCGTCTTCTGGATTGTTTACCGCTTCCATTTCCTCGTGCGAACAAAGTTCGCTCTTGTTTCCGTCCCAATTTTCAATTATCAATTTGAGGGGGCGCAAAACCGCCATTACGCGCAATGCGCGTTTGTTCAGGTCTTCGCGAAGACAGTATTCAAGAAAAGCGATGTCTACCATACTGTCAGTCTTTGCAATGCCAATCTGCGAAACAAAACTGCGAATCGCCTCGGGAGTGTAACCTCTGCGGCGGAGACCGGCTATTGTCGGCATTCGCGGATCGTCCCAGCCTGTAACCTGTTTATTCTGTACAAGTTTTAATAGCCAGCGTTTGCTCATAACGGTGTGGCTCAAATTCAGGCGGGCAAATTCTATCTGCCGCGAGGGGAAAACTTCCGCTTCTTGTATAAACCATTCGTACAAGGGGCGGTGGATTTCGTATTCAAGCGAGCAGAGAGAGTGGGTGACTCCCTCTTTTGCGTCGGAAAGCGGGTGTTGAAAATCATACATTGGATAGATACACCACGAATTTCCTGTGCGGTAATGGGTTTCGCGGCGTATTCGGTACATGACAGGATCGCGCAGGAGCAGGTTAGGGTGTGTCATATCAATTTTTGCGCGCAGGGTTTTTGCGCCGTCGGCGTATTCGCCTGCGCGCATTCTTGCAAAGAGGTCAAGATTTTCTTCGATGGAACGGTCTCTGTACGGGCTGTTTTTTCCAGGCGGCGTTACGGTGATATTGTTTTTATCCGCAACCGCCGTCCCCCGGTACTCGCTGATTTCGGTATCTGTAAGATCATCAACGTATGCTTTTCCTTTTTTGATAATTTTTACCGCTAAATCGTACAGGTACTCATAGTAATCGGAAGCGTAAAATTCACGGTCTTCCCAATCGTAGCCCATCCATTTAATGTCGCGCTTAATCGCTTCAACATAAGAGACATCCTCTTTTTCGGGATTGGTGTCGTCAAAGCGCAGGTTGCATTTTCCGCCGAAACGCTCCGCCATGCTAAAGTCGATAAAAAACGCCTTACAGTGGCCGATATGCAGCCAGCCGTTAGGTTCCGGCGGAAAGCGCGTAAGCACATAACTGTATTTTTTCGCAGCTAAATCTTCTTTAATAAATTCGCTGATAAAATCCGTACGGCAGTCATCGTTGTTTTGAGGTTCAGTTTCAGTCCCGGTAGAATCATTCATAATGCGTCCTTATAATTTAAAAATTTGTCAGATAACAGAGTCCTAAAAGCAAAATTGCCCATAACACTTTATCATTCCGATCTATATTTTGAGTTTTCGTGTCTTTTAACAATTCAAGCTTGCTTCCGTAATACCAAAAAAGCCCCATCTGTACGTCAATGCGGAAAGTATACTCGGCAAAGTCTTCCCTTTCGCTTTGAGCGCCGAAAAACAGATAGGCCAATTCATCAAGAATCCCGCTAAATTCATTTATGGCTTTTATGTAATCAGTCTGTTCAACAGTTGACATAAATAACGGAATGTCATCCTGCAATTTTCCCTTGCGTTCTTCATCGGATTTTTCCACCCATGTTTTTTTAATTAACAAAGCCAAATTATTTTGAAACTGATCAAGAAAAGTCCGTAATTCCCCGCTGTTTTTTTCGAGCGCAAGCAAACGCTGGTATTCAATACCGATGCCAAGCGACTTGGCAAATTCACACGCGGCTTTTACATCAGGTTTATGCCCCTTGGAAAACCCGTCTTTGAAAAACAGACGTTCAGCCGCTCTGCGGTATTCGCCGGGGATTGAATAATTAGCAGCCATATTACCTCGATACATAATATAATTTGATAACTTATGTCAATTTTAGTCAAGGATGTTAAGATATGTTTTTACAGCCTTCACGGTAGAGGGAAAGGCGAATTCGGAAAAATCAATTTCTTCAGGTTTCAGAAATCGAATATTTGAGATTTCGGCTTTTTCCCGCCGCAGATCTTCCGGTTTAAGACCGGGCGCGCGGACTGAAAAATACATATCACACGTATTGTAATTTATGCCCTTATAGCAGTACACATTTGGAAAAGAAGCAAATAATTTAAAGACATCCGATAATCTTACGCCGTCGGGAATATGCGGCGTCCAGCTGAGTTCTTCCCGCAATTCGCGGTATAGACCGTCAAGGACGCCTTCGCCGGGATCGACAAAACCGCCGGGAAGATCGAGTTTGCCGACAGCCGGCTCTTTACCCCGGACAAGGAATACAATCCTGTCCGATCCCTTACCGGGCGAATGGTTAGGCGGCTGCCCGGTTTCCTTAGAATTTTCATCTTCCGGCACAACGATAATACAGCCTGTAGCCGCGGCGACATTGTGATAATAAGTAAAACCGCAATCCGGACAACGGAAACGTTTTCCGTTTTCAAAAGCGATTTTCTTTGAAGCGCATGATGGGCAAAAATTGAACATAATTTATTGTACTAAAAATACGGGACTTTTCAAAGTCCCTTACGATTAATATAATTAAGATATGAAAGCAGAATGTTCATTAAAGGTAAGATCATACGAGTGTGACAGTTATAACCATGTAAATAACGCCAATTATTTAAACTATCTGGAATATGCCCGCTGGGAATTTCTGAAAACTATTGGTTTTGACTATAATAAGGCGATTAAATCCGGTTATGGGACTTATGTTACACGGATAGAAATCAATTACAAAAAGTCCGCTTTTACCGATGACGAATTGGTAATAAGATCGTGGCCTGTTAAAAAGGGCGCGGTCAGCGGAACCTTAGCGCAGGAAATTTGGCGCGGAGAAGATCTGATAATTGATGCGAAAGTTACATGGGCGTTTGTAGATTCAAGAGGGACGCCTGTAAGAATTCCGCCGGAGTTTGATGTGCCCGGGCTTAAGCCGCAGTGAGGCATTTCATTAAGAAAAAATTATTTGGCGCGATAGTTTAAGCCGTAATAACGTATGTGAGGCTTCTGGCAATGGTTGATTAATAGCTATAGTTTTAAAATTATTTTTATAGTATAATTAATTTATGACTCTTATCAATCTTACAGTGGAAACGGGAAAACCGCTGCCGCTTGGGGCGTCGTTGACTCATGAGGGCGTTAATTTTTCAATTTTTTCAAGAAATGCCTCCGCTGTTACTCTCATTATTTTTGAGTCCGCGGATAAAAATAGCCCGTGGTTGGAAGTTCCGCTTGATAAAAAAAAGCATAAGACCGGAAATATCTGGCATTGTTTCATAAGAGGCTTGCAGGCCGGAACCTGTTATCTGTACCGGGCTGACGGTCAATATTTTCCGGAAAAGGGACAGCGGTTTAATCCTCATAAAACATTACTTGATCCTTACGCTAAAGCCCTGACTGATATAAGCGGATGGGATTACGGAAAATGCGCAGGTTATGATACCGGGAAACCCGGCCGTGACCTTACTTATTCTTATGATGATGATATTGCCCATCAGCCGCGCTGTATTGTAATTAATGATGATTTTGATTGGCAGGGCGACATGCCGTTAAATTATCCGCTTAGGTTTAGCGTAATTTATGAGACTCATGTAAAGGGGCTTACCGCTAATCCCAATTCAGGCGTAGAGCATCCGGGAACATACAGGGGAGTTATCGAAAAAATTCCGTTCCTTAAGGATTTGGGAATAACAAGCGTTGAATTTTTACCGGTTCAGGAATTTAACGAAAACGAAATTATACGCCATAATCCGCGCACGGGAAAAAAACTGACCAATTACTGGGGTTATTCTACAGTGGCGTTTTTTGCTCCAAAAGGTTCTTATGCCTCGAATAAAGATCCCGGCGGTCAAGTTAATGAATTTAAAGAAATGGTGCGCGAATTGCATAAGGCGGGAATAGAGGTAATTCTTGACATTGTTTTTAACCACACTGCCGAGGGCAATGAAGAAGGGCCGACTTTTTCTTTCCGGGGACTTGATAATTCGGTCTATTACATACTTAACCAAAACAAACGTTACTACCAAAATTATTCAGGCTGCGGCAATACGGTTAACTGTAATCATCCTGTGGTGCGGACGTTCATAATGGACTGTCTTCGTTATTGGGTAATGGAAATGCACGTTGACGGTTTCCGTTTTGATTTAGGATCGATTCTTGGGCGCGATCAGTCCGGGCGGATAATGGAAAATCCGCCGACGCTTGAACAAATAGCGGAAGACCCTGTTTTAAATTCGACAAAAATTATTGCGGAGGCGTGGGACGCGGGCGGCGCTTATCAGGTGGGATGGTTCCCCGGCGGACGCTGGGCGGAGTGGAATGATAAATTCCGCGATGATGTGCGCCAGTACTGGAGAGGCGATCCGAAAGAAACGCGGTTTTTGGCTACCCGTATCGCCGGCAGTTCCGATCTGTATCTTCGCGACGGACGAAAGCCTTTCCATTCAATTAATTTTATTACAAGCCACGACGGTTTTACGATAAACGATTTAGTTTCGTATAACGATAAACACAACGAAGACAACGGAGAAAATAACTGCGACGGCAGCGGTAGAAATTTAAGTTATAATTACGGCATTGAAGGACAGACCGGCGATCCGATTATTGGAACGCTTCGGGAACGGCAAATAAAGAATTTTTTCGCTACTTTGATGGTATCGCTTGGCACGCCGATGATTCTTGGCGGCGATGAATTTGCCCGTACTCAAAACGGCAACAATAACGCTTATTGTCAGGACAACGAAATTTCATGGTATAACTGGTCGTTTCTTGAAAAAAATGCCGGTTTGTACCGTTTTGTCAAAGAAATGATAGCGTTTCGCCTTAGGCACCCGGGTTTTATGCGCCCTGAATTTTACACCGGCAGGGGCGGCACATACAAAGCGATTCCCGATATTACATGGTTTAATGAAGGCGGGACTTCTATTGATTGGGAAAAGATAGGTTATTATCTGGCTTTACGCCTGCTTGGCAGTAAGGCGGATACGTTAGCTGATCGGGATGATAATGATTTTTACATTATGCTTAACGCGTATTCGGATCTCAAAAATTTTATTATTGCCGAGCCGCCGCCAAAAAAACAATGGTATCGCGCTGTAGATACGGGAATATCATCTCCCAATGACATTCTTTTGCCGGGAAACGAAGAACCTCTTGCTTCTCAGCGTTCTTATTCTGTTAAAGCCCGAAGTATAGTAATATTAATTTCCAAGGAAACCTAAAGAATGGATGACAGCAGTTTTATTTTTGGCGTTGATCTTGACGGAGTAGTGGGCGATTTTTACGGCGAGATGAGAAAAATTGCCGCTGAATGGCTGAACAAGCCGATTGAAGAACTTACAACCGAAGTTTCTTACGGCCTTAAAGAGTGGGGTATCGACGAGTTTGGCGGCTATGACAGATTGCACAGATTCGCCGTAATGCAGCGCAATATTTTTAGCAGCATGGGTACCATCAGGCACGCTCCCGCTATTCTGCGCAAATTATCCAGCAAGGGCATCCGCATCCGTATTATCACACATCGGCTTTTCTTAAAATATTCCCACGTTTCGACAATTAGGCAAACAATTGAATGGCTTGACAACTATGACATTCCCTACTGGGACATCTGCTTTATGAACGACAAAGGCGCGGTCGGCGCGCATGTTTACATAGACGATGCTCCCGAAAACATAATCAGTCTGCGCAAACAGGAATGTAAAACAATAGTATTCAGCAATTCCACAAACCGCGGTCTTCCCGGTCCCCGCGCCGAAAACTGGTTTGACGTAGAAAAGCTTGTAATGGAAGCCTGCGAAGAATGGAAGACCGGCACTGTGGGGCTCTTTGTTAATTGAGTGATATTGTTCTTACGACAATTAACACCAAATGGACACATCCTTCGCTTGCGCTGCGCCTCCTGAAAGCCAACCTTGGTTCTCTTGAAACTAAATGTGAAATAATGGAATTTGCCCTGCGCCAACCGTTATATGAAAAGACAGCTCCTCTCCTTGCTGCGTGTCCGCGGATTTTGGGTATATCTGTCTCAATTTGGAACCACCTTGCTACGATTGAATTGCTTGAAGCTCTGGAAAAAGAATGGGGAAGAGAAGAATGTCTCACAAAGAGTACTAAGGAAGAGAAGAACACTAAGGAAGGAGGAGAAAGACCAATTGTTGTTCTAGGTGGTCCAGAAATTTCTTATCTACCTGATGACACAGATATTTTTAAATATGCGGATTATGTTATTCGCGGAGAAGGGGAATCTGTTTTTTCCGCGTTATGTGAAAGTATCTTACAAAATGAAAATAAAATGATTGGTGGGTGTACGCAAAGCCCTGCCGGCGACATATGGCTGAATTTCCAAGGCAGCCACGCCAAAGCGTGCGTCAATTGCAGCCAGCCATCCGGAGCCGGCAGGGGTTTGCGTACACCCACCAAAGAATTAATTCCCAAATTGCAAGATAATTTAGCGGAAATAAAAACTGCCTATCATCTCTACACTGATGAAGATATTGCGCAAAAACTTATCTATGTAGAGTCAAGCCGAGGTTGTCCGTTTGAGTGTGAATTTTGTCTCAGCGCGGTAAAGACAAAGGAGCGTAATGGCGCGGTTAGGGAATTCCCGCTTGAGCCGTTTTTAGCTGATATGGATACGCTTGTAAATCGCGGGGTAAAAACTTTTAAGTTTTTGGACAGGACTTTTAATGCGAATATTAATCGCGCTGTAAAAATTTGCGAGTTCTTTCTTCAAAAACTGGAGGAGCGGGGTAGAGCGGGATATGCGCCTTTTGTTGTTCACTTTGAGATGGTTCCGTCTCTTTTTCCGAGAGAGTTATGTGAAATACTTGCGAGGTTTCCGCCGGATTCACTGCGTCTGGAAATTGGCATTCAAACGTTAAATCCCGAAGTGTGTGCGAGGATTCACCGTCCCGGTTGGCGGAATCAGTCTATTGACACGGAAAAAGAACTGGAAATTATCCGCTTTTTGCGGAAAAATACCAACGCTATTATTCACGCGGATCTAATTGCAGGATTGCCGGGAGAGGACTTGCAATCTTTTGGCAGGGGATTTGACCGTCTTTGGCAGGCGGTTAGTGAAGGGAGAAGTGAGAAAGGAAAAGTTAGAAGTGAAGAGAGAGAAAAAAGAGGGGAGAAGAAGTCGAAGGTGGAAATACAGGTTGGCATTTTGAAGCAGCTTCCGGGAGCGCCGATTTCACGTCACAATGAAACATTTGGAATGCGTTACAATTGCAAGCCGCCTTATGAAATAGAAGAAAATTCGTCAATTTCCGCGGTTGATTTACAGCGGCTGAAAAATTTCGCCGCCTTTTGGGAGCGGCTTGTGAACCGCGGATTGCTCCACATTGAAGGGGGATTAGTCTTTGAAAAATTTATGTCGCTCTCGGATTCGCTCCTTGCCCATTTTGGCAAAAACTGGGGCATTGATAAAGACGAGCTGATAAAAAAAGCAACTGACTTTCCTTTGTGATCTTTGTTCCTTCGTGTTCTTTGTGTGAAATTCTTCCCGAATAAATCTAAAACTTAATCTGATGTTCCGTCCATTTCATCAGCATTTTGGCTAACTGAGGAACCGGCATCGTCATGTTGTCTTTTAGCCAGTGTTGAATCAGGCCAATAGCGCCATGTACAAGAAAAACGGTATAATAGGGCATTGTTTCTTCGTTCTGTTGTTTTTCGGCGAAATACTTTGTTATCTGATTGTGCATGATAAAGTGGTATAATAATTTCTTTTGAAAACCAAGATCGCCGTTTTCGCTTAACAATACGTGAATGGTATTGCCGTTATTTGCAATGTAGGTCAGCATTTCTTCAACCATCTGTCCTGTCTCTTTTTTGGTCTGTTTATCTTTGTACCTGTTCAGCATATCCTCAAAATAAGCGAGGGTTTCGTCTTCTATTTGCTTTAATAAATCGTATTGATCTTTATAATGATCATAAAAAGTCGAGCGGCTTATGTCCGCAAGATCGCATATATCCTTGACGGAAACGCTTAAAATTGACTTTTCTTTCATAAGTTCGGTTAAACTTTCACGTATTACCATTTTTGTATAACGGCTCTTGCGGTTCTCTTTTTTTTCCGTGTTGTTTTCCATGTTATTCCCCCTACATTTTAATTAAAAATGTAGCGTATCAAACAAGAACACAACGTTGTGTAGGATACACTTCAAATCTAATCAAACTGTATGTAGTTTTCTATTTGCATTGTAGGTTATATGTTATTATGAGTCAAGATATGGAAAAACTTTTTAAGCATCCGGCTCTAATTGTCGGCATTATTACAATTATCACGGTATTTTTAGGCCTTCAGCTTCCGCGAGCGGAATTAGATAACAATAATATCCGTTTTTTACCCGATAAAAATCCGGCAAAAGTTATCTCGGAATATATTGATGAAACTTTCGGCGGGCAGGTAATGATTCTGGTCGGGCTTGAACGCCCCTACCGGACTGTTTTTGAAAAGAGTTTTCTGGAGCGGGTTCGGAATTTCGCAAATGTAGTTGAAAATATCGAATATGTGAAATCCGTCAATTCGATCATGTCAACACAGTATATAACAGGGGACAATGACAGTATTGTCGTTTCCGATTTGGTGCCGGAAGATTTTTCGGGAACTGATGAAGAAATTACCGAACTAATGCGGCGTATCGCGTCATGGGATTTGTTTCGCGGTTCCCTCGTTTCCGATGATCTTTCGGCGACGCAGATTTTAATTACTCTGGATGCCCTGACCGAAGATTTTACGCGCCCTGAAGTAACGGTCAGCATCGAAGAAATTCGTAAAGCAGCGGGAGAAATTTTTGCAGGCGAGGCGGAGGTGTATTTCACAGGACAGCCGATTATCAATACGATTATCAATAATTCCATGATTTCGGACAACATTGTGCTGATACCGTTAGTTGTCATCGTGCTGCTGGGAATGTTGTTCTTTTCGTTCAGGCGCTTCACTTTTGTCATACTGCCGTTTTTAACAGTTATCATAGCGGTTGTCTGGGCTATAGGTATGGCGGCGCTGTTAGGGATAAAACTTTCCGTTATTACAACCATACTGCCTGTGATTCTGGTAGCGGTTGGCAGCGCTTACGGTATTCATATCGTTACCCATTATATGGAAGATACGCGAAACAGAACGTTGTCTGTAGAAGAGCATCGCGATTTGGTTTTAACATTGGTAAGAAAATTAATTAAGCCGGTATTTCTTGCGGCGCTTACTACAATGGCGGGTTTTATATCGTTCTGTTTTACGCCGATTGTCCCGATGAGGGAATTCGGGTATTGCGCCAGTTTCGGGGTGGTTGCCGCCTTTACCGTAGCGGTGTTGTTTATTCCCTCAATGTTTCTGCTTCGCGGCCCCCGTGTTTTGAAAGAGAAGAATAAAGAAAATAATAACAGTACTCTTAGCAATAATATCGCCGGAATATTTACTGCCATTGCAAAGAAAAAGAAACTGGTACTCGCTCTTGCGGCGCTGGCCGTAATCATTTCGCTGTACGGACTTTCAAAGGTTGTCATTGATAACGCGATAGTTGAATTTTTTCAAAATGAGACTGACATAAGCCGCTCGGACAGATTTATCCGCGAGTATTTCGGCGGCTCAAAAGATTTAAATCTTGTGATTACGGCCGATACTACGGAAGAACTTCTGCACCCCGAAGTGCTGCAAGCGGTGGATAATCTTTCTACGTACCTTACAAATAATGTTTCGGATGTGGGGAAAGTCGTCGGCTTTACGGATATTATCAAGCGTATCAACCAGGTGTTTAACGTAGGCGAAAGTCCCGAAGGACTGCAAAAAACTGCGTCGTATAGCGCGGACAGTTTTGGCTTTGATGATACTGATAATTTCGGTTTTGGCGATTTTAGTTCTAACAATATTCAATATACCGAGACGCCGAAGCAGGAAAATAATTTTAGTATCACCCAATACAACACGGCGGATATTTTACGCTTTCTGGACAGCGCTGCGGGAAAATCTTCCCATTTAAGCGGCAGCGATTTGGTAAGGGAACTGAAACGCCTTACCAATTATGACGGCATGGCTTATTATGAGATACCCTCAAATCCGCGGCGTTACGGAAAGGAAACGGATGAGGAGCTTCAACGGCTGATAGCGAATTATCTTGTTCTGCTTGCGGGGGATGAAGATTCAGGGTACTCCAATGACCCGCTTGAACCTACGGCTATCAGAACAATGGTACAAATGCGCACGACGGGAAGCAGAGATTCAAAGGCAGTTATCGATATTATTAAAGATTATATTGCCGTAAACTTTCCCAAAAATGTACATGTAATAATCGGCGGCGGCATAACGTATGAAATGGCGATTACCGATCTGATTTTTAATTCCCAGCTTATATCAATTTTTATTTCCGTGTTTATAGTGTTCCTTATCATGGCATTTTCAAATAAATCGCTGATTGCGGGAGTCATCGGTTCTGTTCCGATAGCGCTGGCTATTCTTTGCAATTTCGCGGTGATGGGTTTTATCAGGATAAAACTCAATCTTGGAACCGCTCTGATTTCCAGCCTTGCAGTCGGCATCGGCATTGATTACACTATTCACTTTATCGAGTTTTTCAAAAATGAGTATCAGTCAGGGAAACCGGATTTCCTTCGCAACACTTTTATCGGCTGCGGAAAAGCCATTATGATTAACGCCCTTGCCGTGGGCGCGGGATTCGGAGTACTCGCGCTTTCGCAATTTAGAATTATCGCGCAACTTGGCGCGCTTATCGCTTTAAGTATGCTGATAACCGCCTTTGTCAGTCTTACCGTAATACCGGCTCTACTTACAACTATAAAACCAAAATTCATTTATGGAGAAAAAAATAAGGAGGCTCTTTCATGAAAAAAATTATCGTATTGGCAATGTTATTGATGAGCGTTTGTTTCCTGAACGCGCAGGACGCGCTTTCCATCGTGAACTCTGCAAAGAACAGAATTAAAATAAATACAATTTCTTCGCGCTCGCGCTTGGTGATTACCGCGAAGGACGGAAGCACAATGGAACGGGTTATTGATCAGTATTCAAAGGACGGTCCTAACGGAGCGCGTACCATGATTGTGTTCCAGAAACCGGCAAATGTTGCGGGGACGCGGTTCCTTACTATGAATACCGCTTCCGGCGGTTCAGACCGATGGATATTTTTACCAAGCCTGGGCAAAGTGCGGCGGATTGCGGCCTCGGAGAGCGGCGGCAATTTTATGGGTACTGATTTTTCGTATGACGACATTTCGTCCATGGACAGGGAAGTTTCCCTTGATACACATACTTTGTTGCGTGAAGAGACGCTGAACGGAAAGCCTTGTTATGTTATTCAATCGGTTCCTAAGGACAATTCCTTTCCGTATTCAAAAACAATATCGTGGATCGACAAGACCAGTTTCCTGATATACAAGAGCGAAATGTATAACCGCCGCGATGAACTTGTAAAAGTAATGGAAATGTCAAACTTCAAAGACGTACAGGGGCGCCTTACTCCCATGCAGACTAAAATATCCACAGTTGGAGCAGGAACCTCGACAACAATTTACATGGAGATTATCAAATACGACGATCAGATACCGGAAACTGTTTTTACTACTGCCTATCTTGAAACGGGGAAAATAAGGTAAGGGTAAGGGTTCACACAAAGTAACAAAGAGGGGAAAAGTGTTGTTGTCCTAAGCTTTACGATAAGATAACGGACAAGAATCCTTCTTCCTTCTTCTTTGTGTTCTTTGTTACTTTGTGATCTTCGTGTGAGAGTCCTTGCGAAATAAATCTTAAAAATCAAATTTAAAGCCGGTTGAGAAACCCGCGCCGAAAATATATGGGTAGCCGCCGCGGATAAAAGGTTCTATATACCACTGTTTATTCATCATAAAACGCCAGCCCGCGCTTAAACCTCCTACGAAAGACATACAATTTATAATATTACTAATATCATCATCATACCAGAACCAAACTACGCCGCCTTCCGCCTGCAGAAAAAGACCCGTATTGTCTTTCTTTTGTGACAAGTAAAGGCGAAAAATATAGAGACCTTCTAAAAAATTAAAGTTTTCTTCATCCCGCACGTAAGTATAATGTATACCAAATCCAATACCGTTCATATTAAAGCCAAATACTATGCCGCCCCCGGCTGCAATATTGTAACGGGAATAGCCCAAAGCTTCAGCAAAGAGCCCGACAAATATGTCTTTGTGTTGTCCCGGTTTTGTTAAATCCGTGTCTCTCGTCGGATCTTCCGCTATATTTTCCACCGGCGTTTTGTCTTCTTCTTGCTGCGGCGCTTTGACTTCTTCCTGTACGGAAATTGACGGCGACGGATCTTCCATTACCAGCTGCGATTTTACTTCTGAGTCTGATCCTGAATCCGGCGTTGTAATGGCAAGGACTTTAAAATTTTTCCAGCCTGTCCCCCTGCCGGGAATGTCGCGAAAATCATAGGGTATTACGCGCAGACGGTAATTACCCGGCGGCAGCGAAATAAAAATAAAGGGCTCTTCAGTGAATTCACGCAATACTAGGGAATGTCTTTTATTCTCTTCTTTTTCTATTACTACTTCATACCGCAGGGCGTAATCGTCCCTTGTCCATGAGATGCGGTGTTTGCTACCGGTGTCATTCGCTTCCTGGCTGAATAAAACATTGGCAAGACACAAGAACAGTAATACAAAAAGCAAACCTCGAAAATTATTGGCCATAGATAACCTCTATATCTTCTATTTCCAGGTTATTGGAAACCGGAATGTCTATGATAAACGTATTTTCAGTTATACTGCCGCGGCGTTCAATTCTGTTATTACGGTTTAAGGCGACCGCTTCCACCTGCCATATAAAAGTCCCGCGGTCCAAAAGGGCAAGGTTATCCAGAGTCCAATTTGTTTTTTTAAGAGGTTCCGTCTGAATGATCCGCCGCCGCTTTCCGTTATCGCCCCTATGATACAAAGTAAAGATATACGCGCTGGCTCCATTTACAGGCGCCCATGAAAAATCAATCCGGCGCGTTTTTCGCAAATCCTCAAATTGAATGCGATGCCCGGTGGCAGGCAGAAGATTTTTTACTTCAGGCAAAAACACCGGCGGCGGTTGATTATCAGCCGTCTTTGTCCCCTTTGCCGGTTCTGATTTCGATTCCGGCGCGGTTTCAGGCAGTACCATTGTAACCGAAGGAGAAATTTGCATTTCAACTGATGCGGAATCCGTGACAGCCGAACTCTGCTCTTCATGGTTGTTCTCGGTCACGGCGGCGGAAGTTGTAACAACGGTTACCGGCTCATTGATCTGTTCTATGCGGAAGGAGGAGATAGGAGAGAAAGCGGTACTGCCCTCATATATAGAAGAAAAAACAGGCTTTACCCGCCAATACCATGTTCCCGCTTCCGGAACCGATTCGACAAATGAAGCGACGGCGGTTTGCCTTGTAATTAACATGTCCGATAAATCCGGCGCAAGACCGGCTTCCAGGACATAATAGGACGCTTCTTCTATGGGCTGCCATTCAAAACGGACAGAGGGCAAATTTTCCCGGCAGCGGAACAAACTTTCCTGAATTGGACTTACCAATGTTGACAACGCCGCGTCTACAATGGCAAACTGCCCCGCGCTCAGAACAGTACCCTGATACGACAGCCGCCAATACCAGGTTCCTGCGCCAAGAGCGGCGTTGGCGGAATTTAGGCTGTCAATTACATATGTAAGGCGCGAGAAGTTAGGGGCGGCAGATATTTCCAAACGCAGTTGCCGCTTTTGATCGATATTTACCGTATTCCACGCGAAGCGGACGTTAAGCGGGTCAACGCTATTTTTAATTAAGCGGGCGTTTGGGCGCGGCAGCGTAACCACCGCGGACGGAACCGCCTGTTCAATGCCTTTAGTATCCAAAGTTAAATTTTCACCTGTGACAAGAACACTGCTCTGACCGTCTTCCTTTGTAATGAGTACGCTCCCTTCGTTCACCTGCACCGTCATTCCGTTTTCTCCGGCGGACGCGCTCAATGTTGTTCCTGCTTTTGGTGCAACAACGCTGCCCATAATTTTTAGGGCTACGCCGCTGTTGATCGCGTCGGTATTGCCGCCTGAGATACTCAAACTTCCCGAACCAAGATCAATCACAATGCGGCCTTCGTTGTCTACGGAAGCGCGTATGCGTATCAGGGAATTTTCATTTATATTGATTACATCATCGTTTATGTTAAGGGTTGCGGCCGAATATTCCGCCACGCGGATAAGGTCGCCCAGGTACACGGGCGATTCAACGGCAAGGCGGCTCCACAACACGCGATCCGAAAACCGGCGCTGGACATTGTTGTACTTAACTGTAACAGTTCCCGCCGGTTTTTTATTTATAGACGCGATTGATTGAAACAGATCAAGCCTGAACAGGTTCAAGCTGAATGCCGCGCCTGATACGCAAAAGAGAATTACAAAAACATCGGCGAACCATTTGCGCGGACGGGATTTTTGCGGCTGATTGGCATCCGCCTTTGAATTGCCTTTTTCTATCGGGGTTGTTTCTTTAGACATATCTTCTGACATTATTTTTTCTCACCGCCGATTTTGTATTTCTTTTCTTCCGCGTCAAGATTGACGTTTGAAATGTCCGGCGCTTCAACGCCAAGTATCTTCCTGACTTCCGCAAGGGTACGGGGTCCCGCTTTCGCTTCGACAAAATTTACGACTGCAAATAAACGCACCGGCTTCGCCTTCCCTTTAACCGTCACCGGTGGCATTTCCTCGGTAATGAAATTATCCCCGATAAGTTTCCACGTATCCTCGGTAATAAGAATATCCGTCGCAAGCGGTTTGGTCAGAGCCTCGACGCGGGAAGCGAGGTTCACAGGGTCGCCGATTACCGTGTACTCCATGCGTAGTTCGCTTCCGATCTGTCCTGCTGTGACAATCCCCGTGTTGATCCCGCAGCCGATTCTGATGGGAGGGTTGCCGGGATCATTTGCCGTGCGAGTCTTATTTAACGCCATCAAAGCGTGGCGCATCATAATGGCCGCCTTGACGCAGTTAAAAGCATCTTTCCTTGGACTGCCCGCCGTGTAAGCCGTGCCCCAATGCGCCATTACCGCGTCGCCTATGAACTTGTCCACTGCGCCGCCGGTTTTTTCCACGCACTCGACCATGCTTGTAAGGTAGTTGTTGAGCCAGAAGACGATCTTGTCCGACGCTTCGTTCCCAAATGCTTTTGTAAAATTTTCCGACAGCGCGGTAAAGCCGCGTATATCCGAGAAAAAGATTGTCGCGTGTTTTGGCAGGCCCCCCGGTTTAATTTCGCCCCGCATTGCCTTTACGGCGATCTCGCGGTTGGTGAATCTGCCGAATATGTGCAGAGCGCCCGACATCTTCTGGAAACTCTTGCCCAACAACCCGATTTCATCCCGGCCTTTAGGCTGTAATTGCAATTCAAACTGTCCGCCCTCGATGCTTCTTGCCGCCTCCGCCAAATCCTTGAGCGGGATTGAAATTGTTTTTGAAAAGAACCAGATAAACATTACAGAGATGAACAAGACTGCGGCTGTAAGGTAGATATTGCGCCGCGTGGTAGCGGTGATGCCTTCAAAAACTTTTTCATACTCTATGCTTGTGATTACGATACAGCCGCCATAAGCCAATTTGGTAAATGCCGTATAATGCAGAACAGGCTGCGCTGTCTGCTGCGGCGTTGCAAGCAACGGCGTTGCAAGCAACGGAGTAAAATTGAAATCCGCGTTTATCAGTTCCTGCTTGTCGCGATCCGGTTCTTCCCGTATTCTGCGGATAAAATCAAAGCTCTCGACATTCAAGCCTTCCTTCAACAAGGCAAAATCGGAATGTATTAATATATCGCCCTTGTCATTTATTAAAAACGATTGATTTGTTCCGGAACCAAAACTGTCAACTAATTTTTCAGTTGCAATTAAAACTCCTCCCGCTCCACTTTGTCCGTCCGTCCCATGCAATGGGAAGAACAGAGCGAGAACCGGCCTTTCAAGAACAGGCGCGGCGTTTAGCAGCACCGTCTCGCCCATTGCGGCGCGTAAGAGGGAAAATTCGTTATCCTTAAAATAAGTTTCGGCAAGCGATAAGTCTATGCCTCGTGAAAGAAAAAATTCCCTGTTCACCAAAACATTGCGCGCTCCCTTGAACGTGTAGGCAAACGCCACAGCGCGCGTATTTTGAGTAAAGAAAAAATCCGCCGCTTCCTGTACAGAGCCGCTTTGCATTCCCAGGGCATTTATTGTGTACATAAGCTGGGCGGATGCTGAGCGCATATTTGCCAGCGTATCTTCCGCCTCCTGCGCCGCCCTCCTGTTTGCCTCGAAGTTGTTTTCTTCCGCGGCGATTTTTAAATCTTCGCGCACCATCCATGAGACAAGGGCTGTGATTGAACCTAAAGAGATTATTACGATGATGGAGATGATTGTGATTAATTTGGTGCCGATTGAGAAGAGGATTTTGTCCTGGGGTTTTGTTGGTTTTTCTTTATGAGTCATATATTCCTTTTCTCCAATTAACTCAGGGACGCACCACCCGGAAGCCGAAATTGTTGTTCCCGGTGCTAGTGCCGGATTCGTCCCGAGAGGCAGTATGAAGGCTCCAATATTCCACAGAATCGCTCCAACTCCCGCCACGCAGAACACGGTAATTCCCAAAGTCCGGTCCCATGGGATCATTCGCAGGACTATCTGAATAATAGTCATAGCTATACCAGTCCCAGCACCACTCCCTCACATTCCCGGTCATGTCGTACAATCCCAAAACATTGGGAGCCTTTTTCCCTACTTCATGTGTTTGACTACTGTTACCGTAATACCATCCCACGTAGTCCACATTGTCGCTCCCTGAATATGTGTAATTCCCAGGCGAACCGTTGCCTCCTTTTGCCGCATATTCCCATTGAGCTTCTGTCGGTAAACGGTAACCAGTGGAATCGGCTACTATTTCTACTGCGTTCCATGCATCGTTATTACTGTAGGGAGGTATAGTTCCCCATAATGTTGGATTGGTACTTCCTGATATACTGTACGCAGGACTTAATCCTTCCAATATACTCAGCTTGTTGCAGAACACTATTGCAGCAAACCAGCTTACTTTATCCACCGGGAGATTCCACTTTACTTCATCACTTGCAGAGGTTGAACTAAAAGAACTGGGATTGTTTCCCATCACTGTCCAGTAATGCGCCTGCGTTATTTCGTATCTGCTCATGTAAAAACTACTCAACGTTACTGTATGTACAGGTTTTTCATAGTAAGGTCCTTCATTTTTGACATCGCCCATCTGGAAAGTTCCACCAGGTACATAGACCATATCGAATAAAAAAGTAACTTCTTCCCATTGCGCGTACAGCGTTGTATCTTTATTGAATATTGATCCATTGATACCACTAAATGCGGCAATTTTAGTACCTCCTGTTTTGGCAGTATACCAACCCTTGAACAACCATGCTGCTAAATGAGCTGTCGGAGGAGTTGGGGGGAAAGCAGGCGCAGATAAATTATCATTAGTAAGAGTATCGCCGGGATACATCCGAACAGGATTCAGGTCGGGCTTGGGATCATTATTTGGATAATTGGCGTCAAACTTAATCTGTATTATTGCAGGAGGCCTAACATAGTCAATAACAGCAATTTTGTCAGCGCCGGAAATGATTTTCCATCCAGGTTTTCCATTGTTGGTGTTGCCGCCGTTGCCGCCGGAAAATTGTCCGGCATAGGCGCGATACAGGTTATCACCGTCTTTAAAATATAAAGGCTTGCCTACTACATCATCAGTTCCCTTAACGCCAACCAGTTTTACATTCTTAATCTGTGAAACAACGACGGAATCAGTAACCCAAGTCAACCCAAGCGCAAGATATAACGGACCGGCATCTGAAGCTGCAGGCACACGACCGTCTATGGCGTTTTCAGGGTTAGCGTTATCGCCGCCGGTAAAAACACCGCCATTCCATTGAGCATGAGGATATGCGGGAGATGTGCCGGGTTTACCATAATCAACTGTAAACCATGCACCATCTTCAGGTTCAGGTGAAGCAAACGACCTAAAAATAAACTCAACCGATTCTAATCCTGCAAATTGATTACTCATTAACCATCTGCCAAGAGAGCCTCCTGGCCATGAACCTACAACCGCTATATTGATCGGATTACCATAATCGGGAAAGAATGTACCAATACGAACAGTATCAAGTTCTTCTTTTACATAATTACCATAAACTCTGGCTCTTATTTGTGTGGTAATATCTTCAATTTTATAGTCCGCTGTTAATTTTGTATAATCTCCCCAAGTCTTGCCGGCGGGCAGTTTAAATTCGAATAGGGCTAACCAGCCGTTATTCAACTGGAGCTCTTCGATGATTTCACGTTTATCCCAAATAGCGTAAAAGATAATACTACCAACGGGCATATATGTTCTACCTGCGGTGTAAATTGTTCCTATGCCATTGGCATCGGTACTCCAGCCTTCGAAAACATAATCAGTTCGGGAAAACCCGCTACCATCTGGCAGTGTTATAATCCCTCCGTCTTTTACTGTCATGGGCTGAACCGTCCCGCTGCCGCCGTTAGCGTCAAAGGTTACCGTATATAATGCAGAATCGGCGGCGGAAGAATCAGCGGGGCGCACAACCCGGAAGCCGATTCCATGATGCCTGCCGGACGGGTAGAGGTTATCCCGACAAGTGGAATGAAGGTACTGCTCATCATCCGAAATACTCCCGCCGCGATACACACGGCCATGGCCATACTCGGAGTCCGCTCCGGTAGGATTAGTCTGGGAATCGCTAGAATAAGATCCATACCAGTCCCAGCACCACTCCCACACGTTCCCGCTCATATCATACAATCCCAAACCGTTCGGCTTTTTCTTCCCTACCTCACGCGGATATCCATATCCAAGGTTATTTTCTAGATACCATGCCACATCATTAGCAATGTCACTGCCGGCATACGTATAATGTCCGGGCGAGCCATTGCCTCCTTTTGCCGCATATTCCCATTGCGCCTCTGTAGGCAATCGGTAACCGTTGGAACCGGCTACTTCTACTACGTCCCATGCCTCTATATCGTTAAAGCCGTCAGGTACAGCTCCCCAATTTGCGGGATTAGTGCTATTCGATACTGAATAAGCGGGACTTAATCTCTCCGCCATGCTCAGTTTGTTGCAGAACACTATCGCTTCATACCAGTTTACATATTCAACCGGGTGGTTCCCCTTTACCTCCCCATTCACAGCATACATATCATACATAAAGGGAATTTTCCCCATTACCGCCTGATACTGCGCTCGTGTTACTTCATACTTGCTCATGTAGAAACTGCTCAACGTTACTGTATGCACAGGTATTTCATCGTTAAACCCTTCATTTTTAACATCGCCCATTTCGAAACTGCCGCCGGCGATAAGTATCATTTTTATTTTAATACCTTTTGGATTCACTATTCCCTTTTCCTGAGCAAGCGGATCCAATAATTTAATAATAAATGGGTTTTCACAACTGTTAAAAGAAAAGACCAGTGTAAATAGAAGAAAAATAAATGATAATTTGCGTATTATTAAGCGATGTAGCATATTCTTAATATACCGCCATTAGTTTATTTTTGTCAACACACAGATTAACATCTGTATTATGACAATTTTTTACTCACAATAATATTATTAACAATATACCACAAAAATGAATATTTGTCTATATATGTGTGAGAGGTTAAAGTATACCGATATGTTGAATATTATACTTACATTTTCAAAGAGCTTATTTTTAAAATATTGATTTTTTTGACAATTTTCTTTTGTTTATGGTATACTTTTCATGTTATAATTAAGAAGGGTGGACAGTAATGGTAATGATTTCTGAAGAAGCAAAAAAAGTTCTCGAAAACAGTCTTGGTCTGCCTTATGAGCAATTATGCGGAATGGACATCCATGAAGAAATTGCCCTTGTTGTGGCAAAAACAGGGAAAAGACCAGAATTTATTCATGATCCAAGAAAAATCAGCCGCGGTAACCCTCTTTTAGCATTAGGAAAAATTACTACAATGGAAGAAATAAATAAAAAGATTGACACTTTGCATACATGAGGTGTTTTGTTGGCAACTAATGAAGACCGCATAAGGGACATTTATAAAATTTACATTGAAGAAATTTGTCCATATATTATACATTATGAAACCTTATCAGATAGATTTCCTTCTGAAATACTTAACGAAATTAGGGCTGTTTTCACACATTTGTCAAAATACAACCTGACCGATAACATTTCAAATAAAGAAAGGAATCTATCAAAGGCTGAAGGTCATATAAAACGTTCAAAGCTTGATTGTTATAAATTTATATGTACGGCTTATGAGGATGAATATTCCAAGTTTGACAAAAGATATAAAAATATTGATTTATCTTTTACTGACAATGGTGAATTCTTGCCCAAGTTGCTTGAAGCCCGAAAAAACGCGAAAGATTTATTATTAAATGCGCGAAAAACCGATTCGTCTATAGATTCTGATGATGAGACAAATACCGTTGAGGCTTACGAAAAATATGAAAAAGCCTTTGTTGCATATTCGTTGGTATATAATCTAATTAATGATTCGTATAAAAAATTTGAAAATTTAAAAAGAAAAGCTGTTACTAAAAATATTATCTCTATTGCTATTGGTATCATTGGATTGATAATCGGTATAGTTGGAATTATTATTGGAATAATTTTTTAGGAATATGATTTTTTGATTAATTGTAACAACGGATACGATTACCATACCGTTGTGTGCAGTCAAAATAACCCAGGCGCCGGGAGTTACAGTAGAGTACCTTGTAACCGGCGATGAAACAACTCCTGTCAGAGTATCTCATGGTCCGGAAATTAAAGAATTAATTCAGGATTTTAAACTATTAAATAAAGATGACCGCAAAATGATCAAGGACATAATATGACTAATTTAAGTTAAAAGAAAAAAGAAATATTTAAATTACTAATCCCACTAAAAAGAAAACTATAAACTCTTTATTTGCTCTTCAGTAAGACCGGTACATTCAACTATTTGATCTACAGATAGATTAATTGCTTTCATCTTTCGGACAGTATCCTTTCTACCTTCTTGTTTGCCATCAAGAAAGGAGCCTTCAATTTGGGAGGCGCGATCCCGCCAGGCTTTTAGCCGCCGTTCGTGTTCTGCCTGTATTTGCTCGTCAGAGCTTAATTGGTACAGAGTGTCTACCGCTTTCCGTATCTCGGGATTCTTTACAGCTACCATCTCAAATTCCTCCTTCCGCTTAGCACGCAGAAATTGCAACTACGTCTAAAATGCCCAGTTTGTCATCCTCGTTTTCCGGCTTAAGGGAAGTGTCAAGAAAACTCAACTCGTATTCTTCCTGCGGCAATTCAACTAGTTTTATTTTGTCAACACACGGATGAATATAATTTTATTTCTGCTGAATGATATTTCGCCCCCAATCTCTCCTTTGTGATATTTGTTCCTTCGTGAACCTCAACCGAGCCGCGAAGGTTCTCCTCTTGAGCTTTGTGTGAAAATCTTGCGAAATAATGCCTATGCCGACCCGAAAATTATTAGAGTTTCCATACAATAAAACCTACCCTTTGCGACCGGTTTAATAATCGTCAAAGGGTAATTTTATTTGTTAATTTTCTTAACGCTGTTATTGTCTTGTCCAATAACCGTAGCGATTAACGACGTAAGTTCCCGCCCTGCGTCCATAATTGATGTAAGTATAGTAATAATTATTATTGTTATCAAAAGACGATCTTGTTATGTTCACGCCTGTGCCGATAGTAATACTTGCGATTGGGTTTTCATTAAATGCGCTATCCCCTATTGTAGTTACGCTGTTCGGAATTGTAACTACGGTCAGAGCATTTTCATAAAATGCCCTGTTCCCAATATTGATTACGCTTTCGGGTATAGTAACATCAGTGAGTTGTTTTGCTAAAAACGCTCCGGCCCCAATGGTTTCCACGCTGTCGGGTATGATAATAATTTTATCATTACCGTAATACAAATTTATATTTTTCTCATCCTTGCTTAAAAGATAGGAATTTCTTGTTACATATTCAGTATTATCTGAATCGACTGAAAAATTGGTAAGGGGATTTCTCGCAAAAGCCTCCACGCCAATGGCAGTCACGCTTTTAGGTATGGAAACCTCTATGAGTTGGTTCTCGACAAACGCCTCATTTCCAATGGTAGTTACGCTGTCCGGTATAATAACGCTTGTGAGTTGATTCTCCATAAACGCCCTATCCCCGATAAAAATCAAGCCCTTGCCGATAGTTATTTTAGCGAGTTTGTTGCCGACAAATGCCTCCGCCCCAATAGAAGTAACGTTGCTTGGGATAATAATGTCAGTAAGTTGGTTATTCATAAACGCCCTATCCCCAATGTCGGTCAAGCTTTTGCCGATAGTTACTTTGGCAAGTTTGTTATCAAGAAATGCCTCTATCCCAATAGAAGTAACGTTGTTTGAGATAGTAACGTTTGTGAGTTGGTTCATCATAAACGCCCTATCCCCAATCGAAGTCACCTTATTGCCGATATTCACTTTAACAAGCATATTATCGGCAAATGCCGCTACTCCGATAGTGGTCACGCCGCTGCCAACGTTTACGCTGGTTAGCATATTTTCAGCAAATGCCCTGTCTCCAATCGCAGTTATGCTGCCGGGTATGGTAACTTTGATTATATCTCTATTTATAAATGCCGCTCTGCCAATACTGGTAACGGATAATCCATGTAATCGAGCGGGAATGTTAATAGTCTGTTTCTTCCCTATATACGCGGTAATCTCCAGTGACTTGCCGCCGTCTAATGGCCTCACTCTAAATTCATTTTCAGGCAGATCCTCTTTTTTTGCGCATGAAAAAACCATCACCATTGCCATTAAGGCAATCACAAAAACCACTTTTTTGTTCATACAAAACTCCTTAAAAAAATATAAATATTTTTATATTGTACATCATTTTTAAATATTTTGCATTAATTTTTTTATTTTTTTTTGATTTAGCGGCGCCTCCGTGCATTCTTTTATTTTTTGCGGAAGGGTATAAATCCTCTAAAAAAATTCCTCATAGTAAATGTTATAGTAGTGTTATTAATAATTGTACTTACATTATCACTTCCTTTTTTCCATGTGCCGGTCTCTATTACGCTTTTGCCCCCCTCACCTTCCGGTGTTGCTGAACTTGACAAACCGTCTATTTTCAACTATACAAAAAACATGAAAAGAAAAACATTTTTAATCTATTTGACATTTCTATTCATAACTTGTACTTCGGTTATGTCAGGCCATGCCCAAGGAAGCCAATCTTACAAAATAGGGGACAAAGGTCCTGCCGGAGGAATCGTATTTTACGATAAGGGAGATAATTCCGACGGCTGGCAGTATTTGGAAGCCGCTCCTCCCGAATTTGAATTTGAGGCCAATTGGAATTCGGCAAAAGATATGTGTAAATTATTAAATATCAATGGAATTACCGGTTGGAGATTGCCGAACAGGGATGAGCTTAGCTTTATGTATTTAAACCTTAAGCAAAAAGGGCTGGGCGGTTTTTCCAATGTTCCGTACTGGTCTTCAACTGAAGAGCATAATATTTTAACTTTTACAATGTATCATCATTTCGGAAATGGTCTTGTGTTGGGCGCTGACCGCCTTGGCAGAGGGATTGTTTCATATAAATTTCGCGCTATACGGGAATTTTAATTTACTTCCTTTGTTCGATATGCGCCGCATATTACGCATTTAATAACTTAATTCTTTACCTTCCAGTGATTATCAACTCTTTCAAACTGACAAGCGGGAATAGTTACCTGACGTCCGTCTTCATGGGCAAGTTTTATCTGGCAGGCGATTGGATTTACTTCGGCTATTTTCCATGTTTCGCTATTGAATGTGGCTTTCATGCCTTCCTGCGGGAGATTACGCTGCTGTTCGCTGTAAAAGCCGTATTCGTAGAAAAGGCAGCATAACAGCCGGCCGCAGGGACCTGAAATTTTTACGGAATTAAGGGACAGCTTTTGATCCTTTGCCATTTTTAACGATACGGGTTTTAATTTATCGGAAACGCAGTGGCAGCAATAACCTCTGCCGCAGACCCCAAGTCCGCCGACTACTCTGGCTTCGTCGCGCACGCCAATCTGACGCAGTTCAATTCTCATTTTAAACACGCTGACTAAATCTTTAACAAGTTCCCTAAAGTCAACCCTGTTTTCGGCTGTAAAGAAAAATAAAATTTTCGGTTCTTCCAAAAGATAGTGTACAAGAACAAGTTTCATTTCCAGTTTGTGATTCGCTATTTTCTTTTTGCAAATGTCAAACGCTTCTTTTTCCAGCTTGTTGTTGTTACGCGACTTTTCCAAATCTTCGGGAGTAGCCGCCCTGACAATCCAGGCAATCTCGGAAACCGAAGGAAGCTTGCCGTGTACGGAGCCTATAACCTGCGCAAGATCGCGGCCGTAACGGGTGGGCACTATGACCATCGTATTGGGGTTTAAACTGTCTTCACGGTAAACGGCAAGAAAAGTCTCCTGGGAATATAATAGCCGTAATCTGTAAATGGGAGCGTCGGGAGCGATGGACTCTATTCCCGCGTCCGCGCCTGTTATAACATCGCGCTCCTGTAACTTTATCTCGTTACGGTTATCCTCAAGTTCGGAAATATCATCTTCTATATCTTCATATTCATCGTAATCACTCATATTAACCTACTGTAACAAGTCTATCAAAAGACCCTTAATTTCCTCAAGACGTGAAACCAGTTCCATCTGGCGTCCCTGACTGGAAAGAAGCATTGCCGCCAAATCTTCCAGCTTTTTATCTATCACCTGTATTTTAACATATTGTTTTCTTTCTGTCGCTTCTGGAGTGCTTCTTAGTCCTTTAAAACCCGGCTTTAATTTATTTAAAATGCCCGCGTCATTTTCTTTGGAATAACAGTTCTGTACTATATAATTAATAAAATTGCGGACAGCCTGCTTATAACGCATTATTTCTTCGCTAAAGGGACGGCTTTTTAATATATCTCCCGCGTCGCGGACTTCGTCCATTAAAATGTTAACCGCTTCATCCGACGCGGGAAGATTCCTAAGCGGGCCGAGTTCATCCGCGGTTTTACCGCGAAGACTGTCAAAAAGTTCGGAAAATTCCGTCTTTCCGCCGCGTCGTATGCCTTTGGATTTTTTCTCTTCTTTTACCTGGCCAAAAGCGCCGGTATTCATATATATAGAAGGATCTGTTCCGTCAATTTTAGACATAGGCTTTATGGAAAACAGGCAAAGCCGATTTTATTCCCTGCGCGTCCTTGTGTTCTGACATTGTCTTTGTCCAGCGCTCATCAGTGGAGCATACGGAAACCATGCCGTTTATAAAACAGCCGTCGTCCGCCTGAATTCTGCGGGTGATAATATCGCCAATAACAATTGCGGTAGAAAGAATTACAAGGGGTCCGTCTGAAACAATATTTCCGTACACAACTCCGCCGATAGTAATATTTGTTCCCGTAACATTTCCTTTTACTCTTGCCCGCTCCCCTATTACAACTCTGCCCTTCGCCCTCACATCGCCGCGGATGCTTCCGTCAATGCGGGTAAAGCCTCCCGTTTCAATGTCGCCTGTCAGACTTGTATTGGGGCCTATTATCGTGTTAATTGAATAATCGGAACTATCTTGAGCCATTAGCAGTTAACGTCCTTGTTTAGCCAGGCTGTTACGGATAGTAATGTATCTGTAAGGATCTACAACATCGGAACCTATGTGAACTTCATAATGCAGGTGGGGGCCGGTGGAAATACCGGTATTTCCGATATAGCCTATTACCTCTCCCTGCTGAACACGCTGACCGACATCTACATTAAAACGAAGCATGTGCGCGTAACGCGTGTAATAACCGTGCTTGTGCCTTATAATGATAAAATTGCCGTAATCGTAAGTGTACTCGGCCGTGACTACCTGGCCATCCGCGCTGGCTACTATCGGATCGCCTGAACGAAAAGTCGCAATATCGATGCCTCTGTGAATATGCCACTGACCGGTAATGGGATGAATATTCTGCCCAAAGAACATGGTGATATGCCCGATTCCGCCTTTTACAGGCCAGATACTTGGAATCTCAGTCAACAGGTTGATTTGCGAATCCATAAGCCTGCCCAATTCTGTAATTGGTTCTACCGCTTCGGAAAGATATGCGGATAACCGCCTGATATCATCAACTTCCTGAACAAGACCTTCCGGCGTTTCTTTTATGCCAAGGAAAGAACTTAAATCGCCGGAATTATTTTTAGACAGAGTATTATTGTTACCTAAACCCAATCCTGAAAGCACGCCGGAAAGAGCGTTTTCAAAACTGCGCGCAACGCGAAGAAGGTGGGCTGACTCGTCGCGTAACTGATCAAGCGAAGCTTCGGTATTTTTTAGACGGCCGTCCCTGTTTGCCATCGCATACATAGTGCTGCTATACGACGCGCTGTACCAGAAAAACGCTCCAAGAACGCCGAAGACTATCAGTAAAAAACAGCAAATCGACAGAATGGTCACATGAAGGTTGTAGACTTTTTTCTCTGAATGAGGGACAAAAACTACCGTATAACGTCTGGTAAAAAATCTTCCGATAGCTTTTAAACATTTGCCAATAAAAATAACTGCATTATTAGCGGCGTTTATCACCTTCTGGACGATTTTATTTTCCAGTCGTTTATACTCATGAACTGAGGCCATTCAAACTCCTGTAATTACCCTTCCATTTTACAAGATGGCATAAAGGTTGTCAATAAAAACATTTATACCGCTTCATATCCCGCTCTGATAGCTTTTATATTCATTGGTATGAACTGCCGCTTGTCAGATGGAAAGAATTTCTTCAATATGCTATCAATATCGGTTAATATTAAGGCATTTGTTAGCTTTGCCATAGCTCCAAGAGCCACCATATTGGCAAAAAGAAGGTTTCCAATCTGTTCGGCGATGCCGGAAGCTTCAATTTTTACAACTTTTAGATCATTTCTTGTAGGATTTTCCTTAACAAGTGTCGAATTTAGCACAATTAGTCCGTCCTTTTTGAGCATTTTTTCACAAAGAGGAAGTGAATCAATGTTCATAACCAAAGCTGAGTCCGGCGTTGTTACAAGAGGACTTGCTATTTCTTCATCAGAGACGATTACGCTGGCACGGGCAATACCGCCGCGTTTTTCAGCGCCGTAAAAAGGAAAAAAAGTGACGTTTTTCCCTTCCTGCATGGCAAAGTAGACCCATAATTGGCCTAAAGATATTATTCCCTGCCCACCAAATCCTGCAAAAAAGCTTTTTTCAGTCATGTTTGCCAACTATTTATTGGTTATTTTTTAGTTTATTAGTAACAAAAAAAAGTACCGCGCTGGTGATTAATAAAGCAACTGTTAAAATGATTTGCCATGCCATGAGATTACCCTCCTAACTATGTCTTAATTATATCAATAACCGAAATTAAACCAAGTATTCCGGCCCCAGTAGCAGCTCCGTTTCCAACCCTAATCAATATTGACGGCTGTTTGTTGGCAACTTCCAGAAGAGAAATAATTTTGTCCAAACGTTCCAGTATTGATTTCTCGTCCATATAAAATAATAATACTCCGTTTTTGATAAAATGGCAACTACAATCGGCTTTATTCAAAGTGAGAGCAAGATGTATGCCGAATAAATTCTTTAGGCATACATCGTTTAACTAAATGTGTGAAGCGCCTAACGTATTCTTAATTTCGCCCAACGGATACACAGGTATCATGTTCTTTTCCAGCCATTCAACCGCTTGAACGGCGTCCATTGTCCAATTTGTAGGACAAGGTGAAAGAATTTCTACCATTGTACTGCCAATGCCTGACATTTGCGCTTCAAACGCTTTTTTTACGTACTGCCTGGTTTTGCGGACATTCACCGCATTGTGAACAGAGCCCCTTGCAATGTAGCGAGTTCCATCCAATGTGGCGAGAAGTTCGCAAACTTTTAGCGGATAACCCATTCCGGCGGCGTCCGCGTCGCGTCCGTAAGGGGCGGTTGTCGCTTTTTGACCTAACAATGTGGTGGGAGCCATCTGTCCGCCGGTCATGCCGTAAATCGCGTTGTTGACAAATATCGTGGTAAATTTTTCGCCGCGATTCGCCGCATGGATCATTTCCGCCGTTCCGATAGCCGCCAGGTCGCCGTCTCCCTGATAACAAATTACAAGGTGATCTGGATGAACGCGCTTTATGCCGGTTGCCGCCGCAGGCGTGCGTCCGTGCGGCGGCTGCACCGAGTCGAAATCAAAATACAAATCCGCCCAAATAGCGCAGCCTACGGGATGAGTGATGATTGCCTTTTCCCTTAAACCCAACTCATCTATTACACTAGTTATAATTCTGTGAATTACTCCGTGTCCGCAGCCGCCGCAGTACTTGGTCTGCACTTTTTTTAAACTTTCAGGGTATCCGTATAACTTTTTCATTTCTTTAAAATTTCCTTTACTTTGGCAAAAACTTCTTCTTCTGCCGGAATCATTCCGCCCGAATGGGCTAAAAGATGAATGTCGGATTTTGATCCGGCATAGTAAGCCGATAACTTCACATCTTCAACTAACTGGCCTTCCGACATTTCCACGGTTAGTATCGGCCTTCCGTTAGCTGCAACTTTTCCAAGAGCGTCGTAGGGAAAAGGCCACAAAGTGATAGGCCTTAAAATGCCGAGTTTAATTCCTTCTTTTTTGGCAATCATCTGCGTTCCAAGGCATACGCGGGCGCAAGTGCCGTAGGCGACTAAAATTAAATCGGCGTCGGCGCAGTTGTTGTCTTCGTAACGGATTTCTGCGGCTTTCACGGTCTCGTAACGGATAAAACGTTCTTTTGTTTTTGCTTCAAGAATTTCAGGAACCAGTTCAAGAGAGGTGATATGAATCGCATCTCTTTTTGTTTTTGCCATGCCTCCCGCTGACCATTCGTATTTTGGAACTGTTTTTTCCGGCGGCAGTACGCACCCTTCCATCATTTGCCCGATCATTCCGTCGGTAAGAATAATCGCCGGCATACGGTATTTGTCGGCAAGATCAAACGCAAGATATGTATGATCTGCGCATTCCTGTACGCTTTTTGGGGCAAGCACTATGCACCGGTAATCGCCATGTCCGCCGCCGCGCGTCGCCTGAAAATAATCGCTCTGTGCGGGCTGTATTGAACCAAGTCCCGGACCGCCGCGGACGACATTAACAAGCACCAGCGGAACATCCGCGCCCGCTGCATAGGACAAACCTTCCTGTTTAAGACTGATTCCGGGGCTTGACGAACTGGTCATCGCCCTAACGCCCGCGCATGCCGCGCCGTAAACCATGATAACAGCCGCTGTTTCGCTCTCGGCCTGAATAAATATTCGTCCGCGGTTGAGCATATGCTTTGCCATATAGGCGGGTATCTCGTTTTGCGGCGTGATAGGATACCCAAAATAAGCGCCGCAGCCGGCTCTTATTGCGGCTTCGGAAATTGCGTCGTTTCCTTTCATTAAAACTTTTTCGCTCATTTTATACTCCATCCAATTCGTAAACCTCGATGCATACATCGGGACAAACTTCGTAACAGTTACCGCAGGCGATACACTTTTCTATATTTACCGTTTTTACGGGATATGTACCGGATGAATTTAACTCGTTATCTGCTTCCAATACTTTAACCGGACATGAACGGACGCAAAGCAAACAACCTTTGCACATATCGCGATTGATAATAATTTTTCCTTTCCTTGCCATGAAATTTCCTTCTCTGTTTATTTATCATTATTATAGTAAAAAATAAACGCCATGTGCAAGAACTCATTTTTCTTGATTTCTCGTAATTCAGCCCGTACCATAATTTTTAAAGGGGGAATCTTTTTTAGGGGTGAAAAAATTAGCAGTATTATTAGTATTCTTATTTCATCAGGACAAAGTGAAAGTTATAACCGCATACTCAGTATCCTGTCATCTCAAAATGAATTTTATATTGCCGGCATTGAAAAAGACGAAACCGGAACAATTATTAGATCGGAACATTTACAACCGGACATTCTCATTTTGGATTTACAGCCTCATGGAATAGGCGGCGAAGAACTGGCTCCAATCATTCACAGGAGATCTCCATCTACCGTTATAATAATGTTAAGCGACAGGGACGATGAAAATTACGCATGTCTTGCGCTCAAGTCCGGAATTACGGGATATTTACTCAAAGAAAAAGATATAGATAAATTAGTTTCGGTTGTAAAGATCGTTTTTTCAGGCGGTTATTATATCAGCGCTTCGATTACAATCAAGGCCATAAATACAATAATATTAGTGAAACAATTCCCCGGTCAATTTTTAAAAAACAAAGAAACCCCCCTGGAGTTTTCCTCGACAGAACGCAGCATTGTAGAGTACATTGCGAAAGGATTTTCTGACGATAAAATAGCTGATTATCTTCATCTCAGCACAGGCACAATCAGAAATTATATGGCTGCAATCAAACAAAAGACAAAACAAAAAAACCGCGTACAGACAGTAATTTTTTCACTTGTACACGGACTTATAAGTTTGGAAGATACCGGTATTATGGGATAAAGACGCTTTATATTGCGCCACTGCCTGAATTGTGTAATAATTAAACTATGGACGAAAAAATTCAAGCTGAACTGGATAAACTCAAAGAACTCATCATCAACGCCATTCCTGTTGAACAGATATACCTGTTCGGCTCTTATGCTTACGGGACGCCTCACAAAGATTCCGATTTGGATTTATATGTGGTATTGAAAGACGATGTTCCCATGCGAGACTTGGACGCGGGATTGCAAATCGCAATGGCAATTGCCCGTAAAAAGTCTATGCCCGTTGACATTGTGGCAAAAAAGAAAAAAGATTTTTACAATCGCTTGAAGGATATAACTTTGGAGAGGATTGTAAACAGAGACGGAATACGCATTTATGGCTAAACAAACGAACACACCGGAAGACTGGCGAATTCTTGCAGAGCGGGATATAACCGTTGCCGATCACCTTGCCAATACAATGGTCCCGGTTCCAACAGAGATCATTGCTTTTCATTGTCAGCAGGCAGCGGAAAAATACCTGAAAGGCGCTTTAGTAATTCTAGGGGAGGAACCTCCCTATATTCATGATTTGGATAGGCTTTGCAAAATTGCAGAAAAACATCGTTCTTCGTTTGTTAGTATATCTTCTCTTTGTACAATTATTAACTATTTTTCATCACAGCCTCGCTATGATCGGGGTGTTGATCTTTCCGAAGATGATATGCGGCTTGTTCTCGCGCATACTAAAACAATCAAAGAGTTTCTGCAAAAAGAAATCCCCGAATTGTTTCAATGAACTGAATATATTTCCTTGTTGAGATGTCGTTTAATCCCGGCGCATCTTGAGTACTATACGTCAATTTTAATCACCGGGCAGGAAATTCACAAGGAATATCAAAGTTTTTTGTTCACTATCTTATCGTGAAGCTCAGGTATAGCCTTAGGACAAAACCCCTTCCCCTCCTCTTTGTGTGAAATATTTTCAAAAAATTTTCATTTTCGGTCAAGCAAAACCGTACCTTCGCACCCATATAGGGGAAATTCTTTTTCGGAGGTTAAAATTTTGAGTGTGAACAAAAAATTTAAAAGCAGCGTCTTCTCTTTCATTTTCA
>Ga0268262_10000221_pt1 | contig 75616 bp, 59 predicted proteins | sample TergutNc150P3_FD_190354 | JGI IMG/M metagenome (GOLD analysis project Ga0268262, IMG submission 190354) | Nasutitermes corniger P3 segment gut microbial community from laboratory colony in Florida, USA - Nc150 P3 (SPAdes) (version 2) | ecosystem: Host-associated > Arthropoda: Insects >...
CAAAAACTACGACGGAGTGCTAAAGGTTGACAGCGAAGTGGGCAACAAAAAATGCTACGACCCCCGCTCGTACCTGAAAAAGGCCGAGCAGGGCATGGCAGACCGCGTCATACAAGCCTGCAACGACCTCAGGTCCGCAGGAAAGAGCGCGGGGAAGTCGCTGTAGGGCTATAGAGGCTCTTGCAGAACATTCTTGGCGCTCATCGAAGCCACCCCAAGGGGTCTGGGGGCACACGGCAGTGTCCGCTCGCATGCGAGTGGACACAGAGCAGCCCCCAGTTTATAGGATGCAAGCCTTTCCACGCCCCGGAGCTAAACGCCCAAGGCCGCAAGATGCCCGTCCCGAGGCCAAGCGGCGAATGACCTCGCCGCGTATTCAATCGGCGCGGTGAAATTACTATTCAGCAACAAGAGAAGATTTCGGAACGGGAAGGGCTATAAATAGGAGCATCCATGCCAATGCTGCAACCACGCATCACTAACTTGGAAACATTGCCGGATTATCTGTTGAGGCTGACTTACGAAACTGGCGAAACAAAAGAATTCGACGCAAAGCCGTACATCAATGGCGACTACTATGGCGAGCTGGCGGATGAATCCTATTTCAATAGCGTGAAAATCATACGCGATGGCAAGGGCATCGAATGGCCCAACGGACAAGACATGGCCCCGCACGAGCTATATGGGTTGACCCACGGCTGAACCATCAAGGCTCTCGGCACTAGAACAGGCTAAGCAATGGAGTTGCTATTCGGCAGCAATAGAAGATTTCGGGGGGTTGCAAGTGCCTCTGTAGTGTGCCAGTGCTTCACATTGCCAATTCTGATTTGTCGTGAGAGAATCATCTAACAGCGCACAGGGCGGCAGCCCTGAACAATCAATAATTCAGAGAGAGAAAAATGGAACTAACCATAGTAAGACCCACGGCGCCAGAGTGCAAAGAGTGCGAAGTCCCCGAAAAAGCAAAGGACTCCTGCCTAAAGATTTTCAAGAAAAGAGAGGACATCTCTGAGGTAACTGTCGAAGCGGACTGCCGAAAAGACCTAATAATAAAATGCAGGGTGCTGCTAAAGAGAGGCTGACGCTAGGGACAAGCCATTTTTCCCCTCATTGCCAAAAATATAAATCACAACACAATTTGAAAGTACGTGAATAAATAAAGAAGCGCAGTCAATGGTTCTTTGTATTAGCTGTTAAACTAAAACCCCGGCGGGATTTCCAAATTTTTCAGGCCCTCATTGGCTGTTGGGCCCAGCGTAAATACCAATTTGCCGCCCTTGGCTATTTCATCATGGGTGATAAAGGCGCGGTTCAGTGGCTTGCCGTTTAGCGACACGGACTGCACGTACACATTTTCTTTGCTCTGGCCCACTGTAGTTACTTCAAACGTCTTTCCGCCTGAGAGGCTTATCTTGGCGGACTTTACTCTTGGGCTGCCCAACACGTACACGCCATTGGCGGGGTCAACCGGGTAAAAGCCCAGTGCGCTGAAAATGTACCACGCGGACATCTGCCCGCAGTCGTCATTTCCGCACAGGCCCTCTGGGCCCACCTTGTAGAGCTCTTCCATTATCTGCCGCGCCCGCATCTGGGTCTTCCAGGGCTGCCCAACCCACATGTAAAGGTAGGCCGTGTGGTGGCTGGGCTCGTTTCCGTGCGCGTACTGGCCTATCATGCCGCTAATGTCGGGGCTGACGTTTTGGCCGGTGAGGTCGGACGGCATGTCAAATAGTTTGTCCAGCTTTGCGATAAAGTTTTCGGGCCCTCCAAATAGCTTCACTAGCTCGGCGGGGCTGTGGGGGGCGAACCAAGTCCACTGCCATGCGTTGCCCTCGCAGTACGGCGACTGGCGGTGGTCAGAGGCCGTGGGGTCAAATGGCTCCAGCCACTTGCCTTTGGCGTCTTTGCCGCGCATGAAGCCTGTCTGGGCGTCAAATAGGTTGCGAAAACTCATGGCGCGCTGCCTGAATCTTTCCGCTATTTCATTTTTTCCAATTTTCTCTGCCAGCCTGGCTATCGCGCTGTCGTCGTACGCATATTCCAGCGTCTTGGCGCAGGATTCATTTTCGGCTGTGTCAATGTATCCAAGCGCCTTGTAGCTCTTGAGCCCATCCACGTCGCGGTCTGCCATCGCAACGCAGGCGTTCAATATATCTTCGCCGCTTGCCGATGTAAGCCCCTTTAGGTAGGCGTCAACCAGCACCGGCACTGCATGGTAGCCAATCATGCAGTAGGTTTCGTTGTTCCAAAGGGCCCAGATTGGCAATTGGCCCTTTTGTTTATTAAACTCCAGCATGGACTTGACGAACCCATCAATCTTTTCGGGCGCAAGCAAGGTGAACAGGGGGTGGCTGGCCCTGAAGGTGTCCCAAAGGCTGAATGTGCTGCTGAAGGCAAATCCATCGGCGCTATGTATCTGACCATCTACGCCCCGGTAGCGCCCATCAGCGTCGCTGACAATATTGGGGGCCAAGAATGCATGATATAGAGCGGTGTCAAATATTTTTGCATCGGCGGGGCTTATGTGCGTAGCGGTGATGCGGCTGAATACCTGCGTCCAGGCATTGTGTGCATCTTTTCGTACACTGTCGAATGTCCAGTACGGAATTTCGCTATTGACGTTGTTGATGGCCCCATCCACATCTACAGCCGATATGCCCACCTTGACCTGCACCTTGCCACCGCGCTCAAAGGTCAGTACCAAGCGCGTGTCTTTGCTCTGTGCATCTTTGCCGACCTCTGCGCTAGGCTTGCCATCAATGAAGTAGCGCACTTCATCGGGTTTTTGATCTAGGTACATCGCAAAGAACAATTTTTGGTCTGGAGCCCAGCCCTTTGAGTGCCTATAGCCAGTGAATAGCATCGGCCCTGCCCGTTTTACCTTGGTTTCCACTGGCCCATCCCAATTTATCGCGTATCCCAGGTCAAGCACGAGAGAGGCCGGCTTGCCAGCGGGGAATTGATACCTGTGCATCCCAACGCGGGCGGAGGCGGTAAGTTCTGCCACTATCCCATCGTTTTTGAATCCCACGGAATAGTAGCCGGGTACCGTTATTTCATCATCGTGGCTAAATTTGAGGGCGGAATCGAAAATCTTTTTTCCATCAAAAGCATCGTCCGCCAAGCGATAGGGCCTTGGCGCCAGCAGCAGGTCGCACAGGTCGCCTATGCCGGTGCCGCTGAGGTGGGTGTGGCTAAAACCAACTATCACATCGGCGGAGTAGTGGTAGCCGCTGCACCAGTCCCAGCCAGACGTGCCTCTGCCGGGCCGACTGTTGTCGGGGCTCAACTGCACAAACCCGAATGGCGTGGACGCGCCTGGGAATGTGTGTCCATGCGCCCCCGTGCCAATCATTGGGTCAACAGAGTAGCCTATTATTGGATCAATTGAGTACTTGTACTTCGCGCACCCGCATATCAGCAGGGCGAAAGACAGCACAAGAAGATGGGAAAAAAATAGCTTTTTCATTATGAGTACCCCCAAAGACATTTTATTCCAATTCTAAATAGAATCATGGCTGATTCTATCTGGAATTGGAATTAGCCGACCGATTGTGCGGCGCGGTCATGCGCCGCTTAATTTCGGAGCAGGCATCATGCGGCCTTGGGTGTTTCCCTCCGTGTTTTGGAAAAGCTTCCTGAATGCTCCCTGGGGATTCGCTCGGTCGCGCTCGCATGCGAGCGTCCCCTTGCTACTCCCCAGACCCCTGCCGCGCCTCTCGGTATCCTGCGCCTCTCGGTATTCTCCGCTTGCGCTCCGAATACGCGAGACCCCAGCGTGGGCCATTGCTGCACGTAGGCGAGTTTTGGCGGCTTGGGCGTTTTACCTTCGCTCGGCTTCGTTTTGCGCTCCGGATAGGCGAGACATCAATGTGAGCCTTTGCGGCTCGTTGGCAGGCAATGGTGCCATGTGGATTTTGCCTCCGCTGGGCACCGTTCTCACGCGGCTTCTTCGATGGGCGGGCGGATGCTTGGTAGATGACTTCGATGGGCGTCAAGCGAATTTTGATCGTGGCTCATTTATTCATTATTGCCGCCCACTTGCTGCCGTCTTTCCAGTGAAGGTGCAGCTTGGAGCCATCTTTGACTTGGTCGGCTGACTTGATCTGTCTATTTTCGCTGTCTGTTGCAAGCACAAAGCCCCTGTCCAATGGGCTTTCGGGGTGCAGGCCCTTTAGCTGGCCAAAGCAAGCTGCCAGCCGCATAGCGCCATTTTCGATGACCCGCATCATGGCCGAATCCAGTTTCCTTGCGTATTCCCGCTGTATGGCAGAGCCTTTTGCGATAGGTTTATCTGCCGCAGCGGAGTGCAGCCTTTGAGTTATCAACGCTAGGCGCGAGGCGGCCAAATCCAATCTCCTCAAAGGCGCGATGCGCTCCAGTCGTATAGCCAGTCTGTCCAGTGCGGCTTGGTGTGGCGCAATTGGGTCCAGCCTTGCCAACCCTTGATCCGTGAGCAGGTTCAAGGACGTTTCATATCCCTGCAAGTGCCAGTCTATGTGCCTATCCAGCACATCCAACTGTCTAGCCATTTTCGCCAGAAGCATGTTGCGGTCGGGCGTGGCAAGTTCCGCCGCTTGGCTTGGCGTGGCTGCCCTTATGTCCGATGCAAGGTCAACCAGCGTCAAGTCAATTTCGTGTCCCACCCCAGTTATGATTGGGACGCGGCAATTGGAAACGGCACGAACCAAATCTGGGTCATTGAACCCCCATAGGTCTTCAATGCTGCCGCCGCCCCTGGCCATGATGATGACGTCGCAGCCCCAATATTCGTCCTGCGCCTCTTGCAGCGCCATCAGGTTTTCCATGATGCACCTTTCCCCTTGTGCCATGGCAGGGAAAACCATTATGTCAATGCTTGGGGCTCGCTTCTTTGTCACTTTCAGAATGTCTTGCAGTGCAGCGCCGCCCAGTGCAGCTATCACGGCGATCTTTTTGGGAAAGCGCGGCAGGGCCCTTTTTGCCCTGTCGAAAACGCCCTCCCGCCGCAGCGCAGCTTCCAAGTCGCGCAGCTTTTGTTGCAGGCCGCCCGCCCCTGATAGCTCGCACTGGTTGACCACAAGCGTTAAGCCCCCGCCCGGCACATACACGCTGAGGCTGCCCGCCACAATGACGCGCTCGCCGTTGCTGGGTGCATGGCGCAGCTTTTCTTGAGTGGTCGCCCATATCGCACAGGAAAGCGCCGCGCCTTCTTCCTTTAGCGTGAAGTACCAATGGCGGGCACTGGAACGGAAGTTGGACACCTCCCCCATGAGGCACACATTGGAGAAGCGAGGCTCCACGAGAACCTTGACCTGCTCCAGAAAGCGCTTGACGGAGATTGGGTTGTCCATATAGCTCACAGTTTACATCATGGCAGCACTTCATTCTGCTTGTTACACCAGAAAGTGGATAATCTAAAAGCATGGACGAAGCAACAACGCACACGCGCTGGCAACTGGAAGTGCCACAATCCCAAGAGGACGCGCTGTCTGACTGGCTGATGGCCAATGGCGCGTCGGCAACATACAGAGATGCTGACCCTCCCAATAGATTTTTTGCGTACTTTCCGCCTGATGCCGATATTCCTGATTCGGCTGGCCTTTCGGTTTTCGACGGCGTCTCTTTAGTTCGGGTGGAAACCTTTGGCGATGAGGATTGGCTGGAGAAGAGCCGCGAGGGATTCGGACCCATCGAGGCAGGGCGATCTTTTTATATACGCCCGGTCTGGGATCAATCAGTGCCGCCGGGCCGCATGGCCATTGTAGTGAACCCTGGGCTCGCCTTTGGCACAGGGGGGCACGAGACCACGCGCCTCTGCATGGGCCTGTTGGAAGACTTGGCCCAGTTGTCGCCCAATGGCCGACTGGAAGGGCCTGTACTGGATATTGGCGCCGGAACAGGAATCTTAGCCTTTGCGGCGCACATGCTGGGCGCGGAAGAAATAGCGGCCATAGACATAGACCCAGACTGCGGGCCGGCGATGGAAGAGTTCATCCAGATGAACATTGCCAATGCAAGGCACCCCGCCCCTTTCGCGCCTTTCATCGGCCCACTGGAAGACCTGCGCCCAAAAATAAAATATCGCCTAGTCTTAGCAAACATTCTGCTGGAAACAATCCAAGAGCTATTGCCGCAAATGCTTCAGAGGCTTGGAACAAACAGTCACTTGATAGCCAGCGGCATATTGGCCGAAAGACAGGACGAGGCCCTGCTACTGCTCGCCGTCCATGGTTTCAGGCCCATAAAGGTTGCCGCAGAAGGTGAGTGGGTGGCGATATTGGCGGAAATTGGCACGTAAAGATGCTTTTGCTCACAAAATGAAAAAGGCCAAAGACATATAATTACATAGGAGACTACATGGATTTCGGCATCACAGTTGGCACATCGCACACATTTGAAAAAACCTCTGAGCCGCGTGAATCAGCGGCGGCAGTGGCCTCGGGGGCCTTGGACGTGTTCAGTACGCCGTCTCTTGTGGCATTGTTCGAGCAGACGGCGCTTCTGGCTGTTGACCCTCTTTTATCCAATGGCTTTGGCACAGTGGGCACGGAAGTTTCTGTCAAGCATCTAAAGGCCACGCCCATAGGCTCCAAGGTGAAGTGCGAAGCAAAAGTTACCGCCGTTGATGGCAAGCGCGTTTCATTCACTGGAGAGATGTGGGACGAGGCGGGCAAGATAGGCGAAGGCACACACACGCGCTACGTCATCAACGTGGAAGAGTTTATGAAGAGGGTGAAAAAATAACGGTATTATAGCAATTTGCGCTTGCACTGCTTGCTGATGTGGGCTGTGCCTGTGCTAGATTTTTGTCGATGGAACACGCGGCGAGGTCATTCGCCGCTTGACCTCTGGACGATCATCTTGCGGCTTGTTTCGTCCATCGCCGTATATTGGAAAAGCTTCCCGAATGCTAACTGGGGGTTCAGCGGGAACCGCCTCGCATGCGAGTCGGCCTCTGCTTACCCCCCAGACCCCCGGGTCGCCAGTAAATGACCAATCGCAACGGCGGCGGCGTCGGCGGCGTCGGCGGGCAGCGGTTCTGTCAGGTTCAGGAGCGTCATCACCATCTTGCCCACTTGATCCTTGCCAGCCCAGCCGTAGCCGCTGACGGCTTTTTTTACCTGCATGGGGTTGTAGTCGCCCACTGGAAGGCCGTGCAGCGCAGCGGTGAGAAGAACCCCGCCGCGAATTTGGCCCAGCTTTAGCGCGGTAGCTGCGTTCTTTTCTACGAAGGGGCTTTCCACCGCGACGAACTGCGGCTGGTGCTTCTCTATCGCCTCTCCGAGCCTCTGGTGTATCAGCAGTATCCGCTGGAAAAACTCCTGGCCCTTTGGGTTGCGGATCACGCCGGCATCTAGGAGTTCAAGCCTAGAGCCGTTGCGGGACACTACTGCCCACCCGCAGGCTAGAGAGCCTGGGTCAACGCCGAGGCATATTTTTAACTGCCCTTGCGCTGGATTTGCAGATGGCCCATCGGCGGACAATGCCATACCCCGTCAACCAAAATAATGGCGATGCACTATGGCACCTCCAATAGTAACTACAATTGATGCGTAGAAATCCGGCGCATTAATTGTCAATTGTCCATCGAAGTCGCCGGGGGTCTGGGGGGTAGCGAGGGGGGCCACTCGCATGCGAGTGGGACCGAGCGGACCCCCAGTTAGCATCCGGTGGCTTTTCCCTGCCCCGGAGCGAAACGCAACAGGCCGAAAGACCTCAGCTCCGAGACCAAGCGGCGAATGACCTCGCCGCGTGTCCATTCGGCGCAACGAAATTATCATTCGGCAGTAAGAAAAATTTGAGGGTTTTGAAAGTGGCTCCATTGTCAATTCGCTAACCAGAGCTTAAGAACACGAACCTTGAAGGATTTTGCAAGATGCTCTCTTGTAACTTGTATCTAGCGTCACCGCTTTGGTGGCTCAGTTTGGGAACCGCTATTTTGAGATCCGTCTTGGGCCTTTTTCTTGGCCTCATCATCGGCTTTCTTCTTAGCTTCTTCGTCAGCTTTTTTCTTAGCCTCTTCGTCGGCTTTCTTTTTAGCTTCCTCGTCTGCCTTCTTCTTGGCGTCTTCGTCTGCCTTCTTCTTGGCGTCTTCGTCAGCCTTCTTCTTGGCGTCTTCGTCAGCCTTCTTCTTGGCGTCTTCGTCAGCCTTTTTCTGGGCGTCTTCGGGAGCCACTTTCTGGGCATCTTTCTGCGCCTCTTCCGGGGCCTTCGGCTGAGCCTCTTCCTGTGGCTTTGGTTGCGTCTTGGGCACTGGCTTGGGTTTAGGTTTCGGCTTTGGCGCGGGGGCTGGCGGAGGCGCCGGGGCGGGGAGCAGGGTACTCAAATACTGTTTGCAGGCTTCATTTGTCGGCTCCAGCTTCAATAGGCGCCTAGTGTAGGAGATGAGCTCGAAGCGGGACCTGGCTGTGTCTTCTTTGATCTGTGCAAGTTTTTCTCTGACGTACCTAGGGATAGAGTCCACGCCCTGGATGTCCACGCGCTCTTTCATAAGAAAGCCATTCCAATCGTTCAGCGACTTGGCGCATGTATCAACTTCGTCCTTTAGCGTGTGCAATATCACGTCAATGTCAGCGATTGATTGTTCGCTGTTGGCAAGGGCCTTTGCGTACTCGGATATGCTGGACTCGAGGTACATCACGTCTTGGATTTGGTCGCTATTCAGCCCTGGCATTGCCTTGAGTTTTCGGACTTGCTCTTCGCTGACCTTTATCTGTTCTCTCCACTCGGCGATCTTCGTTTCATGCTGTTTGCGGATGTACCCAAGGGATTCGCTGGCCGAAGCATAGTTCGCAGCGGCGGTGGTCGAGGCCTGGCTCAAGAGGGAAATGGCGGCCGGCCAATCGCCGTCCAACACTGCGCCACGCGCAGCCATGCCCAATATTGCCACTTTTGCATGGAGGTCGTTATAGTTGGACGGATTGATCTGCACGTCCGGCCTGTTGAGCAAGCCTTCGGCGTCTCTCCGCACTTTTTGCCCGTTGCCGTCTTCTAGGTTGTCTTCCCACAGCGGCCTGATGCTGTTCCAGTAGTAGGCCAAGCCTTGGGCCGAGCATTGAGCCGCTGCAGACGCCAACACCGCCAACGTCGCAATAGACTGTGTCAACTTGATCAACTTGTGCATCCTAGACCAACTCCTTGCGCCAAGGACGGCAGATTATCCAAAAACACATTGCATGGCAAAATTAGTTGCCCATCAAAAGGGCGAGCTGCTGCTGAACAGTTTTGTTGTTGGGGTCTAGGAAGGCAAGCCGGTTGAGGAACTTGATTTTGTCTTCCCTTGTCGGCTGATTTTCCAAGTTTGCTTTGGTGTCAACCACGGATGCCACATATTTTGCTTTGTCGCCAGCAAAGGGGGCGGCTGAGATCATATCCTGCTCGCTTTTCAGAACCTCTTGCAAGCCGGCGATGACCGGGGCGAACTTGGCAGAGTCTTCCTTTTCTTTTGCTAGTATCGAGTTCATTTGGGCGATGGCGGCAGGGCCCTTGCTGATGTTGTCTTTGCAGACGTTAGCTTCGTATTCCAAGCTGAGCGTGTTCTCTTTGAGGGCTTCCAATTGTTTTTTCTCTTGGGAAGTCCTCTTCTTTTTTGCTTCAAGCTCTTCCTTTGTCTTCATCAGTGTTTCTATTTCCACGAGACGGCCCTTGGCGTGTTCGATGGCCGTTTCCCAGCCCTGTATCTGCATATTGACAAAGCCCTCTGTCTCTTTGGATTTTAGCTCCGCAATGTCTTTGGCCTTATTGAAACTTTCAATGGATTGTTCGATTTTCCCTGACATGACCAAGGCGCGCCCCATGCTGGCGTGCATATCTTGAAAAAGCCCCAGCTCTACAAGGCTGCGAAGCAGAACGTTGGGATCTTGCGGATCTCTTTTCACTTCTGGCACTTCGCTTGGAATGATGCCTTCGAGCAGTTTGACGGCCTCATTGTACTGGGCGTTGGCGAAATATTTTCCCAATTCAGAGCTGGCAGCATTAAAGCGCTGCGCGGCTGTTTGGGGTTGGTCCTGCGAAATCAGCCCCGAGCCTGCGACGGCGATGATTGCAGCGGTGGCTAGAAACTTCATATCAACTCCTTTGTCCTATCATCTTAGGATAACCCACAACGCGTTGAATATGTGAGCACATCAGGAAAAAAGTTTTAGGTTTGGGCTGCGCTCTATTATCAAAAAGATGAGGCGGTCTAGGTGGTCGGCCAGCAGAAACTTAATCATTGCATTATTTAGCTGGTTCTCTGGCTTGTCCTCGCCATAAATGACAAAGTACATCCTGCGCCTCTCTATTTTCGTGACATTTTTCCACAGGATGCGCCCCGCCCCCAATCTTCTGGCTATGGGCTGCGGCAGGAGCTGACATTCCACGCTGATGCCAAGCTCGTCGGTAAGAATGTTTGTTCCTTCAATCAGCAAAAACATGATTATGACCAACACCAAGACAATGCCTGAAATAAGCACGGCCAAGCACGCAGCCACAAGGCTTGCCCAGATGAAAAAAGTCGGCTCGCCCGCCTGGCTTTGGGCCACTTTGAGCTGGAACCAGATTCGCGGGAAATTATGGATCATCAGCGACATTCCGCGCCCAGACACAAGCAGGCAGCCCAGCGCCAAAATCAGGGCCGTGGCCCTGTGGGCAGGGCCTGCACGAAAAACCAGCGGCGAAGCGGCTGTCATTTTAGGAGCCGACCTTTCCCATTTCCAGCAGTATGGCTTCCGCTGCGGCGGCGGGGTCTGGGGCATGCGTGATTGGCCTGCCGACGACTATCCATGTCGAGCCGGCCGATATTGCTTCCGATGGGGTCATGACCCTGGCCTGATCCTGTGAGTCCGCCCCCCTTGGGCGTATCCCAGGAGTGAGCAAGAGGAATGTTTCGCCACAGTTTGAGCGGAGCATCGCGGATTCTTGGCCGGAGCAAACGACCCCATCGCATCCAGCTTCCTTTGCGAGGGTGGCTAGGCGCAGCACCATGCTTGATGGGTCTCCGTCTAGCCCCAGCTTTATCAAGGATGCACTGTCCATGCTGGTCAGCACAGTTACGGCCAAAAGGCGCGTCCTGCCCCCGCCATGCCTGTGCTGCGCCACCGTTTCTGCTGCCTCCCGCATCATGTCTAGGCCGCCCAAGGCGTGAATATTGACCAACATCGGGTCAAGTTTTAAAACCGAACCCAAGGCCCGCTTGACTGTCGTTGGTATGTCGTGCAACTTCAAGTCCAGAAAGACCGGCGCGAAGTGCTGCAGCTCCTTCACGATGCTGGGTCCTTCGGCGCAGAACAATTCTAGGCCCACCTTTAGCAAGCCGACTTTCCCGCTTAAACATTCTGCCAACTTGAGCGCGTCTGCCGCCGACGGTGCGTCCAGCGCCACGGCCAAGCGTTCAACTTGGGACATCTGATGAAGAGGCATGCGATTGACTCCGGCAATACAAGGGGGTGAAGCTGCGGCCCCGCTATAATTTTTTAGATTGCCAACGGAGCATGGTGCGACCGAAGGCCATCATTTAGTATTTTAGCTAAAATAATAGAATGCTATTCATTCTCCCCCCAACGCAAGACCCGCCATCAATCCAAGCACAGAGCCAAGCACCGCAGACTATGGAATCGCTGGAATACCAACTGCTGGAGGCCTTTGACTATGGCGTTGCTGTAGAGCCGCCCCAATTGCCTCCCGACAGGGCATCGGACCAAGCCAAGCTGATGTGGCTCCACAGCGCGGCACACTTGCCGATGCCAGTTTCCACCTTTGAAAAAAATAGCCCAGAAAAGGCGGAGGCAGACAAACTGCTCAAATTCTTTGAGGCAAAAGGCACTCCATCTGAACAATCGCTGGGGAAACTCAGCCTGAACTTGACGGGTTCCCAGTTGGCCCTCTGGCGCTTTGGCCAAGCGGCCACGCGAATGGGAGAGTGGCCCCCCAGCGTTCGCCGCGAGTGGGAGGGCAGGCTGCTAGAAGAAAAAATCCATCCGCTGGTCAGGGGCTTCGCGCTTCGCCATGCACTGTGCTGTGCTCTGGCAGAAAATGACGAGGCGCGATTGGCGGAGCTGAAGGCTTCCAAAGCATCTCAGGACATGCCTGAGATGTTTTTGGTGTTCCAAAAAGCATTCTCCGCCATTGGCGGCCCGCTGTCCGCGCTGAGGCTGTGGACAACTGATTTTGAGGAGTTGCACGACGGAATCCCAGCGGGCGGCGAAGCATGGGTCTGCCCCGATGCGGATTTCCCGCCGCACGACAAAGCCGCTACTTGGGTGATTCCCCTGCTGGAGCCGCAGGGCATAGAGAATGCGGAATCTCCTGCTTGGAAGGGCAGGGCCGAAACTATTTCGGAACTGCCAATACTTGCCAGCTACAAAGTATCCTTCGCCCCATACCAACGCGACTTGAGCCTGCTCGGCCTAGTTTTTTTCCCCGCGCTGATACGCTTGGACGAAAAAAGGAACATTGCGAAAATTCAGATGGGCGATGCCTGCCCAAGGGCAGACATTGACGCAGGCGTTATGCTTTCACCCGACCCCGATTCCCTGCAACACTCCCCCAATTGCACCAATCACTAAGTGCGCCCAATACGCAACGCCGCGCTTCAATGGCTTGGCAGTATAGGTGGAGCGCAGTCTATTGCTTTGGCCCAAGATGTGTTCGCCTTGCCTTATTTCGGCGGCTGCTATTGGCGCAGAAAACGTGAATGTGGCCCTAAGTTCTCGCCTGTCCCAAACGCGGCTGAACTCTTCGCCATTTTCCAAACGCACCCATAGAGTGACTGGTTGAGCGGATAGTGTGCTAGTTTGTGGGCCATCTCCTATGGCCCCAGCCAGCTCTAGGGTAATTTCATCGCTGCCTTGGGGCGTGCGCTTGACGCTTGCGATGCGCCAAGCTAGATTTTCTGGCTGTCCGCTGGGGGCCTCCCATTTGGCGTTTGGGTTAAAGTAATTGTCCGCAATGCGCGACTTGATTTCGCTTTCCGTCCAGCCGCCATGCGCTCCCTCTATGTGGTCTATGTACCAAGCACCCGCCCTGACTCGCCCTCCTGGAAGCCCTCTTGACAAAAAGCTGCGGAACCCATCAAGGAAGCCCAGCGGAATCGGGCGTCCCGCATACCATTCAGGAAAGAGCGCGTCCATGAAAAAACGCTTTGACATATATGCGGCGGTGTATTCCTTTTCTAAGGTTTTTCTTGCGAACCAAGAGGAAAGGGGCCGATACAGTGGATATTCATTGGGCGAATCGAGTCCAGCGGCTCCGCCGAAAAACTGATCCCCAACTTGGTTCAGAGCCGCCAGTTCTGGCACGATGCACTGTTGGAGCGGGTCAAAGGAGATATTTGAAATATAGGCCAATGTGGGCGAAGCCAATGCGCTGCTTGCATCTTTGGGCAAATCCACGATAGACAGTATCGGATACGGGTACGGGCCAAACTGCCGTTCTAGGCCGTGCAGGGCGTTCCAGGTGGCTTCTTTCAGTCGTTGCAGTTGGTCGCCATTTTTGGGTATGCAGTAGAAATAGACCTCCACATCTCCATAGCTCATTCGGCTCAGGCTCCAGCTTCCGCTGGGCGCCGCAGCCCATGAAAAATCCTTCACGTCTTCGGCGTGGATTTTATAGATAAAATACAGCCTTCTGTCTGGGTCGTGGGCGGCCTCGACTATCCTTCCCAATGAGTCTGTCAGGTAATTCCCAGTTTCATCCATTGGCAGCAGCACTGTTCCGGTGTTGGCCAATTGCAGCAGATTTGGCAGGCTGAGCTCCACGTCAAAAACGGCGTGGTCGCCGCTGAAAGCGGCATTTTCTGGCAATGGGGCCTTGAGCCACCTGTCTCCTTTGTACGTTCCAAGTTTTGGGTACCACAGTGACGCTACCAAGTAATGCCCCGTCCAGCCGCTTCCCGCCTTGATCATTGGGAATTGGGCGACCCAGGACACTTCGACTTGGACGCTCTCCCCCGGCAGAACTGGCGCCGGGAGCCGTACCCAATAAACCATTCCGCCTTCTGCCAACCTGCCGTCCAGCGCGGCCCCATTGCAGTTTGCGGCGATGATTTCACAGGCGCCTGGCCTCGCCCTGCCGCCAAGTCCGCCCCCGAAATGGGCCGCAGAGTTCAGATAGAGGCAAAGGGGCAGCTCCTGAGTCGGCGCTGTGCCAGTGTTTCGCCAAGTCAGCTTCATTCGGCCTTCGAATTTTTTTTGGGGCCAATCCAGAGCCCCTTTTATCTCGTAGTGGGCCGCCCTGCGGCTCTTGGGCGCATCAAACCATTGCTCGGGGGTGCCGCCGCAGAGCCAAACGCTCGCTAGCAAGACGCAAAGAATGAGCATAAAGGGGCGCATTGGAACTCCGATGTACAGGTACAGAATTTTACTTTGTCGCCGCCGAAACATGTTGCATTTTTGCAAAATTCTGGTAGCATGAATACTCTGACGCGGGGTGGAGCAGTCCGGTAGCTCGTTGGGCTCATAACCCAAAGGTCGGGGGTTCAAATCCCCCCCCCGCTACCAATCGTGTGTGCCGCAGACTGGCGGCGTGGGCAAACGATGCGGCGGGCATCATCTTTTCGTGACTATGGCTGTCATGCTGTCGCAAAGATCGTATATCTCGACACCGCATCTGCAACGGTATGCGTTGTAATCAAATTCGGTTGACTTGCACCTGTGGCACGCCTTTGGCAGGGTTGCCCTTCTGTAAACGTGTATGGCGCCAATTTGTCCATATAGCGCGGCGAGTTCATCTTTGCTGAAGTATGCGCCTGTTGAATCGTGCATTTTGCAAAGCATCTCCAAATCCGCGCCATTCAATTTGTCTCTGCCCAGCCTCAACAAATGCTCAAATGCCAAGACGATTGTCAGCGATGTTTGGGTTGGCACTATTTCCTTTTTTTGGAACTTTCTGAAAATTTTTTCTAGTCTTTGATGCTTCCAAAGGCTTTTTTTGAACATACGATGCTGCGGAAGGCTTGTGTTGATGTCCTCTATGATATACATCCCGCCCGGTTTCAGAGCGGCAAAGCCATGCTTGAAGCAGCGCATTTGATGGCTTGGCACATGCGACCCATCCTCGATGATCAATTCGGGCGCACCAATACCATTGAAAAAAGCGGAAACGTCATACTCTGAGCCTTGGTCGAGCTTCCGGTAGGCAACCCTTTCCCCTGTTGGCCATTGCTCCATCTGTCCGACAATATCTGCGCCAATGATATTTGCGCTTGGGAACCTCTCCAGCAGCCAGCGGATGGAGTCGCCCATAAAAACACCAAATTCAACAATCAAACCCTCAATTGACTTCGGAAAATAGTTCTCATAGAAATCAATATATCCGTGCCAAAACGCCTTGTCGCTCTGCCCTTCAAAGTTCATGTTCGTTTTCCAATTGCATGGGAGCTCTCTTCACATTGCGCTGGTTCGATAAACCGCGATCTTGCAAATGAGGGGATTTGAGACCCGCTGCAATTCAGACTGCCAAAGCTCTGCCACGTTTCCGCCGTGCCGAGGCGAAAACCGAGTGGTGGGTTGTCCAACGCCGTTAGCCATCCAATTCCTCATTACAGGATGATTTTACACTCGAAACCCTTTCTCGGCAAACCCTTCAAAGATTTTTCTGAGAAATGGACTGGACTCGCAGATGGTTTGTCACCCAAACATAGTTATAGCAGCTCTCCAAACATTAACAATATACACAGTGCCAGAAGCAACTCGATACCCGATTGCGTCCAAATTGCATTTGAACGTGAATTGGTATTAATCCCAAAAAAGAAACCTTTGCCCCTTTCAAAGCATTACATGGAAGCCCTTGCAATTTGGTATCATTTTTGCTAAATCTTTACATGAGCCATCTTTTCATGGAGCTGCCATTGGGCAAACCATTCAGGTTATTGGCGACAATCGCCATTCTGTCCGCCGCCTCGCTGGCAAGGGGGCAGCAGGCCCAGTATTTCTATACGTACATTGACCGCAACGGCAAAAAACTGATCAACAACATGCCCCCAAACTACATGAGGGACAAGGGCTACACACTAATTGACGTTAGCACTGGGCCCTCCATCCGCTTGGCCATAACCCAGCGCCAGATGTCGCTGGTTTTGCGCAGCCCCGAAATGATTGCCCTGATTGACAAAATTTCTGCGGAGCATGGCGTGGATACGTGGCTGGTGCGGGCGGTCATCCAGGCGGAGAGCGCGTTCTACGAAAAGGCCAGGAGCAAGGCCGGAGCACTGGGCCTGATGCAATTGATCCCCGCCACCGCCGCTAGGTTCGGAGTGGTTGACCCATTCGACCCCGTCCAAAACATCACCGGGGGCGTCAAATACCTGCGCTGGCTGACGGAGTACTTCCGCAACGATTTCACCAAGGTCATAGCCGCCTACAACGCGGGCGAAAATGCGGTGAATAGGCACAATGGCATCCCCCCCTTCGCCGAGACCAGGGCGTACGTGCCCAAGGTGATGAACCTATGGAAAAACAAATCAGTTGTGGAAGACCCCGCGGCAAAGGGCGCCATTGATTACTTGAACAAAGGCAGGGGCGGTTTTACGGTGGCCGCCAACCCTGGCGCCGCCGAACCCGCGCCCGCGCCCACCGCTGCCCGCCGACCACTGTACCGCTGGGAAGACGAAAAGGGAAGGCCCTCAATCACGGACACCCCGCCCCCAAAGGACGCCAAGAACGTAAAGGTGTATTGATAGGGTCCAGCCCCTCAAGAATGCTTCTCTATGTACTCGCCAAGGGCCAGCCTGGCCTCTTCGTAGGCCCTCGTCAGCAGTTCAAATAGAACCTGCGGCGAAGCGACGGATGGATGGCCGGTGCTGTATGCTTCAAGCATACCCGCGGCCGCCCTTAGGCGCGAGGCCCCCATAGTTCCGGCGGAACCCCTTATGGCGTGCGAAATGTCCCTGATGGTAACCAAGTCGCCAGAAATGACGGCTTCACTTAATTTTTCCAATCTTTGCGGCTGGTCTTGCTGAAAAATGCCCATCAGCTCTTCAAGCAAACCCGCCTTCCCATCTCCGGCCTCCAAAATATGGGCAAGCGCGATAAGGTCTAGCACCGGAACTCTTTTCAGCTCATCTGGCTGCTGGATGCCTGGCTCGGCTAGGGTCATGTTTTCACCACTATTGCACTCTAGTTGGGTTGGACGAAGGAGAAGAATGATATGGGCAGAAAGGGCCGGCTCAGCCAAGGGGAGGGGCTGGCCAGCCCAGTTTTCCGCCCGCAAGCGATATGGGGAAGTCGTATCAATCCCCAAGCTGACTTAATGCGACTAGCGGCAATGCAAGATGCCAAGACATCTAACCCTAATTATTCGTCCAAGAGGCCATAGCCAGACCAATTAATTTGGTAACAATATTGTTATTTTTTGTTTTTGCGGGAGTCTGGAAGGGGGGGATAATTGTTCAGCAAAAACCCGCGCAGCCAAGCGGGAAGCAAGGCTGACGCGGGGTGCGTCTTTGAGTGCTAACAGAGGCTGAAGCTTAGTGCGTCAGAAGCCAGGCCCTGCTATTGATTTTTCTGTCAACTGATTGGAATACTTTTCGGCTACGGGGCGGATTTCGCTGGCCTTTCCCACAAGCACGAAGCACAGGTCGTTCAATGGGTAGTAGGTGGAAATGATGCGCTTTGCGTCCGCCAGTGTGACCGCGTCCACCTTTGCAACGAAGTCATTGACTTCAGAATCGGTCCAGCCATTGATCTGCAAGCCTGCCAAAAGGCTTGCCAACTGAGAGCCGGTTTCAAATGTGTCCGGCGGGAATGAGCCCTTGATGTAAGCCTTGGCCGAATTGAGGCCCTCTTCCGTGACACCTTTCTCGTGAAGCTCTTTCAAGGTTTCGAGGGCAAGGTCAATGGCCCTTTCGGTGGTGGCGTTGGCCGTGAAACTGGCGATGACGAAAGTGCCCCCGCCCTTGTTTTGGCTGAACCCGGAGTTTGCGCCATAGGTCAGGCCAGAGTTGATCCTCAGCGCGGTGTTGATCATCGAAGTGAAGCGCCCGCCAAACAGCGTGTTCACCACCTGTATGGCCACCCTGTCGGGGTTGCTGGAGTCAACACCAACATTGCCGATGATGAAATAGGTCTGCGTCGCGTCGGGCTTGTCCACCAGCAGAACTTTTTTGCCCTCCACCTTTGATGGCTTGGGGATTGCCACCGGGCGCGGCTTTTCCTTGGAACTCCACGAGCCGAAGTTGGCCGAGATCATTTTTTCCATTTCCGCCGTTTTGAAATCACCCACAGCCACAAAGATGGCGTTGGAAGGCGCGTAGTGCGATTTGTAGCAGTCCAGCACGTCGCTGTGCGTCAGAGAGGACAGGGATGTTTCGTCGCTGCCTCTGCCATAGGGGTGCGAGCCATAGAAGAACGATGCAAAGTAGCGTCCCATCACGCCGCGGGCGCTGTCTCTAGATGCGCGAATGGCATCGAGGGACTGGGCCTTTAGCTTTTGGAACTCGCCCTCTGGGAATGTGGGGCGCATCACCAACTCGGCAAATAGATCCATGCCCTTTGAAAGATCCTTGGCCATAAACTGGGCGTAGCACATCGAAGAATCCGCGTCGGCGCCGGCGCCAAAGGACGCGCCCATAGAATCAAGGGCTTCCGATATTTGAAGCGCGTCATATTTTTTGGTGCCCTTTCGCAAAAGGCCGGCCGTTATCCCCGCAACCCCCTCTTTGCCGGCTGGGTCGGAGGTAGTGCCGGTGCGAAAGGCCAGCCGCAGGTCAACCAAGGGGACTTTGTGCTGCTCCATGATCAATACCGTCATCCCATTTTTCAGCACAGTCTTTTTGTAGGGCGGCATCTTGACGGTCTGGGCCAGCGCCGGAGCAGACACGGCACAGCAGACGACCGCCGCGCAGCATGTCTTTGCAATTAGTTTTGCTAGGGTATTCATTTTTTTGTCTCCTCAGGTATCAATGTGGCCACCGTGCGGTTGTTCTCTGCAAAATACTGGTTTGCGACCCGCTGGACGTCAGCCAGGGTTACCTTGTTCATCTCTGCTGTCTCGCTGAACAGTTTTTTGTAGTCGCCATAAAAGACTTCATAGGTGCCAAGGCTGCTGGCGCGGCCATTGATGGTTTGGATGTTCCTGTAAAACCCTGCCAGCATCTGGTTTTTGGCCTTTGCCAGTTCGCTCTCTGTCACCTCGCCATCGGCGATTTTTGCTAGTTCCTCGTATAGTGCCTTCTCGCAGGCAACAGGGTCAACCCCCACCCTTGGGCGGACGCTGAACGTGAAGAGGCCAGGGTCTAGCCCGGCCATGTTGCCGCTGCCCACCCCAAGCGCCAATTGGTCTTTGTCAACCAAACGCTGGTGGAGCCTTGAGCTGTTGCCTGAGCTGAGGATGTTGTCCAGCAGTTCCAGCGCGCAATAGTCGGGATGGCCGATTTCAGGCACATGGTAGGCGACAAAGAGCATCGGCATCTGTGCGGGTTTTTTGACCGTAGTCCTTCTCTCGCCCAGTTGGGGCGGCTCAACGGTGTTGACCTTTGTGGGCAGGTCTCTTGCGGGGATGGGTTCTAGGTACTTCTCGGCCAAGCGGATAACTTCGGCAGCCGTCACCGCTCCCACCACCACCAAAGTGGCGTTGTTTGGAGCATAGCCAACTTGCCAGTGGTTTTTCAGGTCTTCCATCTTCCATGTCTGTATGTCGCTCATCCAGCCAATGACAGGCCAAGAGTACGGGTGGGCGATGAACGCGGTGGCCGAGAGCTGCTCGCGCAGTAGGCCGCCATTGTTGTTGTCAACGCTCATCCGCCTTTCGTTGGCCACGACGCCGCGCTCGGAAGCGATCATGTCTGGGTCGAATGACAAATCGCGGATTCGGTCGGCTTCCAAGTCAAACACCTTTTCCAGGTTTGCGCTCCCTGCGGGAAACCAATTTTGGTACGCGGTCACGTCTTCGGAGGTATAGGCGTTGTTGCTGCCCCCAAGGTCTTCCATCACGCGGTCAAATTCTTTGGGCCCATATTTTTTGGCCCCGTTGAACATCATGTGTTCAAAAAAATGGGATATGCCCGTAGTCCCCGGCCTCTCGTTTCTGGAACCCACCTTGAAATAGGTGTAAAAGGCCACGTTGGGGATGGCGTTGTCTTCTTGCACCAGAATCTTCATGCCATTCTTCAGCGTGTGGGTCTTGACGTCGAAGGATTGGGCAGAAAGCGGCTGGAACAGTGCTGGCGCGGCCAGCAGCATTGCGTATGCGGCTAATCTAGCATGACGCATGAAACCTCCTCAAAATCTGGCAGGGCACAATTGCCTACACAGTGTAGGTCATTCTAGTTCCAAATGCTTGAACGATCAATATTCATTTTTGGCCCTAAAAAAAGGTGGTAAAAAAGTACATTTTTGCAAAATATATTTTTCCCTGTCATTTTTTGCGCTATACTTTAGCCACTGAGAACTTGCCTGGGGGCAGGCGGGCTGCATAACAAATCACAAGGCCAAAATGAGAAGAGTTGCATACACTCGAACTAGGTGGGGCAGTGGGGAGCAGAAGCAAAAGCTCTCCTACCGAAGCCTGCCCGCTTGGCGCTACAGAGACTCGTTTCGCCTAAAGAGCACCAAGAAGAAGACGCTTATCATTCCGCCGCTCCCGGACGTACACGAACTCCTTATATACATTTTTAAGCGCAGGCACGGGCTCAAGTACGACATGCTCGTCGAGCGCAAGGACAGTAGCAGGATCCGTCTGTATATCCACCGCGTTGACTAGTTTAGCCTCTTGCGAAACCCGAGCGTACGTCTGCTCCTGACGCTTTGCAAATGGCTCTACTTAAAGATGGATTGCCTCACCAGAACAGTATCTGCCATTGGAAGTTGATCTGGTTGTACGCCTTTTGGGCTTTGCTTTCGCCTATGTTTTTGGGATCAACCTTGGTGTAGAACACTTTCAGGTTGTTTTGGTGTCCCTTGAACCACCACGCCAGCCCAGCCCCCATCCTAGTCTCATCGAGGTTCGCCAAAGTGGGGACATCCATTTTTTTGGATTCGTAGCGCACCATAGGGCTGAGCTTAATGGTGCCAATGCGATAGCCTAGCTCTGCGAAATCCGTCGTCTGCTTTGGCAGAGCTGGAAGCCATTTCCCGCCGTCCATGATGACGTGATCCCACTGCCCCATTATTCCGCTGCTGCCAATGGGCATATCCATATACACATCAACGGCCGTGGCCGAATAGTCGTCCTGCCTGTCATGGCCGACGCCGATGGACAAGACCTTCTTGGCGCCCAGGTATGACCCGCCAAGGAATATCCCACCTTCGGAATCAAAGAAGTTCCACTGGGCCCGACCAGCTAATCTGAAGCTGTTTCTCCCGCTCACTCTGCCCAAGGTCTCCTCTGTTGCTGAAACCTGCGCCGCCCTCTTGCCCTGAAACACGCCAACGCGAAATTCTAGGTTCCCTTGCTTCTTGCCAACGACGCCCCTTACCTGCATTCCGCCGTCCCTATTTGTGTTGCTTCCCATAGGTGTACTCTGCGAGAATGCGTAGGCTCCAAAATCCCAACTGTGCAGGTTTGTTGCGGCTTGCGTTGAGATGTGGGAGAGAGGAACAATGATGAAGCCAGCGTCCAACTTTATTTTTTCTGTGAATTTGTATGTCAGCACAGCGTCTTGGATGACAAAGCCAGCATTGTTTTTGGCCCCAGCTACGTCCTTGCCAAGATTGGGGTCGTCCGTCACGATGAAATATTCAAAATCGGTTCCGATGGTTCCAGAGAGCATCAGGCGCAATCTTCTCAAAAAGAAGTTTTGCGTTGTGCCATCCAGCTTCGAGTTTGGTGATTCGACAGCCTCAAAAGCGGGCTGGGCCATAAAGCCGATCTTTAGGGTGGATTCTTTCCCCTCTATTGTCGCAGGCGCCTGGGCCGAAACGAAGAGGGAAGAAGTGGCGAGAATGGCCAGTGCCGCCGTTTTCGCTGAGATTTTTGCCGATATTTTCATTGGTGTCTCCAAGTCTCCAATTGAAATAGGTTTTTCTTTTGCTGCCAAGAATTACACAAGGCCAACAACCCCCATCGGCCCCACATAGCATCATACAATACCACTTGCCACCTTATCAATGTAAAAAAACGCGCCGCGTCACCGCCCCTTTGACTCTTCCAGTTCCTGTAAGATGCGCCCCCTTTTTTCCAAAACTGCGGCCAAAAAGCCATCCGGGCTGGCCTTGATGGTCTCCTTTGTCCTTCTGTCTCGCAGCTCTACAATGCCATTCGACAGGCCCTTGGCCCCCACAACGGCTCGCAGTGGGAAGCCCAAGAGGTCTGCGTCCTTGAACTTTACCCCAGGGCTAAGGCCCTCGCGGTCGTCCAATAGCACTTCTAGGCCATTGGCTTCCAAAAGTTTTTCCAATTTTTCTGCAACGGCCAGCACTTCGCCGTTGCCGGGGTCTAGGCACAGCAAGTGGGCATGATAGGGCGCCACGGGCCAAGGCCAGATGATGCCGTCTGCGTCGTGGTTCTGCTCGATGATCGCCGAAATGGTGCGAGTCACGCCCAAGCCATAGCAGCCCATGACCATCGGCACTTCGCTGCCGTCAGCGTCCAAAAAGGTGCAGGACATAGAGGCGGAATACTTTGTGCCCAGCTTGAACACCTGCCCGACCTCGATGCCCCTAAATGCTTGGAGTCGCCCCTTCCCGCAGCGCGGGCAAACATCCCCCTCAATCGCCGTGCGTAAATCGAAGTGCCCCTTGAACTGCTTTAAGTCCCTGTCGGGCCTAAAGCCAAAGTGGTGGTAATCCGTTTTGTTTGCCCCGCAAGTTAGGTTGTAGGCTCCATCTAGGCTTTTGTCCACGTACATGGGCAGGTTAAGCTCCACAGGGCCAATAAAGCCAGATATGGTTCCGGCCATTTTTTCCGCCTCTTCTACGGGGGCCATCTCTATCGAATCGGCGCCAAGCGCATTGCGGAATTTGGCCATGTTGGGTTCAAAGTCGCTGCGTATCACCAGCCCAACGTCCCAAGATGTTTCTCCCTTGGCGGCGCGGCAGAGGTAAAACTTGCTGGCGTGGTTTAGGGGCAGGCCATCGTGGTCGCTGTCTTTGAAAGCCCGCGCCTGGTCTTCCATTGCAATGATCCCCGGCGTGCAAAAGTGCGCCTTCATCAGGGGCAGTTCTGGCTCTTTTGCGTATGGCCAAGGAACCTGCGGGGCCTCCGTCTTTTCTATGTTGCTGGTGTACTCGCAGGAATCGCACGAGAGTATGGCGTCTTCGCCCGAGCCGGCCAGCACGTGGAACTCGTGCGTGTACGAGCCCCCTATGGCCCCGCTGTCTGCCTCCACTGGCCTGAACTTCACCCCCACGCGGCTGAATATCCTCTTGTAGGCGTCGAACATGGCCCAATATTCCCTGTCGGCGTCTTCATCGCTCACATGAAATGAGTAGCCGTCTTTCATAATGAACTCGCGGCCCCTCATCAGGCCGAACCTAGGTCTTATCTCATCGCGGAACTTGCCTTGGAACTGGAACAGGTTTATCGGCAGTTGCTTGTAGCTTTTGATGGTGCGGCGCACTATGTCGGTGATGACTTCCTCGTGCGTGGGCCCAAGGCAGAAGTCCCCGTCCTTTCTGTCTTTGAAGCGCAGAAGCTCTTTGCCATAGAATTGCCAGCGACCCGACTCTTGCCACAGTTCGGCAGGCTGCACAGCCGGCATCAGCAATTCTTGGCAGCCGTCCTTTTCTAGCTCTTCCCTAACTATGTTCTGTAGCTTTTGGATGCTCCTATAGCACAGGGGCAAGTAGTCGTAGATCCCCGCAGCCAGTTTAAGGATCATGCCAGCGCGCATCATCAGTTGCTGGCTGATTACGTCTGCGTCCTTTGGGGTTTCTCTCAGTGTGTGGATTAGCGCCCTGCTCTGTTTCATTTTTCGTCCGTTCTTTTCTTTTCAATGGCCCCATTCATGGCAATAGTGCCTGAATCAGCTGGCTGGCCGTCTTTCCGTCATAGTTGCCGCCGTGCGCGGCTTGGAGGGCCTTCATTGCTTTGCCCATGTCTTTTTTGCTGGCTGCGCCAGATTCAGCGATGGCCGCTTTGACTGCGCTCTCCAGTGCCTCCCCCTCCAACATGGCGGGAAGGTAGGTCTTTAGCACTTCAATTTCCGCCCTTTCAACATCGGCCTTGTCCTCGCGCCCACCCTTGGAAAACTGCTCCACGCTGTCCTCCCTAGATTTGACGAGCCTCTTTAAGACCGTGAGAGCATCTGCGTCCGTCAAGATGCCCTGTGGGCCCAAGCCCTTCGCCACTGCCTCGTTGCGATAAGCTGCAACGGCCGAGCGCAGGACTAGCGTCCTAGCGGAATCCCTAGCCAGCATCGAGTTTTTGAGGTCTGACTGCAAACGTTCTATCATGCGTACTCCACAAAATGACTAATCATGCTCTCCTCGCCGACAAAGTTGTTGCTGATAGGTTTGCGGCGAAAGTTCTTTGGAAATACTAGGCTTTCGCGTCCTGACTTTTTATCCACCAGTTGTAGGCGAACATGCACAGCGCGGCAATAAATCCACAACTGGCCAGCAGCACCCATCCGGTCGTGGCCTGTTTGGGGTCAAGCTGCAGCAGCTTGTTGGGAAGCTCGGTGGCGTTCTTGCACATTATCCCATTGAATATGTAAGCACCGCCGAACCCGCCAAGGATGCTGCCAAGGGCCATCGGCAGGTTTGAATACCCTTGGAACAGCCCCTCTTGGCCCTTTGGCGCGAAAGAGGCGATGTACTCATACATCTTGGCGCTTTTGAACAGCTCGCCAAACGCAATCATTGCCACGGTCAGAATGACGAACAGGCTTCCCAGCGGGATAAGGTCATTGCCGACGATCCTTGTCACGCCGCCATCCATGTAGAGAGGGAAGATGTTGATCAGCATTGAGGACGCGATAATAATTATGCCCACCAAGATGCTCTTTACCGGCGGCAGCTTGCCGAATATTTTTGTGATCAACAATTGGCAGGTGACTATGACAAATGGATTGGCGGCTGTGTAGATGTCCATAGCCGGCGTCAGTTCAACAGTTTTCCGCGTGTACAGGGGCAGCAGGTTATAAACTTGGGTGTAAATAAAATAGAACCCGCTTGTGATGATGATAAATATGGTAAACCTTGGGTTTCCAAGAACTTTTACCATGTCAATGAGAATCCTGCCTACTGGCTTTGGCTGCTTCTTTTCTGTTATGCCCATTTCAACGTCAGGGTCTTTGAACAAGAACACCACCAGCAAAAATGCCACGACTGCGGCTATGGCGCTTACAAGAAAAATTGAACTCAGGTTGAATCCCTGCGCCCGCCTGACGTTGTAACTGACAAAACGGCCCACCAAGCTGCCAATGTTGATGACCATGTAAAAAATTGCGAACCCAAGGGCGCGTCTTGTGCCCGCCGTCTTCTGCACAGTTCCGGCGATGACGGGTTTGACAAAGCTGCCGCCGACGCCAACGAATAGTACGCCGAGGCACACCGGCAAGATCGAGCCGAGCGTGGCCGTGATCTCGTGTCCTGGCGCCTCCAGCAAGTCCTGTCCGCCCAGCCAAACTGGATAGCCCAACCCAAAGTACCCAGCGGAAACCAGCACAAAGGCTATGAGCAGCGCCCTTTTGAAGCCTATCTGGTCTGAAATGGTGCCCGAAAGTATGGGCAGGAAATAGACCAGCCCCCACAGAAACGAATTGATCAGGCTGGGCCAATAGTCGCCAAAGCCAAGCTGGCCCAAGTAAATCACCACAAAGCTGGCCATCGCGTAGTAGGCCGCCCTCTCGAATAGCTCGATGGTGTTGGCCGACCAGAAACTGGAAGGGAAAGGTGTTGGCTTGGCTTGTTCGTCGCTGGTCACGGGAGCCCTCAATTTTTCAATATTTTACACGCCATCCAACAAAAAACAAGCCACCCCATAGTGGGCAAATAATCAGGGCGCACTATAGCCCCAGCACTTCCAGATCAGAACAAAATGAACTTTCTACAAAGGCCCAAGTGGGCTAGGAAGCCGCGCCTCAATGGCGCTGTTTGTTCCTATAATGGATGCTATGGAACACGCGGAGCCCCCACTCATATTCCAAGCAGCCGTCGAGAGGCAGCTTTCTTTGGCCTTTCAAAATGGAGCGGGGCAGTGGGAGGGGCACGACTACTGCGTGACGGCTGTGGCGGAGAGGGAGGGCTTGGACGAGCATGCGCTGGTGGTTGACTTCAGGGAGCTGGAGGCCGCGCTGAAGTCAGCACTGGACACGATGCGCGGTCGTGCGCTCGGCGAGCTAGGGCTGGACGGGCCCATGGACGCGGCAAAAAAAATCGCCGACGCCCTCGCCCCGACAATAGCGCCCCCAGCTAGACTGGCGGAGGTCTCGCTGCAAGACGGCGTTGGGCGAAGGATAACTTTGAGGCTGTAAATGAAAAAATTATTCTCACGTTCATCGACGTCGCCGGGGGGCTGGGGGGTAGCGAGGGGGGCCGCTCGCATGCGAGCGGGACCGAGCGAACCCCCAGTTAGCATTCGGAAGGCTTTTCCAAGCTTCGGAGCAAAATGCAACAGGCCGAAGGGATTCCGTTCGGTAGCAAAGCGGCGAATGACCTCGCCGCGTGTCCAATCGGCGCGATGGAATTATCGTTCAGGCCGCCATGCTTGCAAAACGCTTCCATGAATTCGGCGCACTATGGAGTCTCACTGTCCGAAAATGGTGCGGTTTTGCATGGGGTGCTAAAAATGGATATTTTTCCATCAATGGTGGATTGATGAAACTGTCGGCCTACATTTCGGCGGTGCTGCTGGCGTGTTCGCCTCTGGCATTTATTCGCCCGGTGCAGGTTAAGGGGGAGAGCATGGAGCCTTCTCTGCACAGCGGGCAGCTTGTCTTTGCGCTATGGCCCTGGTGTTCTGGCAGCCCTGCCTTGGGTGAAATCTGGGTACTGAAAAGCCCAGACGGAGCGGCGATAAAGCGCGTCCTGGCATTGCCTGGCTCGGAGCTGGAACAGCGCAATGGGCGCTTGGCTTTAGACGGCAAATTTTTAGACGAGCCGTACATAGCTTTTTGGGACAAGGGAAACGACGGGTGCTGGCTGGCCGGGCTTGGGTATCTCTTGCTGGGCGACAACCGCCCCGCCAGCAGGGACAGCAGGGCGTGGGGGCCGATTGACAAAGGTTCTTTGCGGGGCAGGGTGATAACAGTTACAAGTTACAAGATGAAAACCCTTGCTGCGGCTAGGCTGGCGTCCCAAAATACTTCTGTTTCATTTCGATGATCTCTGTGTTGTCTGGCATGGCATTGAGGCCCCTGTCCAAGACCTCCAGCGCCATCTCTGTGTCGCCACTGCTCAGCAGCGCGTGGGCGACGATTTGGTGCCAGATGCCTTGGCCGCCCGTTGGAATGGAGAGTATGGCATGCCAGGCGTCGTGGGCTACCCTTTCATCTTTGTACTTCGCCGATAGCCCCACAAGCGACTCCCACAGCCTTATGTCCTTGGTGTTTTGATCCAATCCGGCTTCCAGCACCTTTCTCGCGCTTTCCATCTCGCCGCTAGAGTCGAGAATCTTGGAGAGCGCTATGTATGAGGCCGTGTAGCTTGGGTAGGTGTCAATGGCCAAAACGCAGGCGTCAACCGCTTCTTGCAGCCTACCCAGCATTTGCAGGGCGTCAGCTTTGGCGGTCTCGATGCATGGGTCTGGCTGGGACGGGTTGTCCACCGGGGCCAGAAATTCCAAGGCATCATCGGGCCTGCCGGTGGCAACTAGGGCCTTGGCACCGCCTATGTACACTTGAATCGGTGCCGTGCCTTTTAGCCGTAGAACGGCCCGCGCCGCATCTAGGACGGCCGGCCAGTCCTCCAGCACGATGGCCTCCTGCAATACGTTGTAGTGGGCGTAGGCATCGTTGGGATTGTCTGTAAGGTCTTTCTTGGCCAATTCATAATAAAACGGCTGTTTGTCGAGTTCGCGCTGGGAATCGTGCTTGCCGAAATGGTGGATCGCTGCGTTCAGGGGCAACGGGCTGTACCCGTGCGCTTCTGCCCAAATCTCGACTGTCTCGTGTACCCTCCCCGAAAAATAAGGGGATTTCACATTTCGGAACAGCCTGAGGCGCGGGTGGGAGGAATAATGGCTAAACTGCATGGCTGGCTCAAATGATTCGTCATTCGGCGTCGCCGCGCCATTGATTCCATAGGACGCGCCGCTGTTCAGGTAATTCCGTAGCAACATATTGTAGGCAAAGGCGTCTGGATTCAAGAGTGCCTGCTTGATCGTCATGTGCTCCTGCGAGTCCAGCATTTCGTCTGCGTCCAGCGACAAAATCCAGTCACCGCTGCAAAGGGAGAGAGACTTGTTTCTGGCCTCGGAAAAATTGTCCGTCCAGGCGAAATGTTCGACCTTGGCGCCACTGGCCTTGGCAATTTCAAGGGTTTTATCTGTGGAGCCCGTGTCAACGATTACAATTTCGTCCACCAGCCCCTTGACCGACCCTAAGCACTTTCCCAAATTTTTTTCTTCATTTTTTACAATCATTGCTAACGACAATTTCATGAAGCCTCCAAATACCGCCCTATAATAGTGTAGCTGGCTTGGCGACAAATACCAAGATGCAGCGAAACATGGTTGCACCATAGATGGGGCAGGCCAATAGCAGTGGCTTGGCCGCACAGTTAGGATACCATTTCTGTTCCAGGGGGGCTGGACAGGCAAAAAATGCTATACTGTTTCGGAGGGGAAGAATGGATCGCCTTTCTATCGCTGGTGGAAACCGATTAATGGGGCACGTCCCAATTTCTGGGGCAAAGAACGCTGCGCTCCCCTGCTTGGCGGCTTCACTACTCGCTTGCGGCGAAGTCCGGCTGGGCAATCTGCCAGGCGTGGCCGACATCCGAACCATGATCAAAGTGCTGATGGCGCTGGGATGCGGGGTGGACGCAGTGGCAAAGGACGGCGGGATAGAGCTGTCTGCCACAGTACACACAGAGGGGCTGAAAGCCAGCGAATTGGTAGCCCCATACGACCTTGTCAAAACCATGAGGGCCTCCATTCTCGTGTTGGGCCCATTGCTCGCTAGGTTCGGAAAGGCGTCCGTCAGCCTGCCGGGCGGGTGCGCCATAGGCGCCAGGCCGGTGAACATGCACTTGGACGCGCTGGAGCGCATGGGCGCAACCATCCGCATTGATGGCGGCTATGTGCGGGCATCGGTGCAAGGCGGGCGGCTCAAGGGGATTGACTACACTTTTGAAAAGACCAGCGTTGGGGCCACAGAAAATATTTTGATGGCCGCATGTCTGGCAGATGGAACGACAATCCTAAGAAACGCTGCCATGGAGCCAGAAATCGGCGACCTAGCTAGGATGCTTTTGGCTATGGGTGCTAACGTCCAGGGCATAGGAAGCCCAACGCTGACCATCTCCGGGGTGGATTCCCTTGCGGGCTGCGAACACAATGTAATTCCCGATAGGATAGAGGCAGGGACTTTTATCTGCGCCCTGGCAGCAGCGGGCGGCGAGATAGTGCTGGAGCGCGTAGCGATTGAGGACATGAGGCCGATAGTTGAACTAATGGATCTGGCCGGCTGTTCGATTGAATCGCAGGGTGGGGATTCGGGCTGCGTGTATGGTTGCCTCCGCGTCTCTAGGGGGCCAGGCCAAGGTCTAAAGGCCAGGGACGTGATGACCGCCCCGCACCCAGGCTTCCCAACGGACTTGCAGGCCCAAGTGATGGCCGTTATGACGCAGGCCGAAGGCATCAGCATGATCAAAGAGACCATTTTTGAAAACCGCTTTCAGCACGCCATGGAGCTGGAGAGGCTGGGGGCGATACTTCGCTTGGACGGAAACACGGCCATAGTGGCCGGCCCCACGCCACTGACGGGCTGCACCGTCATGGCGACGGATCTTCGGGCCAGCGCAGCTCTAGTGATAGCGGGCCTTGTGGCCAAGGGAGAAGTAACCGTTGACAGGATATACCACCTGGACAGGGGCTATGCGGGGATAGAGCAAAAGCTGCAAGCAATAGGCGCCAAGGTGCAGCGCGTCCCTGGCGGAAGAGTGTAGTCTGTTTTTGAGGGGAATATGCAAGGCGATTTGAAAGTCTTTTCTGGTTCCAGCCACGTTGCGCTGGCCCAAGGCATCGCGTCCAACATCGGGCTGGAGCTTGGCAGGACAAGAATCACTAGGTTCTCCAATGAAAACATCAAAATCAAAATTGAAGAGAATGTCCGAGGCGCCGATGTCTTTGTAGTACAAACTTCGTGTCCGCCGGTAAGCGATAACCTCATGGAGCTGATGATAATGCTGGACGCGCTGAAATTTGCCAGCGCCGCTAGGGTCACCGCTGTCCTGCCATACATGCCATACGCCAGGTCTGACAAAAAAGACGAATCCAGAATTTCCATCACCGCCCGCTTGGTGGCGGATCTGCTCCAAGCCGCAGGGGCCGACAGGGCACTGACGATGACGCTGCACGCGCCGCAGATACTCGGTTTCTTTAGAATACCCGCTGACCAGTTGATGGGGCATCCAATACTGATTAGGTATTTCAGGCAAAAAAATCTGGCGAACACCATTGTTGTAGCAACGGACGCGGGTTCGGCCAAATTTGCGGGGCATTTTGCCAAGCGCATAGGCACACCGCTGGCCCTCATCGACAAGCGCCGCACCGACGACAGTGAAAACGCGAAGAGCGTTGCCCTGATAGGCGATGTTAAAGGCAAGGACGTCATCATTTATGACGATGAAATAGCCACTGGGGGTTCGATAAGGGAGGCCGCTAGGATTTTGCGCGACTTTGGGGCTAAAGAAGTGCGGGTGGGAGTGACCCACGGAGTCTTTTCTGGAAATGCCCCTGAAACGCTGAATGAGGCCGAGCTTGACGAATTGGTCGTTACGGACACCATTCCCTTGAACGAGCCGGCACTTTCAAAAATCAACAACCTGAAAATATTGACGACGGCCACCATGTTTGGCGAGGCCATCAAGCGCATCCACCATGGGCAGAGCCTAAGCGAATTGATGGACGCTTGATACCAAATTGCGTTCAAACTAGCCTTTTGTAAAACCGATATAAACTACACAGCATCCATAATGTAGCTAATTATTGCATTGTCGCTTTTTTTCTTTGCAACGACCAGTGTGCAGTGTTTGCTATCAGCGGCCTCTGGGCCGACGCGGATTTGAAGGCTGCCGTCGGACGCGCTATGGGCTATGCTCTTCACGCCATTTTTGGGGATTATGTACAAGCCGATTATCTGAAGGTTTTTGACGTTTTCCCCCGTCTCCTTCACTAGGTGCATGGTATAGCGCATCCAAATAGACTTTGGGACGCTTGATAGGTCTTTGGACTTAATGCTGATAGGCGCCATGAAGGCCCTCTCGATGGACGCAATACAGCTTGGGGCGGCAAAAAAGGCGGTGAATCTGTGCGCTTCACTCGCAAGGATCTCAAATTCGGCGATGCCATTTGCCTCTGTTTGGAAACCGAATGTGCATGGGTCAATCATGTTTGCGCTAGGAGCGTCTATCTTGGGGATGTCCGCAGACCTTGCGGCGCACGACCACGAGAGTGCGGCTCCGAGCGACGCAACGCTGGCGCTGAATGGCTGGCCCATGCCATTTACTGCGCGGGCGTCGAATTTTATGCTGGCGGCGAGGGCGACAGGCAACGCCAAAAGCGCGGCGGAATGGGTCTCTGGCTGTGACAGCAGGGCCGCGCTGGAAACAGACGCAAAGGGCTGTTCCATTGATTTGATGTTAGGCTCTTCCAAAAAACATTGAGAAGCGCGATAGACCTTTGGACCCACAAAGGCGCGCACAGTGGTTTCCGCTACGTCACCCGCAGCGTTTTTGATCCACGTCTGCATTTTTTTGCCCAGACCTTGGCTGCGCTCAGACATTGCGGCTTACCCAGAAATTGCTCATTGCTGCATCAGCGCGTGCAGCGCCCCCAACACTCGCTCCATAGGCTCGGCAAGGTCAATCTGGTAGCCGGCCTCCGCGATGGTTTTTATGACGGATTCTTGGACTCCCTCTTCCACTCCCTGTGGGAATAGCACTCTCAGCGGGTGCCCGCTTTCTCCGATCTGGACCGACAGCTCTCGCGGCGAATGTCGCAAAAACGTGCCATGCGAATCCAGAGGCGGGTCTTGTGTGCGCTGGATGGACAATATCGGGTACTGCGCGCCGGCAAAGTCGTCCGCCAAGTCGGACGCTTGGACAAACATCAGGTCGGGTGGCGACTTCACCTCTTTCATCAGCGCCTTTTGTATAACCTCCCCCTTGATGTGCGGCTCCAGCGCCCTGCCGTATAGCAGCGATTGCAGCTTGGTCGGGGTGATGGGTTCGGTGTACCTGAAGTCCAGTGGAATGCCGATGGAATTGGTTATCAGCAGCCCGCCCAGGTAGCTCGCACCCTCTTTTATTGCAACAAAATATGCCAGCCTCTTTCCATCGTCCATGTCTGCCCCCAAAGTTTAATAATCCAAGCATACATTGCAGCCGCTTATACAAAAAGGCGCCTTGCATTTTTTCTGAACCGCGCCTATCATATTTGTGTAAAGTGTTCTGCTTTGAGGGGCTGGGCATTTTGGAGATAATCGTTGAGTTTCAAGACAATTGGGGAGTGGTCTAATGGTAGGACAACGGATTCTGATTCCGTCAGGTGAGGGTTCAAATCCTTCCTCCCCAACCAAGTGCCGTCCATGAGGATTCACAGAAGTGCAAGAAACCCCGCAACTGTGGGGTTTCTTATTGCTTGCCTGTTTGTCCACGTCCACCGCCGTACACAAGAATACCCCCATTTTGGGGTATGATAGGGAGTATCTGGGGGTGCTGGGGGTATCTCCCAAGAATCGCACAGCGCCTGAATCAACGCATCACTGCCCTGTGGCAAGCTCGCGCTCAATTTCCTCAATAGTGGGCAAGCTGGCCTTCAAGTTTTCTGGCAGTTCCTTAGTGAGCCTTTCCCGCCACTCGGCCACTCCCATCGGGTTGCTGAATCCAGCCAGGGAGTACTCCACCACGGTCTTGTTCTTGCCCTTGACGAGCAGCAGCCCTATCGTTGGCTTGTCGTCTGAGTGTCGAAGTACGTCGTTCACCACGTTCTGATATAGGTTCAGTTGCCCTACGAAACTGGGGTCAAACTCACAGGCTTTAAGCTCTATCACCACATAGCAGCGCAAGGTCAGGTGGTAGAACAGGAGGTCAATGTAGAAGTCGTCGCCGCCAAGTTCCAGATGCACCTGCCGCCCGACAAAAGCAAAACCCTGCCCCAGTTCAAGCAGGAATTTTTCTATATGCTTCGTAAGCAGCCGTTCAATCTCGATTTCTCGCCGTGTCTCGCCTGTCCCAATGTAGTCGAACAGGTAAGGGTCTTTGAACAGTTCCAGCGCCATGTCCGAATCGGGCAATGGCAGGGCCGTTTCAAAATTGGTGACAGCCTTGCCTTGGCGTTCAATCAGCTTCGATGTAATCATCGTGTCTAAGACATCCCGGCTCCAACCATTCTCAATAGTCCTCTGCGCGTACCACAGCCGCGTCTTTTCATCTTGGAGCTTGTCCATCAAAGCGATGTTGCTCCGCCAAGGTAATTGTGCAACGGTGCGTTGCACAATTGGAAGGTCGGGCCATTGTTCGGCGAATTTCCTCATGTATTTCAGGTTCCGCGCAGAAAATCCTGTCATTTCGGGGTAAGCGTCTTTCAGGTCTTTGGACAGGCGGTCAATAACCTTCGCCCCCCAGCCCTCATCCTGCTGGCGGCGCAGTATTTCATTGCCTATGGCCCAGTAAAGCTCCGTCATTCCTGAGTTCACCTGCACGGCAAAGCGGACGCGGCTCTCTCGTATCTTTGCGACAATTGCGTCCCGCATGTCTGTGTAGCTGGCGGGAAGCTCGGCAGGGCTTGGGGCGACAGGCATCAATGCGCCATTTTTGGGGCTACCAAGGCTCTTACGGTCATCCATGTTTCCCTTTCCGGCTTTCATTGCTTCCTCGCCAACCAAGTGATGCTGATTATTCGCAAGGGTGCTGCTTATTTCCGTATTCTGCGGCCACCAAGGTTCTGATCCCGCCCCTTATTTGGAAGTCGCCCTCTACCTTCATCCAGGTGGGGTGAACCGCCGCCACTAGGTCGTCAAGTATCTGGTTTGTGGCCGCCTCGTGGAACGCGCCCATGTCGCGGTAGCTCCAGAGGTACAGTTTGAGGGACTTGGATTCCACGCAGAGCTTGTCAGGCTGGTAGCTTATCCTCAGATGCGCGAAGTCCGGCTGGCCCGTCATAGGGCAGAGGCATGTGAACTCTTCTGTCTCGAAGACAACTTCAAAGAGCCTTCCGGGGCGCGGGCTGGCAAAGGTCTCCAGCTTTCTTGCTGGCTTGGTGGAAGCGCGTTTTAGAATTGGGTTCAGCGTCGGCGCTATTTTATTGGTCTTTGCCATTCAGTGTTCCTTTTCTTCGTCTGGCGCAGCCTGTGGCAGGTTCTCGGCCATGAACTTGGCCATGTCCTCGCCGCTAGGGCCATCCAATAGGGATATTTCGCCATGCCCCGCTCCCCGTAAAAGAAGCAGCGTCTTTTTGCTTTTGGCCAGTGAGTAGATTTTCATCCCGCAGACGCTTGGTATTTCTGTGTCGTCCTCGCCGTGGATGACCAGCAGCGGCGCGGCCACCTTCGAAATTTGGTAAATGGGTTCGATTTTTGCCGGGATTTCAAAGGCCGGCTTCATCGTCGCCCGTCCGCTGAATGGCTTGTGGTACAAAGGCACAAGCCTACTGGTTTGGTCTTTGGGGTACATGTTTTGGTCTTCAAAGCTGGTTATCGGGGCTATAAGCACCAGCCCGCTGCATTGGCGGTTCGCTGCCACAAACGTCGCCGGAAGCGAGCCTATGGCGTAGCCAATAACTATGGTGGGAAGCCCTTTTCTCATCTCGGACGTCTGGTCATATACGCGCAGCGCGTCGCTGCCCAGATGCTTTACGGCGGGGCTACCGCTGCTGGCCCCATAGCCCCTGTAGTCCACACAGATGGCGTTGACGTTGTAACGCTCTGCCCACTTGGTCATTTCTAGCGTCGTCGCTTGGGCCATCTCTGCGTTGCCACAAAAATACAGTATGTTTGCCCTTGCAGCTATTTTAGTTATCGCGATGCCCCTCAGGATGTTCCCGTCTGTCAGGGCCACTTCTATATTGCGGCGGTTGAATGTTTCGGGGCGGACGGGCGTCGTTTGTGGCTGGAATACGTCCCTCTCTTCGACTTGATAGACCATTGATTTGTCTAGGTTTGCGCCCACCGACTTTATCGTCTTGCAAGCTACGCAAAGGACAGCTAGGCATACCATAAGGGCAATTCTCGCGCTCATGTGTCCCCCTTTTTTTCAAGTTGCACGTACTCTATCGGGTCGCTGAATCCTGCATGGCTGAACCCTCTCAGGCGCAGCAAACAGGAATCGCAAAGCCCGCAAGCGCGCGTTTCGGATTTGTAGCAAGACCAGGTTAGGTGCAGTGGCGCTCCGATGGACATGCCTATTTTCACAATTTCGGCCTTGGTCTTGTCAATCAGGGGCGCGTGTATTTTGATGCTGGTGCTTCGCTTTGTGCCACTGTTGGCCGCTGCTTCAAACGTTTTAAGAAACTCCGCGCTGCAATCGGGGTACCCGCTGGAATCTGCCTCCACGAATCCCACAAAGATGTCTGCCGCGCCGATGGACTCTGCCCAGCTTACACAGGCGGCAAGCAGGTGCGCGTTTCTGAAAGGCACGTAGGTCGAGGGCACTTCCGCCCTGTCCAAGTTGCCATGCTCCATCTGCACAGTTGTGTCCGTCAGTGATGAGCCGCCTATCATTTTCAGCGCCTGCATGGGGACGACCAGGCGCCTTTGGGGTGGCACCTCATAGTAATCGGCTATCTGCTGGAAGGCCAGCTTTTCCCGCGCCTCGGTCAACTGCCCATAGCTTGCGTGCAAAAAGCATAGCTCAAAGCCGTCTCGCTTGGCGATAGCGGCGGCCACGCAGGAATCCATGCCCCCGGACAGGGCCACGATGGCGAGGCTCATTTGAAAAACTCATCTGCGTCGCGTTCCAGCGCAACCAATTTATCCTGTAGTTCTTGGGCGAGCGGGGCTTCGTCCTCTATTTGCTCTGGCACTTGGTAGGGCTGGCCAAAAAGCACCGCCACCTTGGAAAAAAGCTTTGGGATCAGCATCTTGTCCCAAGTCTTCAACTGCCAGGGGTTGCTATAGGCCACGCTGACAGGCACAATCCACGCCCTAGTTTTTTTTGCCACGGCAATGGCGCCTGGCTTGACTATGCAGCTTGGCCCCCTTGGCCCGTCGGGGGTTATGCCTAAGTCCCAGCCTTGGCGCACCACTTGGATCATCTTTACTAGCCCTTGGGCTCCGCCCCCGTGGGACGACGTGCCGCGGACTGCATGGATGCCTAAGTGCCGCCATATCGCCGCGCTTATTTCGCCATCCTTGCTGTCGCTGGAGAGAATGGCCACGCCTCGCTTTTCTCCATCAGGGTTGCGCCTTGTGTATGGATAGCTCAGGGGCATCATCACGAGGCGCCTGTGGAAAAAGGCCAGTATGATGCGCTGGTCGTCTGCCACCAGCGCATCTACTGCGTCGGCTCCATTGTGGCTTTTTCGCAGTGTAGTTTTTAGGGCCTTCCAGACAATGGATAGCACCCACGTAGCAAAGCGGAACTTGAGCCAAACGGATACGGGGTTGCCCAAGGGCCGCCCGCGCTGCGTTATCTGTATGTCCTGTTTGGGCGCTTTCATGGGGCACTTCCATTTGAAAAGCCAGATGAGTTTTCCGTGTCTGGCATCTCTTCCGGCGCGATCTCATAGCTTTTGCCACAGTATTCGCAATTGACAATTGCCTTTCCATCGGTAAAGATATTTTCGCGCTCGCTGCGCGGCATGCCACCCAAGATGCCAATTAGAGATGCCTTGGAGCATCGGCAGCGATATTCTATCGTCTGCATGGAAAGAACCTCTGCCCCGCTCCCTTGGTTGATCCAGCTCACCAAAAATTCGGGCGTTCTCTCCCATAGCTGTGTCACCTCTAGTCCCTCAACGGCAGCAACCATTCGCTGCAAGCGGTTCTGCGGGCAGTCTGGCAGCGGCTCGACCAAGATGCCCCCGGCCGCGCCTGTGGCAATGTCGCACCAAAGCGCCGCGCAGGCTTGGATCTGCTCGCTCTGCTGAAGGTAGTATTCCAACTGGGTGGAAATTGATCCGTCAACCAATTCAAGGTTTCCGATGTATGGCTGGCCCTTTGGATTTGATCTCATTACTTGGAACTGCCCAGGGAAAGCCAGCCACTGTCCATCGGCGCAGGCGGGGTTCAAGTCCAAAATCCCCCTTATGCTGCCATCTGGCCAAGAATCGGCCACAATGGCCTTGGCCCTTCCCGACGAGCGGATCACCAACTGAACGCGCTCGGTCAGCAGAGACCTAGACTGTAGCAGTACGGCCCCGGTCAACAATTCTGTGAGAGGCCCGCAAGCCCCAGCCTCCAGGTGTGGGTGTCCCCGCCTGACCCCGTCCCACAGTTGCGTAGCGTCAATGGCGGACATGCGGATCTGCCCATCACCCGTGAGGGCCCTGACCACCAGTGCCGAATTGACCGAACTGGCCGAATTGCGTTCATCTTCCATTAAATTATTGTAATTCGAGATTGTTGCAAAACCTAGTCAATTTCGGGCTGCTAGGCTCTGTTTAATAAATTGACAATTGACATCTCTCGGTATCCTGCGCTGCGCTTGGATACGCGAGACATCCACGTGGAGTTTCTGCAACACAAAGGGGGGCAAAGACGCCATGAGGATTTTGCCCTTGACAGTCGTTGTTCTGACAATTGACAATGGTGGAAGCGGCCTACGGCCGCACCAGTTTTTTTAAGCTATATGTTAGGGGCGGCAACATAGATAAGGATGGGAAGATGACAAAGAGAGTACTGAACGTTGGCGGCAATTCAAAGGCCATCCCGCTCCCGCCACAATACGCGGGCTTCGAGCACCTTTTATTGGACATTGACGAAAAAGGTTCCCCCGACATACTCTGCGATGCCAGAGAGCTTGACAGCCTAGAGGCAAACCAGTTTGACGCGGTGTATTGTTCGCACAACCTAGAACACTACTACCGTCACGATGTTCCAAAGGTGCTGAAAGGATTTTTGCACGTCCTCAAAGACGATGGCTTTGCCCAAATAATAGTGCCAGACATTCAAGACGTGATGAAATCGGTGGTGGCGCGAAACCTAGACATAGATGACGTGCTTTACGTTTCGCCTGCTGGCCCCATCATGGTGTGCGATGTGCTGTGGGGATATAGTGTGGAGATAGAGAGGAGCGGCCAAGAGTTCTTTGCGCACAAAACTGGTTTTTCCCCTAAAAGCCTTGCAGCTGCGGTTGGCAAAGCCGGTTTCAAAAACATTTTTTCAGCATCAGGCAATCTCAATGCGTCGGTACTGGCCTTCAAAAACGCGCCGACACAGGCTGTAAGAGAATTGTTCGGTTTGCCAAGTGTTCCCTAGCACTTACTAGGCCGCTGACCAAGTGCCAATAGAGTACGCATGATGCCAACCCCAGCCAGACTGTCAGTTGCGCGTGCCCTTTCCGATGTGTTCATAGAGGGGCGCAAACCGCGCTGGGGCTGGGACAAGGGCCTTTCCACCCAAGACGCGAGGTTGGCGCATGCCATGTTGGGCCTATGTTTGCGAAAGTGGGGCAGGCTGAACGCTTGGTGCTTACAAAAGCTAAAATATCCTGACCGTGGGCTTCCGCCCCAGACAAAAATCCATCTCAACATGGGCTTGGCGCAGCTTGCGTGGCTGCCGGGGGTGGCGACGCATGCGGCAGTTTCGGAGGCCGTGGAACTGGTTTCAAGGCAAGACTTTGGGTTTGCAGCGCACAAGGGCCTCGTCAATTCAATTCTACGGGCAGCGTCAAAGGATAGAAAGAGCTTGGCCGCCGAACTTGAATCCCTGTCCCCAAGCCTAGATAGAACCCCCATTGCAGAATGCCTATTGAAGGCTGCCCTTGGGGAAAGCTATACAGCCGAAAACATTGAAACACTCTGGCGCAGATTGCAGCAGCCGCCAGAGCCGTCATTCGTGGTTTTGAATGGCCTGCCGCCCGGTGGACTCATAAGGAATGAGCGATGGCCGCACCCATATAAAATGACGCCAGATTGCCCCTATCCATTGGACTGGCTGCGCTCGGGCGCCGGCATGGTGCAGGACGTTAGCTCCCAGGCGCTGATGCTATTTGATTGGAGCCTTGGGGATAGGCAATCTTCCGGCCCGTTGCGGATAGCCGACCTCTGCGCCGCCCCCGGCGGCAAGACGACGTCACTGTATTATAGGTGGCCCAATTCCCAAATATTCGCCATAGACCAAGACCCCAGCCGCGCCAAGACGCTGCGCGAAAACTTGCAGGCCAGAAACGTGCCCGCCCAAATAGAGGTCGCCGATTCCGTTACTTGGCTGGCAGACCGTGGAACGCCCTTCGACATCATACTCATTGACGCGCCGTGTTCTAGTTCCGGCACCATCAGGAAACACCCTGAAATCGTGTGGACGCTGCAAGAATCGGACATCTCCAGGCTGACGGAAGCTCAGGCCAAGTTGCTGGACGCCGCCCTGCCAAAGCTGGCCCTTGGCGGCCTGCTCATCTATTCCGTGTGCAGTTGGTTCCCAGAGGAGGGCATCGCCCATCTGCCTCGGCTGCTGCAATACCACCCAAATATAGCGCTGGCGGCGATATGGCCAGGCGGCGCAGGGCCATCTCACATCTTTTCCCCCGACCCATTGGCATGGGAGGGAGAGGGCTTTCAGGCGTTTGCGTTGACAAAATAAACGTCGGGCGGCACTTGCAAGGTTTTACAATATGCTCGTTCTATTGCATGTCGGTATAATTGGCAGAAAGGTGTTGATTTTATGAAAGCACTTCTAAAGCCAGTTGCCATTGCTTCTCTTGTGATGGCGTTCTTGGGGCTGTTGGTTGTCCATGGAAGCGGCACGGAGCCATGGACTATAAGGCTGTCCAACAACCCGATTTTGAAGGACGCGCAAGGCAACGCGTACGACATGGGCGGGCCTTGGTGGTACGCCGATCCCGAGATACATAGGTTCGATGGAACGTTTTGGGTCTATGCCACGCGCTCGGCCCCCTATGAGCGGCAGTTGAACCTAGACTGTTTCAGTTCGGATGACCTAGTCTCTTGGACAAAGCACGAGGCTATCATTGACGAGGCTTCCCTGCCCGACTCTTGGCGCTGCTTCTGGGCCCCGACTGTGGCGCGAAAGGATGGGTACTATTATTTGCTCGTTGGTACCAACGACCTTAATTTGGGTTCTGCTACAAACGAGGTTAGCGTGGGCGACGTGAGCGGCATGTACCTGCTCAGGTCAGAAAGCCCCAAGGGGCCATTCAGTCAATTTATGGGCAAAAATGTCCCGCTAATCCAAGACAACTACTTTGGCGCCCAAGCCATAGACGCCAATCTGTTTTTGGACGACGACAACACCATGTACTTGGTCTATGGCGGCTGGACTACGTGCCTCATGGCCAAGTTCAGGGACGACATGACGGGCTTTGAGCCACTGGGGGAAGAAAACTGGAAAAAGCACAATGACCCAAATAGGGACGCGCATGAACTGAATCATTTTATGGATTATTTTGTCCACCTCACAAATTTTGGCGGCAGGGGCGCGACAAACAACTTAAAACTGGGCGAGCTGAACTACAACATGGGCTTCCTTGGCACAAATGAATACTTGGAGGAGGGGCCCATTATTTATAAATTCGATGGCTACTATTATCTAATGTATTCTGTCGGGGGGTGGACTGGCGACACCTATGGACTTAGGTACGCCATTGCCAAATCGCCGATGGGCCCATATACCACGATCTCCGGCAGGTTTTTGCAGACGCGCTATTCCGTGGGCGCTAGGGGCACTGGGCATCATTCCATGGTTTATATTGAGGAAAATGGCACTTGGCTGAACACGTACCACCGGCGCCCCATCGGCGGCGGGCGCGACGACCGTTACATGGCAATGGACGTAGCGCATCTGTATGAAGGGGAGATCAACCTTGTCGCCTATGATCCACTCCGCCCCGCAGGAGAGCGCGTATTTATTGATCCGATCCCTACCAAAGTCAAACTGTTCGAGCCCACCATTCCAACTATTTATTGGTCGTCTGACAGACCACTGCCCAAAAACTTGGCCGGGTACGCGCAGAACGAACACAAAATAGGCAGGCGCCCGCGATATTCCGCAAGCGGGCAGCGAGCGCCCACCACTCAAGCGGCTCATGCCTTTGACGCGGGGATCAACACCAGAAGCTACTGGGAGTCGGACGGCGCGAAGCCCGGCCATTGGCTGTGCGTGGATTTTGGGGAGGCAACCACGTACAACGAGATTCATGTTTATTTCAACCAGCTTGGCCCTGACGAAAAGTCAATATCGCACGACACAATAATTCAATTTCAAAAATCCGACGATGGCAAAACTTGGACAGACCTCGTATTTACAGGAGGCAGGCTTGGCCGCGCTCTGTCGCCGATGGAAAGAGAGCGCAGGGACGGCTCATATTTCTTTGTCCGCCAAGCATTTAATCCCGCGCACAGTTCAAGGCACCTGCGCCTATATTTCCCAGGCGGGCAGGTTGCGGGGGTGCATGAATTGGAAGTATATAACATAGCGTCAGTAAGCCAACTGGAGGCGCTGCAAAATGCTGGCGCAAAGATAAATGAGATAAGCCCTGGTGCAATTCCGCCGCCTCTTTCGGCCACTAAAGGCGCAAGTTCGAATCCAAATCCAAACCCAAGTTCAGCCCCATCGGCGGCTACGGCCACCCCCCGTCCCGCGGGCGCGGCTAGGCCCGTGGAGAGCCTCTCTGGCCCAATATCGGCGGTCAAATTAAACGCTGCTGGAGATTTCATTGGCCCAATGGCAGTGTCCCCGGGCGGCGGCATGCAGGGCAGCACTGATCCGTACGCAATACGCGACGGCGGATATTACTACTATGCAAGAACCGAGAATGAGACCAGCGTCACGGTGTCCAAAGCAAGGCGCCTAGAGGACATCGGCAAGGTAGGCAAGACAACAGTCTGGAAGCCGGATTTTGCCCAATTTCCCCATCTGCGCTCGCCAAGGCTGCACAAGGTGGGCAATAAATGGTATCTCTATGTCTCGGCTTCAAGCGGCGACGGCCATAGGGACAATCGCAACACGCCGCTGAACTTATGGAACGATGACTACCATTTCGGCGTCTATGCGCTGGAGGCCAGCAGCCCGCTGGGTCCATTCGAGTTTAGGGGCCTGGTCACAAAAGCGGGTCAGTGGGCCGCCGATGGCACCATTTTGGCGCATCCCAGCAATGGCAAAAACTATTTTGTCTGGTCTGGGAGGCCGGACGAAGACGCCAAAGACGCTAAAGAAGGCGAATCCCAAATGCGGCCCCGATACCATAAGCAAGCCCTATACATCGCGGAAATGGTAAATCCTTGGACACTTAAGGGCGAGCGCAGTCTGATCTCCGAACCCACGTTGGACTTTGAAAAGGGCGAGCTGAACAACGCGCAGGTGGCCATCAACGAGGGGCCAGCGGTGGCCATCCGCGACGATGCCATTTACATTTTCTATTCGGCCAATGCAGGCACGGATGTACATTCTTCTATCGGAATGTTAAAGACAGGCGCAAAAAGCGACCCGCTGGCGAAAGCGTCTTGGGCCAAGTCAAAGAACCCTGTATTCTGGGGGGGCGACAGCACCACAATTGACAACGCGGAGGGCGTGTTCTACGTCCGCCAGCCATGCCTAACGAAATCCCCCGACGGCAAGGAGGACTGGCTGCTGTACCAAGCGGGCGCTCGCTCGTATGGCAACGCCGTGGGCAACCCCGCGAATGCAACGCAGATGCGACAATACCTCAATAGCAAAAAGGACAGGAGCGTGCGCTTGCAAAAAATTGTCTGGCGCAACGGCGTTCCGTCCTTTGCCGCCGCCACCATTGGCAGCGCGGAACTGGCTGGCAACGCGGCGATGAGGGCCCAAGTTTTCAAGCGCCCCTCTGGCACAGCGGGCAACGACATTTATATCATTGAGGCCGAAGACGCAACTATAACTGGCGTAATCAACCCAGACGACAAAACTACGGCAGACGTAGATTTCAAGGGGCTGCGGGCAAAAACTGGCATAGTGGGCCAATGGCAAAGGGGTGGCAATGAAGAGACCGCCGGGCCCCAAGATGGTGCGCGGGGCGGCTTTGGCACATACTGGAATGCGTCAAACGGCCTAGCGGTCAGGCTGGGGAAGGACGGCGCCGCCAAGTTTGAAATCAAGGTCGCAAAGGCGGGGATTTATGAACTGTCGGTCATTGGCGTGGCCCTAGAGTATGGCGCCAAGCAAATTATCACCGTCAACGGCTCTGCACATGAAATGACACACGCGCTCTACAGCCAGAGGTACGGCGGGCTATTCACCCCGCAATCTTTGCCCGTCAAGCTGAATGTCGGCAACAACGTCATCACCATTACAAACAAGCCTGGCAGCCTCGGTGCGGTGATAGATTACATTTACCTAGGGTTTTTGACTGACGCCAAGGTATCGAGATCATCCAAACCAATTGATCCCTTATGCCGATTTGCAATAGAGCCTCTCGCAAAAACTTTGGTGTAATGCAGACTTGCAGGCGTTTGGTTGCAAATCGGTATCAGACTCTTGGGGGTCAATAGTTAAGTTGAAAACTATCAATTCTTAAACATTTTTGGAATCCCCAGCTTTTTATTTGATGAGCATGGGCAAAAGTATGCTAACATTCATTCTTGCATGTTTTTACCGCTCGATGGAGATTTCGGTTCATGCTCCAAACTAGCTTAAGCGATACTTTTTGGTGCCTCCCCACAAGGCATCTGGGTTCCCTTTGGCCGTCCGTCGTGGCTTTGGCTGTCGGCTTCAGTAAATTGTATGTCCATTTTTTCTTGCCCTCGCGCCGCGCCACTGCGGACAATCTCGTCCACCTCAACATAAGTGCTGATAACGCAGCACTTAGCTATTGCGCTAATAAAGAATCAGTGATGGCCGTATCCGTATTTGTGTATGGGTGTTTCGGCCCATTTTTCCCATTCCACTTTTCTCAAAGGAGTTTTTTATGAAATTGCGGGCTTTTCTGCTTCCTGTCGGCCTTGTGGCCGCCTTTTGCGCCCTTGGCTGCCAGACGGAGGCCAAATACACCGAAGAAGATGCGAGGGCTATGGCCAAGCAGATGATAGAGGAAGAAAAACGCTTGGCCGAGGAGGCCGAGCAAAAACGGCTGGCGGAAATAGAAGAGCAGAAGCAGAAAGAGCGGGCGCTTAAAAAGCAGCAGGCCGATTTCATCAACGCCTTGGTCAAAGCCGGCTCTAAAGAATACGACAGAAAAATGGCCGACCTCAGGGCCGAGCTGGATCAGGCCGTTAAGGACGAAAAATCAGACGCGGCAGAAAGAATCAGGGCAGAGATCGAAGCACTGAAAAAGGCGTTTGAAAAATACAAGACCGAAGGCATCAAATAACGACTAACCAAAAACCATCCGACCAAGCTTCGCAAACTCAAGGAGGCAAAATGCGAAAAGCGATTTATCTTTCACTGGCGCTCGGCCTGTTGGCGGGGTGCGTGCCATCGTTCATGTCCGACAGGGCAAACAAGAAAATGGACGAGGTGATGTCCAAGCTCATCGTCAAAATTGACAAGATCGAGCCAAAGCTGCGGACCCAGTTGCCGGTGAGCCAGTCTGGCCTGGACCTCAAAATTGACCTTTCTGTAGAGAACCCCACAAGCGAAAAAATCAACATACGCTCCCTGTCCACAAAGCTGGAGGTGGTGCAGTTGGGCGAGGTTCAGTTGTTGGGCGACGTCATTTCCAACAAGCCCGTTGTGGTGCCGAAAAATGGCAAAGTCATAGTCCCCATCACCCTTCAGTTCAAGTACAACGACATCAGAAGGTCGTGGAAGCAAGTGGCCAACATCGCGCTGGGGCACCAGACCACTTGGAGGCTGGTCGGCGACATGGATGTAAAAGCGTTTGGGCTGACTCACAAGAAGAAAGTTGACCTTTCCGAAACAACGGGGTTTAGGTCAGAGGGCGGCCAGGCTGGCAGACAGGGGCCCATCAACGAGGGCCTGTCCAGTACGATCAGCGATGGCTTGTCAATGCTTTCCGCCGTTGGTGCTTCTGTCCTTGGCAATGTGGACGAGGCCCTGACTAGGGTGATTGACAACAACCGCATGATAGTGTCACAGCCCAGCGTCCCCCCTGAGTGGCCCAATCAGGCCCAGTTTTCAAAGAGCAACCCGGCTGGCCGCTACACAGAAAATGTCCGCGCAAAAGTGACGGTGGGTACGGATGGCCTTGCCAAAAATATCGAAATTGTTTCGGGCTCCAAGGAATTCCACAAAAACGCAACGGACTATGTGAGGCAATTCAGGTTCAAGCCCCAGGCAGGCACCTACGACTACTTTGTCAACGTCCCATTTGAGTTAGTGGTGAAATAGCCACTTGGCACCCGAAAGCGCAGCATGACCGAGAGATACACAAAACCCAAGGCTGGCGACGACGCCGCCAATGTGACGATAACTGTCTTTGATGGCTCGTCAGGCCCTGCCGAGTACAACCTTATGAGCTTCAACAAAGGGATAATCACGTTTGGCAGGGACAAAAAAAACGACATCGTGATACAGTCCCCATTTGTCACAAGGCACCACGGCTACTTTAGGTACACCGAAGGTGCTTGGGTTATAGTGGATAACCCCGAAAGCCAAAACGGCCTTATCTTCAACGATGAGCTGATAGAGAGCAAGGTGCTGGACGATGGAGATTCCATCAGGTTTGAAAAAAGCATCGGCAGCGTCGTCATGGTCGTGTCCAAGGGCACTACGTCGGGTTGGAAAACCATTGACCTTGGTGGTGCCACTGTTCTAACCATAGGCAGTGCCGCCGATTGCGACATAGTGCTGGATCACGTCAGCGTTTCCAAGCTGCACGCCGAAATCCGCGTCAGGGCCGGCAATTATTTTTTGCAGGACAACAATAGCACCAACGGCCTGCTCCTTAACGGCAAAAAAGTAGTCGGCAGCAGCAAGCTGCGAGAAAAAGACATAATCCTGATAACCAACACCAAGCTGGTTTTCACCAAGAGCAAAATATCCTATCTCACCATAAACAATGGACTCAGCCTAGACGTTCTCGACGTGTTCAAAGAGACGTCCAGCGGCAAGGTCATCTGCAACGGCGCCAGGCTGAAGGTTCTATCGGGCGAACTCGTTGCTATCATAGGCCCTTCCGGCTGCGGAAAATCAACGCTGATGAACTGCATGAGCGGCTACAGCAAGCCGACCAGCGGGCGGGTCGTGGTGAACGGGATGGACTTGCACGCCAACTACAACGCCCTAAAAAGCATCATCGGCTATGTGCCCCAGCAGGACATCGTCCACGACAACCTCAGCGTATTCGACACGCTGCAGTACGCGGCCCAATTAAAGCTGCCCGAGGACATCACCCCTGAGGAGTGCGAAAAGGTCATTGAGGACGCGCTCCAAGTAGTGGAGCTGACGGATCACAGAAACACGCTGGTCAAAAACCTCAGCGGCGGGCAGAGGAAGCGCGCCAGCATAGCCCTAGAGCTTTTGTCCGATCCCAACCTGTTTTTCTTGGACGAGCCGGGTTCGGGGCTGGATCCAAACGTAGAAAACAAATTGATGCAAACCCTAAAAAAGATGGCGTCAAAGGGCAAAACGGTAATCTTTGTCACGCATAGCACCTTCAACCTAAAGCTGTGCGACAAGATAGTCTTCGTTGGCGCCAGGGGCAACCTGTGCTTCTATGGCAACTACGATGACGCGCTCAAGTTTTTTGGTACAAAAGAGCTGATTGAAATTTATCAAATGATGGACACCGACCCTGGGATATGGAAGTCGAAGTACCAAGAGCTGGACAAAGGCTCCAGAAATCAGTACCAATATAGCGAAGCTTTGGACGACGGCGCCGCAGAGTCTGAAGAGGTCACCAAGTTTTCAAACAGAAAATGGTTCAAACAGTTGTTCATTCTGTCCAAGCGGTACATGCACGTTTTGCTGAACGATCGCAACAGGCTGCTGCTGTTGCTGGCCCAGGCCCCCATCTTGGCCCTGCTGATAACCGTGACCGCCAGGACAATCAATTACCCCACCGAGCCAACCGTGCAGATGTCAATGACCCTGTACCTGATTCTGTCGTGCTGCGGCTTTTGGATGGGCATTTTTAGCTCCATACAGGAAATATGCAAAGAGCGAAACATCCTAAAGCGCGAGTACATGGCGGGGCTTAGACTAGACGCGTATGTGTTATCCAAGATAATCGTCATAGCAATAGTTGCTGCCGTCCAGTCGCTGTTGATAGCCGCCATCTTTGCCTGGGGCGTGGAGATAAAAGGCAAGGGCCTAATCTTTCCTTCCCCCCTTGTTGACATAATTGTCACGACCTTCCTCACGACGTCTGCGGCCGCCGCTATGGGCATCTTTATATCTTCTCTGTTCAACGAGCCGGCCAAGGCCATGGCCGTGGCCCCGCTGGTGATGATACCCCAGCTCCTTTTTTCAGGCGGCACTGTTCCGGTCGAGTCCCCTGGGCTGAAGTGGGCCTCTTACGCCGCAGTTTGCCGCTGGTCTATGTCCGGCTATGGCGCGACGGAAGACTTTTACCATATCGTTGAGCTTCAGGCAAAATATGATCCCCAAGTACAGATGTTGAGAGTAAGAGGTGCGGGGGAGGCCAAGATAAACGAAGAGATAGATAAAGCCAAAGTGACCAACAAAGCATTTGTGGATAAAAAGGGGGTTGACTTTGAGTCAACCAAGAAAAACCTTGGCACCAACTGGCTGATCTTATTTGCGTTCATCGTATTTTTTTCGATATTGCCGGTATTTACGCTTCGCAACATCAATTCTGAAAAGAGGTGATGATGGAGCGGCACGCCCAAAAACTGGATGCAGAATATGCCGCCAGCACAATGATGCAGAGGCTGCAAAGCTATTTTCTGCGCCACAAATTTGGCCTAACCTTGGCCCTGCTCCCGTCGTTGCTGTTTGGGGCTGCCTTGGCCATCATTGCCAAAGTTCATGGGTACGCCGCTTCTCCAACGGTCATAACTGCGGTGCTATTGTACTCCCTGTTGTCGTTTTTCGCGCTGGCCGTTGGGGCCGCCAATCACTTGCTGATGGTCAGCAAACGATGGAACATTATTGGCTTTGCACGTTCAACCATGCTGCGGACTGTGCTGGCGCTGAAAATCATCGGGCTGGTATGCGCCATACAGTCGGCACTGATGGTTTCAATGTTCATGCTTGCGGCAAAGCTGCCGCCCAGGGGCGTTTTTCTAATGCCATTCGCTGAAATCTGGCTGACCACATTTATAGCCATCTATGCAGCCTCCGCCTTGGGCATATTCATCGTGACGGTTACCAATAGCAAAAGAGTGGCGCTGGTCGCTGGCGTAGTGGTGTTTTTGGTCCAGGCCCTGTTTACCGGGGCGCCCTTCCCTGTCAAAAAGCCCCTGCTCTCTGCAATATCCTACGCCTCCATTTGCCGCTGGTCTTTGGAGAGTTACGTGGCCACCGCCAATTTCATTAAGATCGCCACCGACGAGGGGCTAAGAAAAATTAGGGGTAATATGCAAAAAGGGTACGAAGTCGTCAGGCCCCTAGACAGAGCCATCGGTGGCGCAATAGAAAGGCTGAAGAACACCATCCAAAACAGCGAAACTGCCCAATCAATGTTCGGCGATGCCGTGGAGGGCGTTGCAGACAATGTGCTTGAAGATAGGGGCCTTTCCACCGGCCCGCCAAAGCATCGAATAGCAAGGGCTTGGGCCATGCAGGCCATCCTCGCCTTTTGCTTTTCTGTTTCGGCCTTCGGCACCCTAATGGCCAAAAGTGGGGAGGGTGTCGAATGAGTGATTTGAACGCTGAATTTGGGCCGGTTCTAGACAAAATGTACGGATTGAGGTGCAAAAATGCCTGACAACAGCAAGCTGAATGTCCCAGATCAAGTGGCCGGCTACAAAAAAGTTGGCCTTGAGCCTCTTGGCGTAGGGGGCATGGGCGTGGTTTGGCTATACAAGGAAATAGGGCTGCCGGGCAGGGAAGTGGCCATCAAATTTATCAACACCGCCAAAATGAAGCTGAACAAGGCAAACCTCATGCGCGAGATACAGGTTCTCAGCGCCCTGCCGCCACACCAGAACGTAATCGCCATGCACACCGTCATCGAGGAACCGCTGGCCCTAGTCATGGAGTACGTCCCGGGCCGCACCAACCTAAGGGGCTTAATCAAAAAGCACCCCAACGGCATTCCAATTGGACTGATGGCAGAAATATTGAGAGGCATGCTGGAGGGCGTCGCGCACGCACACGCGCACAGAGTTTTCCACAGGGACATAAAGCCAGAAAACGTGCTAGTCCGCCTTGCCGAGCCCAACCAGCAGATAACCAATAGGTGCATCAAAATTGTTGATTTCGGAATATCCAAAGTGTACATGGATGGCGACGCCCCACCCAAAGAAAACAAAGACGAAAACGAAACGCCATTGACCATGATGGGCGCGTACACAGAGGCCTACGCCGCCCCCGAGCAGATCAATGGGGACGCCACGGGGGCATACACGGACATCTACCAAATTGGCACCATCCTGTACGAAATGCTCTCGGGCACCAAGCCCTTTACAGGAAAGACTAGCGACGTCATCGCGGGGCACTGCTATTCGCCGCCGCCGCCCTTAGAGAGGGAGGACGTCCCGGGCCCATTGAGGGCGATGATGATCACCGCCATGAGCAAAAATTCCAAAGAGAGGTTCCAAGACGCAGAAGAGATGCTGCGCGCCCTTAACGACTTGGGCGACCTTAACAACTTGGCCGACTCCTATGACGGGGAAGGCACATACACAGAAGAGTCTGTCACCATCAGGGCCGGCATAAAGCAAAAGCACCGCATGGGCCAGCAGGGCCAGCCAGATCCATTTTTGACGGAGAGCAGTTATCAGGCCGCAGAAAGGCCATATAGGCAAGAAAAGAGACCAGTGCGCGCCAAAAAATCAAATAGGAAGTATGGCTTTTTGGCCATTGTCGGCTTGGCGGCTGCGGCGCTGGTCTTATTTCTGGCCAATCCAAACCTATTCCGCAAAAAATCGCCCAAAATCAGATCTGGCCCTACATCCGTGTCGTCCTATGGCACCTACTCTGACGCCCAGACAAAAAGTTCAAATTACTCAGGCTATTACAGTTCCCCTAGCCTGCCAACCGCATCAACTCAGTCAAGCTCCGCGCCCAAGGCTTCTTATCCCTCCAGTGCTCCCTCCAGCGCGCCGGCGCCCCCAAAGCCCTCGGGGCAGCCACAGACTGACAGACCAGCTTCCGGGGCCGCAGATCCAAAGACAACTGGGCTGGGCGAACAGATTGGGAGATTGCTTGGCGCTGGGGCGAACAAGGCTTCGCAGATAAAAGGCGAAGACTTGGACTCTGCGGTTAACAAAGGGTTTGGCTTTTTGAACGCCGTGGCTGGCAAAGATCAGGTAATCTCTAGCCCCTCCAAGCCATCTTGGCCCCCCGATGCGCCCGCAGGTTCAAAGCTGGTGGTACTGGTCCAAGTGGATGTGGGGCCCGACGGCGTGCCCAGCAACCCAAAAGTGCTTAGCTCACCCCCCTCCGCCTTCCACGCCCCGGCCAGGGACTACGCCATGAATGTCAGGTTCAAGGCCAGGAACGACTCCAAGACCAATCCGTATATCGTGTCTGTCACATTCGAACCCTAGCGCTGCGCGCCAATAAGGGCAAAATGAATCCGCCCTCCTTGGCCAATCCTTCAACCGACCACTTCCTACTTTCCACTGACCACTGATCACTGTCAAAGATGCCCGCCATGAAAAAGACCCTCTTCCCCCTCGCCGCCGCCATTTTCGCACTGGCCCTTGGCCACATCTCCTGCAACAGCGAGAAGATACCGATCCCAGTGGTCGCCGTGGAGCTGGACAAGACTACCCGACAGGACATTGACGCGGGCGGCACGCTGACGCTGATCGCCACAATAAAGCCGTTTAACGCAGACAACCAAAACGTGTCGTGGACAAGCAGCAATACAGCCATCGCCACTGTCTATGGCAGTGGCCAAAACGGCAGCACAGGCACGGTCACGGGCGTGGGCCCCGGCACGGCCACGATAACCGCCAACGCCGGCGCAGACAAGACTGCGACATGCCAAGTCAGGGTGAACGTCCCCGTGGCAAGCGTGAGCCTGAACAAAAGCTCTACTACCATTCCAATAGGCAGCACAGATACCCTAACCGCGACCATAAACCCCAGCAACGCCACAGACCAGAGCGTGAGCTGGACTAGCAGCAACACCAGCGTGGCCACAGTGACACTCGGCAGCCTCACCACCACCGTCACCGCAAGGGCCCCAGGCGCTGCCACAATTACAGCCACAACCGCCAACGGCAAGACGGCCACCTGCGCCGTCGCTGTCGGCATGCCATCCATTTCAAAGATAGCCGCTGGGAACTCTCATTCCGTAGCCCTCGCAGCAAACGGCAGCCTCTGGGCCTGGGGCAGCAATAGTGGCGGGGGTACTTACTCCCCTGGCCGGGTGGGCACAGCCACAGACTGGAGGGACGTGTCGGCTGGCAATTCCTACACCGTGGCCATCAAGACAGACGGCAGTCTCTGGGCTTGGGGACAAAATAACTATGGCCAGCTCGGGCTCGGCGACACTTCGTGGCGAAACGCCCCCGTGCGGGTGGGCACTGCCAATGACTGGAAAGCCGTGGCAGCAGGTTCTTATCACACTGTGGCCGTCAAGACTGACGGTAGTCTCTGGGCTTGGGGGTACAACTGGTACGGCCAGCTCGGGCTCGGCGACAGCGGCGAGGGCACAAACAGAAACACTCCCATACGGGTGGGCAGCGCAAACACCTGGGCAACAGTTTCGGCGGGGTATTACCACACAGTGGCCACTAGGACGGACAACAGCCTATGGGCTTGGGGGGAAAACGGCTCCGGCCAGCTCGGGCTCGACGATGGCAGCTATACACAGCGAACCACACCTGTACAAGTAGGCTTGGCTAGGGACTGGAAGTCTGTGTCTGCGGGCTCTTACTACACAGTGGTGCTCAAGAACGACAACACACTCTGGGGTTGGGGAAACAATTTTGGGTTTACCCCAAGGCAAGTGGGCACGGCTAGGGACTGGAAGTCTGTGGTGGCAGGTGGTTGGCACACCATTGCCATCAAGAACGACAACAGCATCTGGGCTTGGGGATGGAATGATGAAGGCCAGCTCGGTCTCGGCGGGGACGCTTCGTTTCGAAGTATCCCTGTCCAAGTGGGTACAGTCAAGACCTGGGCTGCAGCAGCGGCGGGCCGTGAACACACAGTGGCCATCAGGGCGGACGGCAGTGTCTGGGCCTGGGGATTTCACGGCAACGGCCAATTGGGTATAGGTAACCTCCCAACCTATAACACGCCTGCCCAAGTGGGCGCGGCTAAGGATTGGAAGTCTGTGGCGGCGGGCCAAAATCATACTGTGGCACTAAAGACGGACAACAGCATCTGGTTATGGGGGAACAACAATAACGGCCAACTCGGCGATGGCACCTACAACCATAGGAGTACCCCCGCCCAGGTTGGCACTGTCAAAACTTGGTCCTCTGTTTCGGCGGGGTATTCCCACACCATGGCCACAAGGACGGACAACAGCCTCTGGGCTTGGGGAAACAACGGCAGCGGCCAGTTAGGCACTGGCAACTATAACTCTTGGAACACCCCCAACCAAGTGGGCACTGTCAGGACTTGGGCATCAGTCTTGGCTGGTGGTGACCACACCGTGGCACTAAGGACGGACAACACACTTTGGGCTTGGGGGGCCAACGGCCAAGGTCAGGTGGGCGATGGCACCAATATATCGCGGAACGCCCCCGTCCAATTGGGTACGGGCTGGAAAGCAGTAGATGCGGGCAGTTCCCACACAGTGGCCATCAAGAACGATGGCACACTCTGGGCTTGGGGGTACAACTATTATGGCCAACTCGGCATTGGCACTATTGGTGAAAACACAAGTAGAAATGCCCCCGTTCAAGTGGGTACGATAAGAACTTGGGCTGCTGTGGCAGCAGGTTATTACCACAATGTGGCCATCAGGACTGATGGTACATTATGGGCTTGGGGAGACAACTGGGAGGGTCAGATCGGCGATGGTACCACCACGCATAAGAATACCCCAGTCCAAGTGGGTTCATATAGCGACTGGAAGGTCATTTCAGCGGGCTTTATTCACACAGTGGCCATCAGGAACGATGGCAGCCTCTGGGCTTGGGGATATAACAGTTTTGGCCAATTGGGCGATGGCACTAACACAATGAGAAGCATACCCGTCCAAGTAGGCACGGCCAAGGATTGGGCCTCAGTTTCGGCGGGCGGTTACCACACACTTGCCATCAAGAACGACGGCAGCCTTTGGGCTTGGGGACAGAATAATTACGGCCAGCTCGGCAATGGTGCAAACGCAATTAGAAATATACCTGTCCAGGTGACGGGCAGCACTGTTGCCAGCGCGGCTTGGGAGCAGGGCCAAGAAATAATCCATTTCGGCAATGGCCCAAGCCAGGCACCACCAGAAACCCCATCGGCGCCATCATCCTCATCGCCATCGGCGCGTCCCGAATCCAAGTGCGTTTCCGCCAACGGCGATGTGTACGAGGCGGGCTGGGAGGAACAGGGCAATGGGTTCAGCAAAGCCAAGCTGTGGAAGAATGGCATAGAGCAGCCACTTGAAATCAGCCCCGGTGTCCTTGATTCACGGGCAAACTCTGTCTATGTGTCGGGCGATGACGTGTATGTGGCTGGCTACGAATACGACGGCCAAGCGTACCGCGCCGCCCTCTGGAAGAACGGCAGGGGCCTAAACTGGGCCGCTGGCGACGCACTGGCGTTTAACTCTGTCTTTGTCCACAACGGCCACGTCTATGCTGGTGGCCTATTTGGGCTATGGAAGGACGGCGTAAAACAGAACCTGCAAAGCCTTAATCACGGCCTTGACTTTGGCTTTGACAACGCCAACACCATCGTCAACTCAATCTATGTCTTGGAGGGCGCGGTCTGTGCCGAAGGACAGGATTGGGATCAATTCTTGGGGGAATACGTGGCTGTGATATGGGTGGACGGCGTGGTCATAAGGCTGGATCAGCTTCCAGCATTGTCAATTGAGACACTTGCAAAACATTCAACTAACACGCACAATCCCCTATTCGATTTCTGAAAGTGCCACACAATGGATGCCCTCCAAATCAAGGAAATCGGCGCGGCCTTGGGCCGCAACCACCATTGTCAATTGTCAACTGTCAATTGTCAATTTGTTAATCGGAGTCACACCGCCCAAAATGTTCAGAGTTTTGCAAGAAGCTCAATTGAAAAAGGCACTTCGATGCCGCATCTGAACCCAGTTTTGTAACTTGTAACTAACAACTTTTCGTCCAAGGAGGACAAATGGCAAACCTAAAACACAAACTTCACACTCTGGCGCTTTGCGCTGCGGCGCTAGCCTTTTTCGGGGGCCAGCTCTTGGCCGAAACGCCAAAGCCAAAGGTGGCCATAGTCGCCATCAACGACGCCAAGGCAGACAAAGAGCTGTTCAACTTGGCTAGGGACACTTTCTCCGGTTCCCTCAAGTCGGCCTGGGGGCTAAAGGTGGATGACAGCATCCTGACCAAACTTGCGTTCAAGAAAGGCAACAGCCCAGAAACAATAAAGGCCGCTGGCAAGCTGCTTTCTGTGAACTATGTCTGTGCCGTGGGCCTGTACGGCGATACCGGGAATCTTCAGATAGTTGCGGAACTATCAGACGCTGCTTCGGGCGAGCGCATTGCACAGGGGGATAGGGCGATAAACCCCAATTTCCCCGAAAAAGACGCCGTGCGCTATTCAAAGGCCCTTGCGAAAGAGATGGAGAAGGCCCTCAAGAAAAAGCTTATAAGCGACAAGGCGAGCGCGCTAAAAGACCTAGCTAAGAGATAGCGCCGTTTTGCCAAAGCCATAAAAACATGCCAGACGAAAGCCACGTCCAACTGCCGCCCGAAAGGATAGGCTCATACCAAAGGGTGGGCGAATCCCCCCTTGGAACGGGCGGCATGGGGGTGGTCTGGCTGTACAGGGAGACGGGCATATCGTCCCGCGAGGTGGCCATCAAGTTCATCAGGATAGATGAAAATATAGAACTCAACAAGGCCAACCTGATAAAAGACATAAAGGCGCTGGAGGCGCTGCCCATACACCAAAACATCATCACCATGTACACCGTCATAGAGGAGCAGGGAAACATAGCCCTCGTGATGGAGTACGTGCCGGGCGGCATGACGCTCAGGGGCGCGATACACGAGCATCCGCATGGGATGCCCATCCCGCTGGCCAAGGAGATATTGGCCGGCATTTTGTCGGGCGTGTCCCACGCGCACGATTACGGCGTGATACACCGCGACATAAAGCCCGACAACATCCTCATGCGCCAGCCTAGGGCCAACTCTGTTCTTGGCCGCAACAATGTAAAAATAGTTGACTTTGGCATTTCAAAGGTGCGCCGAGGCGATACCAGGCGCTTCACAACGGCCGTTGCCTTTACAGAGGCCTATGCCGCGCCCGAGCAGATAAACGCCGAGGAAACTGGCGGCTTCACGGATGTCTATGCCATAGGCGTCGTGCTGTACGAAATGATCGCTGGCAGAAAGCCCTTTGATGGAAAGATTGCCGAAATAATAACCGGCCACTGCTTCAAGGCCCCCCCGCCAATAACCCGGGGTGACATCCCCGACGGCCTTCGGGCGATGCTGGACAAGGCGCTGCAAAAAGACCCATCGGACAGGTACCAAGACGCAATAGAAATGCAGATGGAATACTACGCCCTTGACCGCATGGGCGAGCTTGGCCCAATGGGCGGCAGGCCAGAAACAACCAAGCCGCGCGAAGGCGGCGCACAATCAGCCACGGGGCCGCAGACAGACAACAGCGGCAATTGGGACACTGGCGGCGCAGGGCAGGGCCAAGGGCAAGAGGATGATGACAATACGATAATTTCGGGGCAAAAAAAGAAGCGCCCCCTCGCAGAAAGCCGAAAGCCAGAGGATGTGACAGAGCGGCACGACTCCTCACAGCGGGACGATGAATGGCACAGTGGGTCAGGAGAGGAAGAGGCCAGGCGCAGAGAAGAGTCAAAGCGCAGGGCAGAAGAAAAAGCCAGATGGGAAGCCGCAGAAGAGGCTAGGCTAAAGGAAGAGGAAGAGGCCAGGCGCAGAGAAGAATCAAAGCGCAGGGCAGAAGAAAAAGCCAGATGGGAGGCCGCAGAAGCGGCCAGGCTAAAGGAAGAGGAAGATGCCAGACGCAGAGAAGAATCAAAGCGCAGGGCAGAAGAAAAAGCCAGATGGGAGGCCGCAGAAGCGGCTAGGCTAAGGGAAGAGGAAGAAGCTAGGCTAAGGGAAGAGGAAGAGGCTAGGCGCAGAGAAGAATCAAAGCGCAGGGCAGAAGAAAAGGCCAGATGGGAGGCCGCAGAAAAGGCCAGACTCAGGGAAGAGGAAGAGGCCAGACAAAGGGCCCAGGCCGAGGCAGAGCGCAAGGCCGAAGAAGAAGCCAAGAAAAAAGCCAAAGAAGAGGCAAAGAGATTAGCCAAAGAAGAGACGCGCAGACAGGCCGCAGAAGAGGCCAGGCGCAAGGAAGAAGCAAAGGCTAGGCGCAAAGCCGAAGCAGAGGCGCTAAGGATAGCCCAAGCCACGGAAAGAGCTACTTCCTACGTTGACGCCCAACTGCCCCAAGATTCTGACAGGCCAGAATATGGCCCAGGATTTAGCGTTGGCAGTCGCCAAATAAAAATAAGCGGCCTCCTGACGCGCAAAAACATCATTATCGCCGCTGCCGCCGCATTGCTGGTGGCCCTCCCAATCGTCATCGTCAAGTCGGCGTCGGGCAAGCAAAAGGGCAATGCAAAAGAACCGGCCAAAGAAGACAGCGGCAGTGAGTACGACCTGTCATCTTTGCTTGCCTCCAGTGCGCCAGACTTCAGCCGGGTGTCCAAAATCGAGCTGAACAAAAAGATCCTAGATCTGGAAGTCGGCCAGTCCGAGACGCTTAGATCAACCATTTCCCCAATCCAAGCGACAGACAAAAAGGTGTACTGGAGCAGCAGCGACAAAAGAGTGGCCACCGTGCTAAACGGCCCTAGCGCAAACGGGCTCGTCAGGGCCGTCGGCGATGGCAATGCGGTGATAACAGCAAAGAGCAGTGACGGCGGGTTTATCGCCTTCTGCGACGTCAGAGTTTCCGCCATCCCAAACAGCGGCATTCAGTTGGACAAACGCTCGGAGGTGCTTGTCGTGGGGAAGGCGGGCCAAGATACATTGACACTGACCGCCACCATCAACCCACCGCAGGCGGCAAACAAGAAATTGCAGTGGAGCAGCAGCAACCCCGCAGTGGCCGCTGTGACCGAAAGAGGCGCCAATGCGCACGAGGGCTTCGTGAGGGCCATTGGCAGCGGCAGCACGGTGATAACTGTAAAGAGCAGCGATGGCACGCTTCAACAAACCTCCTGCAACATCACAGTCAAAGTCCCTGTCACGGGCATCGTGCTTAAACCATCGCCACAGACGCTTAGGGTGGCGCAAACCGACCTCCTGACGCCCACTATCCAGCCCAGCGGCGCATCAAACAAAAATGTCTCTTGGCGTTCCGACAACCCAAGCGTGGCAAGCGTGGACATCAACACTGGTCTCGTGAGGGCCATCAGCCGCGGCAGCGCGGTGATAACCGCCACCGCTATGGATGACAGCAATGTCAGCGCGCAAGTGAGGTACACCATCGAGCCAAGCGAGGCGCAGCTGAGGGCCGAGCAAGAGGAAAGGGATAGGCAAAGGGCCGCCGCCGAAGCGGAAGAAAATAGGCGCAGAGCGGCCGAAGCTGCCGCGCCCCCCGCCAACGCGCCGCCGCCAACGACCGCCCCGGCCACAACCGTGCCCATAGTCGTCGGCTCGCGTGTGGACAGGGCCAAGGAAACCGTCAACCGACTGGCGGGCAATTTCGCTGTGACCGGCAGCGGCAACAACATGACATGGAGACACAAAGATGTGAGCAGCTTTGTCAGTGGCAGAGAAGGCGCGGTTGCCAATCGCAGAGAACCGGAATCGGGTACGCTGGACGTCCGTATCGTGCGAGGGAACGCGCTTGAAATGACTGCCAGCCACATATTTGGCGCGTCTGGAAGCAAGCACCCCTACAGACAAGTGCAGGTTTCCTATGCCGCAGGGGGAAGCCGGGTGGCCACAGCATCGGGCCTGTCTCCAGCGACGAAGTCGGACTTTAACAGGGGCTTAACCAGCGAGTCGGTTTCGCTTTCCCAAGATTTTTTGAGCAGAATTGCGACTGCGTCCGTCCAAGGGAGAGACATGGCAATAGAATTCCATGGCGACACTGACAAAGCGTTTGCCCTGCCAAATTCTGTGCAAAAAGCCATTCAAGAGACCTTGGAACTTCATGAAGCGCTGGCGATCCTGATGGCCGAAAACGTGCCGATACAAAAGAGCTACTGATGCTGCACTTTGAGGGGCTAGTGATCAGTTACAAGTTACAAATTACAAGATATAATAACTAACGGTGTCGGCTAGGTGGCCGCTAGAACCAAGGAGGTAAAAATGGAATCGTTGGATGCCAGAACCCCTAAGGTTTCCAAGAAGGCCAAGAGGCCAATGCTGGCGGCTATCATGCTCTTGGCGGCGCTTGTGGGTGTACCTAAGCTGTCGGGGCAGGAAGCTTCTTGGTCTAAGTGGAATCGCGGTCTTCAGTTAGGAACGATGATGGCCACCGGCAAGGGGACAAATCTTTACGAAGACCCCTATTTTTATGATTATGATTTGGAGGTGAGGGAACAAACACGGAACGGCACCGGTATTGGGATGGCTTGGTACTCGGAGAAAGTGTGGAGCAACGGCTGGGCCCTAAGAGGGAGATTGGAATTTACATATTTACTCGAAAAAGTGGAAATCGTATCCCAAAGGAAAGAATGTGAATGGGGTCATATGGAACAGAGGAACCAAGCCAGAATCAAAACATTTCAAATTGGCGCAATGCTGGATTGCATTTATTATAGCCGCAATAGCAATCTGTACCCATTCATCGGCTTCGGCTATTTTAGCAGGTTGAATTCGTTGACTACAGGGATAGTGCGGATAGATACGGAATGGGGTCGGACGGAAAATGGTTTCGGATCGGACTGGGACCCAAACTCTTCAGCCTCGGCAATATCCATTGGCGGGGGTTGGAATTTTACCAACCACCTTGGCCTAGAGGTAAAATATTCGATCTGCAAGTTTTCATGGGCGCAGGCATCCATCCTTTACCGCTTTTAGCCTAGTGGAGCCAGCGGTCAGTTACAAGTTACAAGATACAAGATATAATAACCAACAGTGTCGGCTAGGTGGCCGCTAGAACCAAGGAGGCAAAAATGAAAACAATGGGTGCCAAAAACACCGCAGACTCTAGAAGGGTCAGAGGGCCAATGCTGGCGGCCGTTATGCTCGTGGCGGCGTTTATGGGTGCGCCAAGGCTGGCGGGGCAGGACACTTGGTCTAAGTGGAATTACGGCCTCCAGCTAGGCGCGCTGATACCCACCGGCGAAAAACTGAAAACTGTGGGCGAGAGCGGAGTTGGGCTTGGCGGCTATGCGGAGATAACGTGGAGCAACGGTTGGGCCCTAAGGGGAAGAGGGGAATATACAGCCTTCGGAGAAAAGAGTTTTGGCTCTGGCGTCAAAACCAATGTGACCCAAATTGGCGGCATGCTCGATGTAATTTACTACAGCCGCGATAGCAACCTGTACCCATTCGTTGGCGTGGGCTACTTCAGCCGCTCTTTCAAGCTAAATGTCGGGGAATTCAACGCACCAATGGCCGTGCCTTCCTCCCCCGCCATGTCAATCGGCGGCGGCTGGAATTTTACCAACCACCTTGGCCTTGAAGTCAAATATTCGTTTTCGACCGATGACATGCCTTGGGTGCAGGCATCCTTCCTATACCGCTTTTAGAGACCGCGCAAGGGACGGCCCTGAACTGGAGTCAGTGCTGGCAGGCTACTTCCCACCCACTTCCTGATCCATCGGTGCTTCCATCTCGGTGCCAAAAACGCCTTCCCACTTTGCTATCACGGTGGTGGCAAGGCCGTTGCCGATGACGTTCACCATGGCGCGGGCCATGTCCATGATCGCGTCAATGGCAAGCAGCATGGCTATTCCGGCTTCGCCAGGCAGGCCAAAGCTGCCAATGGTGGCGGCTATTATCACCAAGGTGGCCCTTGGCACTCCTGCGATGCCCTTGGAAGTCAGCATGAATGCAACGATCATCATTATCTGGGTGCCCAAAGTTAAAGGGGGGAACATCTCTGGATTGGCGGCAGTCGCGGCTTGTGCAATGGTCAGGGAGGCAAGCACAAGGTATAGGGTGCTGCCGTCTAGGTTGAAGCTATAGCCCGTTGGGATGACAAAGCTGGCCACGCGCCTCGGCACGCCAAATTTGACTGTTTCGTCCAGCAGCTTTGGCAGCGCCGCCTCGCTGGAGGCAGTCGAAAATGCGGTGATGGCGGGGTCGCGTATGGCCTTTATGAAGCCCCATACCTTTATGCCGGCTATCCACGCCACGGGCAAAAACACAAATACGAACAGCAGCGACAGGGCAAAGTATAGGCTTCCCACCAATAGGGAGTACTCTTTCAGCAATTGAAACACAGCGGGCCAGCCCTTTGAAAACACCCCATTGGTGGTGTGCCCAGCGGCCATCGCGCTGACGTTGTAGCCCATCGCGCCAAAGACGCCCAAGGGGGTCAGTCTCATCACTAAGTCCGTGTACTTGAACATCGTCTGCGCCACGCCGTCGAAAAAGGCTAGGACTGGCTTGCCCTTGGCACCCGCCTTTGTGAGGGCCACTCCAAACAGAGCCGAGAAGATGACCACTGGCAGTATGTCCGCATCGGCGGCGTGTTTTATCACGTTGCTGGGAAAGAGGTGGAACAGGATGTCCCAGCCCGACTGGTGTGCAGCGTGGACAACGGCGGTGTGGGCCGACAAGTCCAGCGGGAGGTTGGCGCCTGGCTTTAGCCAATTCGCCACAAAGAGTCCAAAGAATAGGGCTATGGTGGTGACTATCTCAAAGTAGAGCAGGGCCTTGCCCCCCATGCGCCCCACCGCCCTGATGTCGCCCGTCTGGGCTATGCCGACGACTATGGTTGACACCAACAGGGGAACTATCAGGCCCTTGATGAGCGCGATGAAGGCCCTAGACATGAACTGCAACAGGTTGTACACAAAGGGGAACTCGTCCTTGGGGCAGAACCCCCCGACGATTATCCCCAAAAAGATGCCAACGAAGATCCAGAATGTGCTGGATCGCCAAAGTGGTTTTTTCTTGTCCGCAGTCATAGTCAGCCAACCTTGTAAGGAATTATACCAAGCTACAATCAGGTGGTTTTCTGGCAAAGGACTCAAGATTTTGTAAGCACATAGACTGACTACTTTTTATCCATTTTCCCGCCAGCACCAAGGCGGCAGAACGGCAAGGCCCTAGACTGCCAAATCTAAATTAAATCAATACAGACATTTATGAGCGTTTATATTTTCATTGATACTTTCCCTACTTGGCCCTATGTTTTAAATAGCTAGTCCTTGCCCTACAGGTGCCACTTGAAAAAACTGACTGTCGAGCCAACTGCAAAATCCACGGCCATTCCCAATAAACCACCATTCCAAATACGGAAGCCACCTCAATATGGGTGTCCAACAATTAAGGAAATCAGCGCGGCCGTAGGCCGCAACCACAATTGTCAATTGTCAATTGTCAATTGTCAATTTGCCAAACGAAGCCTCACATCCCAAAATTGGCCAAATTTTGCAACTCGCGCTACTAGCCGCAAATCAGTTGGATCCGCTGGCTTCTCCCTCATGGAGCTTCTCACTGTTTTGGCCATCATGGCTATCTTGGCGGTTGGCAGTTCGCTGATGATGGGGAATAGGCAGTCCGGCGCAGTCAGGGCCACTATGGACGAGCTGGAGGGGGTGGTATCCAACGCCCAGCAAGCGGCAATGGCGACGGGGCGCGATGTCGCGCTGGTGAGCTGGGGGCCTTGGGTGGGGCTGCGAATCGCCTACGGAGACGCCACGCTTGCGCTTGACGACAGCAACGGCGCCAATTTCATTACAATTGGCGAAAGCCTGCTAGAGGGCAAATTCCCCACCGAACAAAACCCCATCATAGGTACAGATCAATTCCCCATCGAAATCCAGCAGACAGTCGTGGTCGGCTACCACTATTCCGCCAGCGACGGCGTTCAGAAAAAGGCCTGCATAGTAACGGCCAAGGACGACACAGACAAGTGGACAAAGGCCAAGGGCGACAAAAACCAAGACATCAACGAAATCGTCCCCTTCACTACAGAAATGAAAGACGTGCTGACAAGCGACAAAGAGTTTTGCAGGGGCGAAAGCGAGTCTATTTCCCAAGTGCTGCTGGTCAATGGCTACACCAAACGCTTTAACAAGACAGTTTTCATAAAGGTGGTGACAACGGGCAGCGGAGGCCAGGCCCTTTCAAATGGCCCTATGGGGCTGATTGTCCTGATGCAAAATAGTGCGTCCATCTTTAAGTTTTACAATCCGGGGGCAGAAGGCGGAGATGGAAAATGGCGAAGGATTTGACCATGCAACAGAGTCACTCGCAAAACCAAGCGTTTTTTGGATGCGGGGGTTCTTGGTGCGGCGGGCTTGTGGGGGCGATTCGCAAAAGAGGGTGGTCTGAATGATAACTCAAACGTGCCGAATGGAAACGCGGCGAGGTCATTCGCCGCTTAAACTCGGGGCGGGCATTCTTCGGCCTGTTCCGTCTCGTGCCGGGTCTTGGAAAAGCTTCCCGGATGCTAACTGGGGGTTCGCTCGGGTCCCACTCGCATGCGAGCGGCCCCCCCTCGCTACCCCCCAGACCCCCTGCGACTCCGATGGGCGTGCGGGTAGTTTTGCAAGTGGCTCAATTGACAATTTGCCTGTCGGAGTCTCAAAGTCCAAAATTAGCAATGATTTGCAAGAGGCTCAAAAGATTAAGCGCGGCCAGCGCGGCTTCAGCCTGATCGAGATGCTTGCCGCTGCATTCATCATGGCAATTGGAATATTGGGCATCCTCACGCTGCAAATGATGGCGATAAGGGCGACTAGGGGTACCAGCAACATGGGTACGGCGGCCAGGATAGCGGGGCGGATCATTGACCAAGCGGAGCTTGAGGGCCGCCTTAGCTGGCTGAATATCACCGATGGGAACAAGATCGCGCCCTCGTTGGAGGACTTAAATGGATTTCAGCTCAAGTACATCAATTTAGACACCAGCAAAGAGCTTGTCGAGCAGTACAACGTCAAGGGCGGCTTAATTGGCGAGGTGAGCGAAGGCTCTGGAGACCCAATGGACAACATGGTATTTTTCACTGTCGCCACCCGGCGAGAAAGCATTGATACTGGTGACGCGCTAAACCAGGTGGTAGGGTCCATCTCCGATTTTAAGGTCAGGGTCACATTCGCAGATGTAGTAGGGCCCGACAAACAACCTATCACCCGCACTTTTAACCTCTCCAGGAGAATCATCCATGGCTAGGAGGGCATCATATCAGTTACAAGTTACAAGGTACAAGTTACAAGATGAAAATCCTTGCCACATGCGGCCAAAAGCCAAAGCAGATAAGGCTGTCGGCTTTTCCCTCGTAGAATTGCTGGTGGCCCTTCTGTTGACACTCTTCCTCATGGCGGGGCTTGCCACTGTGTTCAAATCCAGCGTCTCTTCTTTTACGGCCACGGGCGAGAAAGTCTCCAGTGCCCGCAGGAACAGGCTCTCAATCGAACTCCTTGGCGAAGACATAAACATGGCGGGCATGTATTTGACAGATATGGTCATGCCGCCCTACACCCTGTGGGATAACCCCCCATTTTACATAATTCCCAATGCCCTGATAGAAAGCCCAGGCACGGACTCTAGCGACCCCAAACAAACCGATGAACTCTATTTTTATCTGGACGAGCCGCTGCCATTCGAGGGTACGCTGACAGATTCCCCCAACCAAGGTACCGCAGCGGATGCGGTGCTATCTGGTACAGCAATTGGCTCATCGGCGGGCAGCTATACTGTGGACTGCCAAAGCCCCGAGTACGCCAAGCAAGTGGGGGATTTAGCCAATTCAACTGCTTCAAACGGTTTGGTCGCCATCTTTAAGGATTTTTGGGAGGCCGTCTATGTCGCCGACAAGCCTTCTGTAAAAGGGCGCGAGGTCGAATTCAGCGTGGGCACGTCGCCGACAGCCGGAATGACGGGGATGGGTTCGCAGGGCCTGCCTTCCAAAGTGTACCACCGCAAAGGGGCGGGGGTGCTATTCGTCAAGCCGGCGCAGATGGTGAGGTACAGGGTTGAAATGGCGCAAATGGACCCGATGAAGCCAGAGGGCATCCCCTGCTTGGTTAGGCATCAGGGCGACTATTCATTTACAGGCGGCGGATTTGCGTCGAATGTTGGAACAAGGCAGATAATCACGGAAAATGTAACCAAGTTCAAGGTGTACCTCAGCGCGAATGGCGGCAAAGACTGGGCTGGGTATGGCAATACCGATCAAGGGAAGGATATTAACGACTGGAATCGCATACGCAACCTAATTGACGTACAGCTTTCAACGGTGGGGCGCCCTGGGCAAAAGTCAACCAGGGGCAGCGAACACTGGTTTAGGTCAATACCAATCTTGGTGAGAGCTGACGTGACAACCAGAACCGCAACAAAGAGATCAGAGTTTTCTGCCGACAACAAAACGGCTAAGTACAACGAAATGACCCAAACGCTGATATTCGTGCCAAGACATTTTGGCCTGCCGATGAACTAGGAAAGGGACAAGTATGAGTTACAAGGTACAAGGTACAAGAAGGGACATGCTTGCAAAAACTCTCTTCGCGTTCATCGAAGTCATCTCCCAAGCATCTGCCCGCCCATCGAAGAGCCGTCCGATAGGACGGCGGGGGTCTGGGGGGCGACCGGGGCGGCGCGAGAACGAAGCCGAGCGAAGGCAAAACGTCCATGCCGCCAAAACCCGCCAACGTGTTGCAACGGCCAACGTTGGGGTCTCGCGTATTCGGAGCGCAAGCGCAGAATACCGAGAGCTTGCGAGCGACGACGGTAAGGAAGCCCCCCAGTTAAGCATCGGGGCGGGCTCCATGAACCGGCGATCAACGAAGCAAGTTGCAGGGCGGACACCCCGAGTACGAAAGATATGTGTCAGGGGCAAGGGGTTACACTATTTTGCGAATAGCCCCCAACCGCTCGCCGTGCCAAGGAACTTTACATCTCCAAAATCACAAAGCTTCCCCAAGGGCATATTCAGCACTGATTGCAGCGGCGGGGCTACCATCTTGGTGGTGCTGATCCTGTTGGTGCTGCTGTCGGTGCTGGCTATGGGGATGTCAAAGAACTCCCTAAAGGAGATACAGACCACTGCCTTTCTGCGGCAGGGCGCCATGGCTAGGAACGTGGCCGATTCGGGCATCGAATGGTCCATCTATTGGATAGACCTTGGCGGTTCTGGCGATAAGGACGCGTCCCAATTTATTGACCTCAAAAATTGGCTTGCGCAGGACAACACTAAATCCGGACAGAAGTGGGGCTTAAACAAAGATGAATACAAACCAGGCCGGCTTGGTCAGGCGCTGCCCTCGCCATCCACCGACCCAGGCTCCCAGGCTGGCTCTGGGCCCGACTTTGATTTGAGCTTCACCATCGGCCTGACCAGGATGGGCAAGCTGCCCATCGCAGGCATGAGCCAGGGCGGCAGGTACACCCCGGCAGCGGGCGGCTCCATGCTGCAGGCGCCCGACCTTTGGGCCATACGCTCTGACGCGCAGGTGCGGCCAAAGGGCAGTAGCATGACGTTTATCCACGCTAGGGAGGCGTGGGTCTCTACCCCGGTCAGATAGGAGAACAAATGTTCAAATTGGTTTTAGCCATTCCACGGTTGCTTTTTGCAACCTCGCTGTTGTTCTGCTGCCAGCTTCGCGCCCAACTTGACCCAAAGCTCCAGGCCGACAAGACCAGCTTCCTTGATCTTTACCAGCAGTCCACCACAGTCAAGCCAAAGCCCGAGATTGTCACTGTATTTGACTTTTCTGGTTCAATGGACGCTCTGATGTTCCACCCACTGTTCCAAAACTTGGACGTGGACGATTACAGTGCCACGACCACGATTTACATATGGCTCCCACAAACAACAAATACTGCCATTTCTAATGTAAGCGCAGGCTCTTCAGCATCTTCCAACACGCCGCTTTCAGTGTCCTTGGGCAGCAACACTACGCTTACGCTTACATTCCGTAATTTGGTAAGACCAGATGGAATTATCGTCACAGCGGATGACGCCGAAAGTTGCAGAGGGCTGAAATCCCAAAATGGCGGCACAACGATTGTTGAGGCTTCAAAATCGGGCATGTACACCGGCACTTCCGTTACGGGTAGGGACGTGAGGCATTGGTTATTAGCGGCCAGCCATATTAGGTTTGAATGTACTGATACTGGAAACGCAGTGACCTGGGCGAAAGGTAGGACAATAGACATCCCCTTGCCGTGGAAGATAATGGACTATAACTCCACTGGCAACCCGCTTTCGTCAAAAACAATAAATGATCCAAAGAAAACAAAGGTGACCAAAGATCAGAATGGCAAAGATGTGACTATAAATTACGGCAGTGGGCAGGACATCGAATTTGACACTACTTATAAGATACCATACGCTTTTAGAAATTCCGCCGGCACACTCACTACCAGCACAAACTATATAGGTAAATTCGCATATACTTCCAGAACTGGCGGCGGAAGCATTGCAATTACCTGTACTACCAGTGGAGGTGCCATTGGCTATAAAACAGCGTACCTGCATTGGCTATTCGCCGGAAGGTGGCAAAATAGCACGGATGGCCCCACGTCAAGCGCGTCCAACAGCAATTACTATCTTCCCGCCAATGGGATGTACTACACAAATGATGTGAATATGAAAGACAAGTTCATTGTGTTTGATGCCGTTGCTCCAAACGGAAGCGCACTGTTGGCCGCAGGTCAGACAAGCGCCAACTGGGGTCAAGGCTTTAAGGGCCAGCTAGATAAAACCACCAAAATAAAGATCCCCAAGTACAGACTGGATGGCAAACTGGACAAAGTGGCCGATGATTATGCCTACAAATACATCACCCCCGCCGTTACGCGCGTACAGGCCACCAAGGTGGCGGCAATTCAAACTTGGATTAAGCACCAGGCCGACGTGTTTTGGGCATACCGCTTCCTTGACCGCGCCGCCGACAATAGCTCTAACCAGTACCTAAACAATACCATGCACGCCGCGTCGCGAGATGGCATAACGTCCTTCAATCCTTTAACGCTGATGACCAATACTTCCACCCCAGAGTGGGTGACAGGCATGGATCACGGCTGGCAGGTGCTTAACAAAGACTCTGTGAATGGCATGAAGCGCATCGCAGCGACCTTTGCCTCAACAAGCACGCCGCTGACTTATGCGATGGCCGGGACACTGGCCCAGCTAAACGACGCCAAAAACGTCTTCAATGACGTTATACCCCACGGAGAAATTTCGCAGTGTGGGCAGACCTTTGTCATCCTCTTCACGGACGGCATTGACAACATACCCACAGGCACAGCGGCGCCCACATCAAAAACGCCATACATAGACGATCCCAATAAGGGGCTTAACGCTATGTTTAACGCCGCGATGGGCAATAGGGCGGTCAACGGCGACCCAATCCGCATCGAACCTAAAAATACAAATAGCTGGTTCAATGTGCAGACGTACGCCGCGCTCGGCGCGCACATGGCCGATGCGTCACTAGGGGGGGTAAAGGGCTCCGACTATATTGCAGACGCCCACACCCAAACTGACGGCACCGACAGGAAAGCCATTAGTAGCTTTTTGCCCTTTGCCATCAAGGGGAGAGAGGGGTACGGGGGTACTCCTGGGGAGGTAACTAATTATGGCGTACCCCGCCGCGTGACAACCATGACCGTGGGTGTAAGCCTATTCGGCAGGACTACCGACTTTGCCGCTTCACCCAACCCCAAGCTGGGCCTTTTCTTGGCCGCAGTCATGGGCGACGTGAGCGTGCCCAATGGCAGGATCGGGGATTTCCGCCCATTTACGCCGCCCGTTATTACTTATAAGTCAGATAACATCACTGTTGACAGGGTGGAAGCCTACAACGATTGGGAGATAGATCCCGCCAATCCAGAGAGCTATCCCACCATGGGGAAAAGGAAGACGGGCGCGGCCTATTTTTTTGACGCCACCGACCCAGATTCTTTGGCGAGTTCGCTGGAGACGGCATTTCAGGCGGCAATATCCGCAGGGAGCAACAACGCCACTTCGACGCCGAACATCCCCTTTGTGGGAGCCAGCTTCGGCGGGCAGGTGTACATGGGCAACTTTGAAGTGCCCAATGGCGGCAACGTGGTTTGGACCGGAGACCTATTCATGTTTGGCTTGCGGGAAGAGGACGGCCAAGCAAAAATATTGGGCAAAGGCGGTGTTCCTACGCAGTTGCTTGATTCCACTACCGCTATTTGGTCGGCGTCAAAGGTCATCCAGAATTGGAAAGATAGGGATAAAGATCGGAAGCTCTACACAAGGCTGCCTGGCACCAATGAATTAAAGCGGTTTACCGATGATGGAGATGACTTCACCAACGCCACCACTGGCCTACAAAAGTTTATTGAATTGTCAGACTCCACCATGTCGGAGCAGGACAAAGTCAAGGCCAAGAGAAAAATCGTGCAGTTTGCGATGGGGGCCGACACACTAAGGGACAGCAGCGACCGCCCGGCTAACAACAGAAGCAACATCATGGGCGACATCATTGATTCTGCGCCAGAGGCCATTGAGTACCAGTGGAATCTTGTCAAAAACGACCTTGTTGCGAAATACCCAGACTTAGCGGCTGTCAGCGGGAGCAATCCCCAGTTCCGCCTGATACTTGTCGGCACCAACCAGGGCTGGCTGCACGCCTTTGGCGAAGTGTCTGTCAAAACCAAGGACGCAAACAACAAGGAATATGTAACTGGGAATGTGGCAGAGCTGTGGAGCTTCATGCCGACTGACTTTTTGAAAAACTTGGTTTACATCACGCTCCCAAGCAATATCCACCGCTTTATGGCGGACGGAACCCCCGTGATTTACCATCTGGACATACCTTCCAAGGCAGATGGCATCGGGGACGGCATTGTCGGCCTAGACAGCAATGGCAATCGCGAGCGAGTTTTGGCCGTGTTCGGCCTTGGCAAGGGGGGGCGCAGCTACTATGCCCTAAACATCGAAGACCCATTCAACCCCAAGATACAGTGGACGCTGGTGCCAGACGAGGCCAGCGCCTTACCAGATTCGCGCATAGAATCGGGTTGCAATAAATCAGCAGACCCTGTGCGAAAGATGCTGGCCAAGTGGGGCTTCTCCACAGGCGCCCCGGCATTTGGCAGGATAGTTTTCAATGGCTCCAACGGCAGACAGCTAAGGGACGCTGTATTCCTCGGCGGCGGCTTTAGTGTGCCAGAGGTGGATGCCAAATTTGGCTTAGGCCCGTTGGGGCGATCCATCATGGCCTTGGACGTTTATACGGGGAACGTGCTTGCGGCGGAAGAAGATGAGTTGGTGGCAAGCGACGCAGGCCCTATAGGGGCTGGCTTGGTGCCATTCGAGTTCATCATCAACTCTGGCACGGCGCAAAGGGCGTATTTCTTGGACTACAAGGGCGGGCTGTGGGCCTGGGGTTCGTTGGAAACCAATAGAGATGACCCATACCATAATTTCCGCATTGACACGTCAGAGATCAACCACGCAACCAACCCATGGAAGCTGCGGAAGGTCTATCAAGACACAGGCGCCGCTGAAAATAGGCGATATACAGTTTCTGCCGCCCCATTCAGGGTGTCAAATTTCCCCGGCGAGGGCATAAAAAGCGGATCTTCCTTCCAATCCGCTAGGCCCCCCGCAGTGGGCATAGCAATGGTGAGCGGCGACCGCAACAACCCGCTGGACAGGTACGGTGGCGAATACCCGCCGGGCCCACAACCCAATGTCCATAGACTGACAGTTGTGTTTGACCGCCAGGACAACAACGCTTGGATCCCCTACAATGGCGCGATAACTGACGATAGGCTGAAAGATTTTACCAATAACACGGTCAGCTCGACACCGGCAAATCTTTGCTCTGATTCAATTTTCAAATACCTCACGCCCGGTTGCGATGATTTTTACTTAGCGCCAAAGCAGGGGGGCCAGCAGAGAACTCCGAGTTTTGGCTATTATATGAATTTCCCCACTAAGGACAGGGGCTTTACGCCAAAGGGCATCAACCCGCCGATGGTGGTGTCCGACAGCCTGTACTACACGATCTTCACCCCTCAAACGTCAGACCCTTGCTCCGGGGGCCTTGGAGTTTCCCGCAGCTACGTGGTCGCCGATGTCGTCAACCCGCTGAAACAGGATAGCAGGAATAGCACCGAGGGCGAGAGGTTCGCCAGCGGCCAGATAGGCGAATGGGGGGGCGTGGGCTCCGACTTCATCCAAATGGGTACCAGGGGCGTCCTCCAAGGCGGCACCGCCCTTGGAGACTCTGGCATGGGAATAGAACTCAAGACCACCACGACAAGACCTGCGGAAGGCTTCCCCAAGCCAAGAGTGTGGAGGGTGGTACGGTAGTATTGTGGTGGCTTCGGCGCGATGCAGAATGGGCGCCCGGCGGGGTTATTCGCCCGGCACATTCCTTTCGTTCTCGGGTTCGGCACCCGACAAGTAGGCTGGTCTAGCGCCGGGTAGTGGAGCCCGCCCGGATGCTGAACCGTACGCACGGCAAACTCATCGGGCAGAATGGGTGCTACGTTGGGGTATTTGCCCGGCACGTTCCTTTCGTCATCGGGTTCGGCACTCGACAAGTTGGCTGGTCTAGCGCCGGGTCGTGGAGCCCGCCCTAATGCTTAACTGGGGGTCTCCCTTACCGTCGTCGCTCGCAAGCTCGCGCCGCCCCGGTCGTCCCCCAGACCCCCGCCTCGCTTCGCTCGGCTTCTTCGAGGGGCACTTAGTTTAGGGGAGATGGCTCCGTTCAGCGGTGACTTCGATGAGTGGGCGGATGCTTGGGAGATGGCTATGATGAGCGCTAGTATTACATTGAGGGTACGATGAGTTTGTTATTGGCGATTGACGTTGGGAACACGAATATAGTCATTGGGGCCTTTGGCTTGGACAGCCTGCAAGATGGCCAACGATCTTCATTGCAACGCAGTTGGCGCATCGCTACCACCCGCGAGCGCACGGCGGACGAGTATGGGCTGATGATCCAAGAACTATTGAGGCACCAAGAAATGGAACTTTCGATGGTGAAAGAGATAGTCATCGGAAGCGTAGTCCCACCGCTGCACCCCGTCTTTGAAGCTTGCTGCAACAAGTACTTTAATGCTGCGCCGCTGTGGATAGAGCCAGGAGTCCACACGGGCCTCAAGCTGGCAATTGACAATCCCAGCGAAATAGGCGCGGATCGCATAGCCAACTGTGTTGGGGCGTTAGAATTGTGCGGCGCTCCGGCCATAGCCGTTGACCTGGGTACAGCCACTACCTTCGACATCGTGAACGAGCGGCAGGAATACATGGGGGGCATGATACTGCCCGGCGTAAAGATAGCCGCCGAGGCACTGTTCCAAAGGGCGGCAAAGCTGCCGAGGGTGGAGATAGTCAAGCCAGACAAACTGATTGGCCGCAACACGGTGCAGGCCATGCAGTCGGGCCTATTCTATGGCTGCGTGGGCCAGATAGATGGGATATTGGAGCGCCTGCGCCAGCAGTTTGCAAACGCTGCGGTGGTGGCCACCGGGGGCCTAGCAAAGACCATTGCCAAGGAGAGCAAATTCATCCAGCGCGTGGAGCCAGACCTGACGCTGAACGGCCTGCGCTCGCTCTGGTGCCTGAATCGGGGGAATTGATTTGGTGGCTGTCCCATTAATACACCTTGGTGTCGTTGACAGCACCCAATCTTTTTTGCTGCGCCATCCTGAGCTTGGCTTCTGCGGCGTTTTGGCGGACGCGCAAACTGCGGGCAGGGGAAGGGGGGACAACTCTTGGGAGAGTTCTCCAGGCGCTGGGCTTTGGCTGTCCGCTAGGCTGCCCGTTGTGCCGCAGTCGGGAGTCCTGCTGTCAGCCATGGAAGCTGTTGCCGAAATATTGGGCCCCTGCGACGTCCGGCTCGGCATCAAATGGCCGAATGACCTAGTGGCATACAAAGCTGTCGGACAGGCAAAAACTCTGGTGAAAATAGGCGGCATCATAGGCGAGCAAAAAAAAGACTGCGCCATCCTTGGCCTTGGCCTAAACATACATAGCGCACCAGAAATGCCGGAGAGGGCCATACCGCCCGCATCGCTCGTTTCTTTGGGGGTTGGCCCGATACCAAGCATCGTCAAATTGGCGCAGAGTATTTTGTTGGCGTGGCAGGACTTAGAGGCGCCGCGCCAAGCGGCCTTTCGCTGGCCCGCCCAAGGCGACCGCATACAGTGGGAAGAAGGCAGCGGCACCTGCCAAGGTTGGCAAGACGATGGCCGACTGGCCGTCCAGACACAAACGGGCGTGGTGCTTCTGGCTTCGGGCGACGTCAAAGGGATGATGGTGGAACTACGGTAATACCGATTTTCAAATTGTCAATTTGATAATCGGAGTCTTACCGCCCAAAATTGCCTAAACCATGCAAAAATCTCTCTTGTAACTCGTAACTGCTTTTACTTCGCCTGTTCCGAAGTGCGCATACTATATGGCCTTTCAGAGATGGCTGCGCCCCTTTGGTAGTTGGGCTTGTCCGACATTTCGAGCCTAAGCGTGCCGCCATTGAGGATTTCATCATGCCCCAGCCAGGTGCGCGCAAGTGGCCTGCCGTTTAGCGACGCGCTTTGCACGTACATGTTGCTGGGCGAATTGTTGGGGGCCTCTATGGTAAAGGTCTTGCCATTTTCTAGGTTGATCGTGATTTTTTTGAACAGTGGCGCACCCATGGAGTACTGGGGGACGCTGGGCGTGACAGAATAGAGGCCCATCGCCGAAAAGACGAACCAAGCACTTGTTTGGCCGTTGTCCTCGTCGCCGCAGTACATGTCGGGGCCGGGGCGGTACATGCGGTTCATCGTCTCCCTTAGCCAATATTGCGCCTTCCATGGCTGGCCCACGTGGTTGTATAGATAGAGCATGTGCTGGATGGGCTGGTTGCCGTGGGCGTACTGGCCCATGTCTGCCACCACCATTTCGGCTATTTCGTGTATCACGCCCCGATAGTAGCTGTTCTCGAATGTGGGTAGCGCAGTGAAAACTTCATTTAATTTATTTGCCATTTTGTCGTCGCCGCCGAACAGCCCTGAGAGTCCAGCCGCGTCGTGGAACACGCACCAAGTCCAGTGCCATGAGCAGCCTTCCGTAAAAACGCCGCCCCAAGAGTCGGGCCTGAATGGGGTCTGCCAGTTGCCATTGGCCGTCTTTCCCCGCATGAACCCAGTGGAAGCATCAAACAGGTTGCGGTAGTTCAGGGCCCTGTCCCTGTACTTGTTCTGCACTTCGATTGGCTTCCCAAGTGCCTTTGCAAATTGCCAAAGGCAAAAGTCGTTGTAGGCGTATTCCAGCGATCTAGCCGCGCTTTCGTTGATGCCCACGTCGCATGGGACATACCCCAATTTGTCGTAATGCTCGGCGCCCAGCCTGCCTACCGAGCTTACAGGCCCTTGGTTGTGCGCGGACTTGATGAGGCCCTCCCAGGCTTTTTCCGCGTCCCAGCCCCTGATGCCCTTGATCCACGCATCGGCCAAAATGGACGCGCTGTTAGTGCCTATCATGCAGTTTCTGTGGCCAGGACTCTGCCATTCTGGCACCCAGCCGCTCTCTTTGTAAGCGTTTACTATCCCCTGCATCATCTGCCCATTCAGGTTGGGCTGCAGCAGGGCCAGCAAGGGGAAGGCGCCCCTGAATGTGTCCCAAAAGCCGTTGTCGGTAAACATGGGCCCATAAACGACCTGCCCATTGTATGGGCTATAGTGGATCGTGCGCCCTTGGGCGTCTATCTCGTGGAAAGTCCTTGGGAAAAGGGAGGCGCGGTATAGGCAGGAATAAAAAACTGTCTCTTGATCGCTGGTGGCACCTTCAACCGTCACCCTGCCGAGTGTCTTTTCCCATTCTGCCTTGGCTCTCGCCTTGACTGTATCAAAGTTGGCATCTCCAATCTCGTTTTTCAGGTTGCGTTCGGCCTGCTCAAGGCTTATGAAGCTTGCGCCTATCCTTGCGTTGACCGTGCCACCAGCCACCTTCACCCAGGCTCCAGCTTGGTCGCCCTTTATCGCTGCATCGGTGCTTATGCCATCTTTTTCGCTCCATGTACCCCCGTCCAAGAGCGGCTGGTCGAATGTCACCACAAAGTATAGCCCAAAGCCCTTTGGCACTCCGCCGTGGTGGTGGCGCGAGATGCCAGTTATCCTACTATTTTTTACGTCAACGCGGACTTCTGTTTCTTCTGCGTCCCTTCCCTTTGGAAAAGCGTCCAGCACAATGTGCGGGCTGCCGCCCTTGGGGAAGGTGAACTGCATCATGGAGGCCCTCATGGTTGGCGCAACTTCGGCCCATATTCCTGTTTCCAATAGTTTGACCTTGTAGGAATATGGCCGCGCCTCCTCCCTGTCGTGGCTGAAAAATGCCGCCCTGTCGGCCTCTTTAACCTTGAGTTCTGGGCCAACGGGCATCAGCGAAATGCACCCATAGTCGTTAATCCAAGGGCTGGGCTGGTGCGTGAGCTTTAGGCCCCTTATGCGGATTGCGTCATAGCGGTATGTCCATCCGTCGCCATTTCTCCCCGTCTGCGGAGTCCATGCGTGCATCCCAAAGGGTGTGGCCACGGCCGGGTAGAGGTTGCCGTGGCTGAACTCAACGCTGGAAGCCGTGCCCCCCAGCGTGTTCACTTTGTCCGCCAAAGACTGGGCGGGTAGTGCAGTGCCTGCAAGAGCTATTGCAATGGCGAGGAAGAGTGTTTTTTTCATGGCGGCCTCCAGAATAATGCCGATTGATTGATCCAGCCTAATAATAATTCTCTCACCAATAAGGCTCTCGTGAAACTTTCCTAGCTCCCATTGGAGTCAACCGTGGTCTGGGGGAAAGATGCCTTATATCAAGTTGCGTTCAAATTGCATTTTAACGCTTTACGCCAGTTGAACGCGAATTGGTATAATAATTGGTCTATGCTTCGCGCTGACTTGCCCCGTTTATCATAGTATTGTTACTAGGCCCATTCGCAGCCGCCAGAGGAAATCCCATGCCCGACCTATCAACTCAGCATCTCAGGGCCGACGTAGCCCGCGAAGAACTTGAATTTGACGTGCTATTCGTTGGCGCAGGCCCAGCAAACCTAGCCGCGCTCTGGCGCCTTTTGGACTTGATCGAGGCCCACAACAGCGATCCAAGCGAAAAAAAGCTGGAGGGCCTGACAATCGGGATAATCGAAAAGGCCGACGCCATCGGCGACCATTCGTTTTCCGGCGCGGTCGTGGATCCGAGGGCCCTAGCCGAACT